>Ga0081479_111575_pt1 | contig 10108 bp, 7 predicted proteins | sample MamHotmetagenome_FD_70984 | JGI IMG/M metagenome (GOLD analysis project Ga0081479, IMG submission 70984) | Hot spring cone microbial streamer communities from Mammoth Hot Spring (Liberty Cap Streamers), Yellowstone National Park, USA - T=72 v2... | ecosystem: Environmental > Aquatic > Thermal... | reverse complement strand
TTTTGCTTTTTGATTTGTATTTTAGGTTATCGTCAAATATGGGGGTTAATTCATAAATAGGTAGGCTACAAACTTGGCTAAGGCTGTGGTGTTTTTAGACAAATTCAAAGGTTTCAATTCCTCATAGGTAGGCTACAAACTTTCTCAACGACTGTTTTTTTCTTTTTTCAATATCAATTTCAATTCCTCATAGGTAGGCTACAAACTAAACCATCTCACGGCTTAACGATTTATCATCGAGAGTTTCAATTCCTCATAGGTAGGCTACAAACTATAATAATTATTAATAAAAATTTATTTGAACCGTGGTTTCAATTCCTCATAGGTAGGCTACAAACGAGACGAAGACGGCAACGCTTATGTAGAAATTCCAATGTTTCAATTCCTCATAGGTAGGCTACAAACCCATTCATAGGTGTTAAGTAATGCTTCAAATTATATAGTTTCAATTCCTCATAGGTAGGCTACAAACTATCTGACAAAGTCTTTTCTCCGAAAATGTGAACAGGTTTCAATTCCTCATAGGTAGGCTACAAACAAGAAATGAAAGTAGAGAAACAGATTGAAATCATTAAAAGTTTCAATTCCTCATAGGTAGGCTACAAACACCCAAATATCTCAAATAAATATTTGAGTATCAGTAGTTTCAATTCCTCATAGGTAGGCTACAAACCTATCTTTTTCGATAAGGATACAGCACTTATATATAGTTTCAATTCCTCATAGGTAGGCTACAAACTTAATTTAAATTTGAAAATAGAACAAACGTGAATTAGTTTCAATTCCTCATAGGTAGGCTACAAACTCGGTGATGAGATAATAGGAGTTCTTATTAGAAAAAGAGTTCAATTCCTCATAGGTAGGCTACAAACTGATAATTCCTATGCCGTACTGAAAATCGTTCATAAGTTCAATTCCTCATAGGTAGGCTACAAACTTGAAAATAGAAAAGTATTAACATATCACCTATTCCAAGTTCAATTCCTCATAGGTAGGCTACAAACCCGCCAACTTTTAACTCAAAAATAAAATCGCGAAAACCTTATTCAATTGCCAATGTGTAAAATATTATACCAAATTTTTAAAAAATCCGCAAGTTGAAGTTTTTTTCCGCAAACCTCGATATACAGAAAATATATTATTATATTTTATCCTTTAACTTCCTATCACAAGCCGATTTCCAAGAATCACAAACTCAGAAAGGGGCGGAAAATATCACTCCTTAACTTTCCGATCTGAAAAAATTATAAAATAAAAAATTATAAATTCTCAAAAACTTAAAAATTAAAAAATTTAAAATCAAAAAGTTTAATTTATCAAATACTTAAAATTACTCTTTAAAAAATCCATTTCAAACCATTACTAAGCAAACTTAAATCAAATATCAAAAAATAAAATCACATTACCAATACCTTAGCTTTACTGACTGCTAAATCGTTTCACCAAACTATCAAGCAACCAACTAAAAATTACTATGCTTTTGATAAACCAATCTCTAACGTCTCGCATCTCGCGTCTCACGTTTCACGTAAAATAAGCTTGTACGGGCTAACATATACAATTGCCAAGGTACAGGTAAAATTTAAAAAGCTAATATAAATACACTAAAAAATTTCTACCTGTCAAGCAGAAAAATAATCTAAAAACATACACCTGCCGGGCATTGCTTATTGATGTGTGCTATAAATTCATCTTTGAATTTTCTTAAAGCATCCATTAATGCGTTTGGTGCAGAGTATCCAAGACCACATATAGAGCCAACAGGTATGTTTCTTCCTAAGTGTTCAAGATATTGTAAATCTTTTTCTGTTGCTGTTCCTTGTTGAAATTTTTTAAGAATGTTTAAAAGTTCATAAGTTCCAATTCTGCAAGGTGTACATTTTCCACAGCTTTCATGATGGAAAAACTCAGCTAATACAATTAAACTGTCTATGATACAGTCATCCTCTGCAAGAACTATAGTTGTTCCTGTGCCACCAAAACCTTTTGGAGAGTAGTCCATTGGAATGTCAAGGTCTCTTTCAGAGTATATGCCGAGTGCTCCTGCAAAAACAGCTTTAATTTTTTTTCCATCTTTCATTCCGCCGGCTATGTCAATCAACTCTCTAAGTGTAATATCCATCGTAAGCTCATAAACACCGGGTTTGTTGACTTTTCCACTAATAGGAAATAGTTTTGGTCCATAATATCCGGCAGATCCTATGTTCATATAATAGCTTTCGTAGGTTACGATGATAGGAACGTTTGCCAATGTTTCAACGTTATTTACTACCGTAGGTTTTCCAAAAAGTCCCTCTGAAACTGGATATGGTGGTTTTAATCTTGGATGCCCTCTTTTTCCTTCTAAGCTTTCTATCAATGCTGTTTCTTCTCCGCAGATGTATGCTCCTGCTCCTCTGTAGACGCTTATATCAAAAGAAAAATTTGTTCCAAGTATATTTTTTCCAAGAAAGCCCCTTTCTCTTGCTTCTTTTATAGCATTTTCAAGGATTTTTGCTCCTGTCGGATACTCTCCTCTTATATAAATAAATCCTCTTTCTGCACCGATAGCATAGGCTGAAATAATCATACCTTCTATCAAAAGATGCGGGTCTCTTTCTATGATTATTCTATCTTTAAACGTCCCGGGCTCGCTTTCGTCAGCATTACAAACTAAATATCTTGGCTTTGGATTTGATACTGCAAAACGCCATTTTCTACCTGTTGGAAATCCCGCTCCGCCTCTTCCTCTAAGTGTACTTTCTTCTACAAGAACGATAATATCTTCCGGTGTAAATCTATTTAAAGCTTTTTTTAGCGCAGAGTATCCGCCGGTTGTAATATACTCTTCTATGTCCACAGTTCTTGGTTCTTTGCATCTTCTAAGGATTAAGTTTAAGCTGCTGTATGTATGAAAATTAGGCATATTTGGATAGGATTTCATTTAGCTTTTCCTCTGTAATCTTTGTTCCATCGTATAAATCATCATCTATCATAAACGCCGGTGCAATGCCACATGCACCTATACACTCAACAGTTTCTATGTAAAATCTTCCGTTTTTACTTTCTTGATTTCTTTCTTCACCTGTTAGTTTTTCAAAAAGTTCTATAAGTTTTTTACATCCCATGATATGGCAAGGTAGATTTTTACAAACTCTAACATGATGCCTTGCATTTCTTTTAACTCTAAACATATCATAAAAAGTAATGATTCCTTCAATCTGATTTAAAGAAACTTCAAGATAGTTGGAAAGCTCTAACATATGGTCTAAGGTTATGTCTCTATACTTAGAGTATATCAAATGCAGTGCTTGTATGATAACCTGATCTTTTGTCAAAAACTCGTTTTTATACTCTTCAATCTTATTTATAATTTCCGGTGTTAGGTATGTATATTCCAAGCTGTTTCCTCAAAATTAATAAAACACTGTTTTATTATATCAAATTTTTAAGCTTATCATAAACTTCTTTGGGAAAAATGGATGTTAAACATTCAAAAGTTTTATATTTACAGCTATTTTGTCCATGAAGTGAACAAGGCTGACATGGTAGATTTTTAAAGATATAATCTCCTTCATCTTTTAATGGTGCAAATCCAAAGTATGGATGGGTTGAGCCGTATATCATCAAAACTTTAATGTCAACAGCTCTTGACATATGGGCTATAGCAGAGTCGTTGCTTACAGTTGCCAATCCTTGTGATATCACAGCAATTGTTTCTCTTAAGGTTATTTTTCCTCTTAAATCTAAAACTTCTTTTGGATAGATGCTTTTATCCATCTCTAAATCTTCCTTAGAACCAACCAAAACAACATTAAATCCATTTTCAAGTAAAATTTCTGATAGTTCTTTATAGTACGGATAAATCTTACTTTTATATCTTGCACCTGTTCCAAGAGATATAAATTTTTGTGGCAAAAAGGTTTTTACTTTTTCAACTTCTTGGCTTGTGATAATTACTTTTGGTCTGTAATTTAAATTTTCTATACCAAGTTTTTTTAGTGGCTCAAGATATGCCTTTAAAACATTGAAGTTTGGGTCTAAAATCCTTAATCTTCTTTTTAAAGATTGTTTTTTATATCTTAGAATCTTTGGATTGTATCTCAGCTTTAAAAAAAATCCAATCAAAAAAGACCGTAGGTTAGAATGTAGGTCTAAAATATAATCGTATTTATCTAAGGATTTGGTAAAATTATAAATATCCCAAATGCTTTTAAGTCTTGATTTATCAGCAGTAATCAGATTTTTTATTCTATAATCTTTTTCAAACACATCTTTAAATGGTCTAAATGTCAAAAAATCTACATCATAACCTTTCTCATATAAAGGGTCTAAAACGACAGAAGATAGAATGACATCTCCAAGGGATGATAATCTTATTACTAAAATTTTCAAATCATTGTTTTTAATCTTTCAATCTCCTGTTTAAACTCTTCTACCATTGTTGGGTGGTTGTACTTTCTTGCCTTTTCTATTCCTCTTTCGTATGTCTCTATAGCTTGCTCAATATCTCCAATGTTTATGTAGCATTGTGCCAACGTTCTGTATGCTGCTCCTTGGTCTTCGTACAAGCTTAGATATTTTTTAAAGTATACGATAGCATCTTCATATAAACCTTGTTTATATAGCTCTAACGCTAAACCGTATAATCCAAGTGGATTGTTTGGGTCTTTTTCTAGCGCCTTTTTTAACTGCTCTATTCTGTCCATTTTACTTCCTCGCTTATTTTAATGTATGGTTTTATCTTATCAAAGTTCTTTACCCATTTTAACTGATTTATATCTGTATAACCGCCTCTTATCTTTCTGTCTTCAATCATAAGCTCGGCCGTTTTTTCTCCAACGTAAGGAATCCTTTGAAGAGTAATAATATCTGCTGTGTTTATATCTATTTTTAAATCATTTTCTGTGTACTTTGACTTTGGGTTTATGTTGATGGATTTTAAAGTTAATAAAAATAAAATCAGCAGTCCGATTATTAAACTTTGAAATGATAAAAGCTCTTGGTTTATTTTCATAGTGCCTCTCTGCCTGTAATTGAAAATTCAAGTCCAAGCTGTTTTTCTATAAACTCAAAATCTGAAGATGTAATTCTAACTTCGTTATCAACTTTTTTAAGCTTAAAGGGATAGTTGTAGCCTAAGTAGTCCATATCTGCTAAGTAGTCTAATATATCTTCTTTTTTTACTGTTCCAAAATCTGGATTTTGATAAACTTCTATAAGATTTATAGCATTTTTTGAAGTATATTTTGCATAAAAAGACTCGATGTTTAATTCATATAAAAAGTTAAAAATTTTATCATCTATAAGCTGAAGTTCTCCAAGATTTGTTTTTAGTTTTTGTAAGTTCTGCTCAACGCTTTCAGAGTATCCAAGCTTGTCAATGTAGTTTAAAAATAACTTTACGTCTGGCAGAGAATGATTTAATATATCTGTACCGGTGGAAGTTTTAGCCAATCCTATGATTAATGGTTTGTGTTCTAATTTGAAAATGTTGTAAAGAGTAAAGAGATATTCATAATAAGCAAATTTTGAGACTATGGCTTCTATGTAGTCTTTTCTTGGACTTTCTAACTTTGTAAAAATTGATTTGATAATATCATCTCTTAAAAAATATAAATCTGTTTCTTTTATTTTTTCTATGTTTTCTTTAAAAAGCTCGTTAACGATAGTGTTAATTTGACTTTCTATTTCATTATCGGTAAACCAATTAGAAAGTGGAAATGGTATGATAAATCTTGATGTGATGGTTCCGTCAAAGATTATAAAATCCGGTTTTTCTTTTTTAGCAAGATAAAGCAATGCTTTTGCTTCACACAAAAACATAAAAAGAGTTGCCAATGTTTTAACATGCTCTGTTTTTTTAATTACAGTTGGAAATATATCTCCAATTGTAAAACTGCTTGTATTTTCACTATTTAGATTTGTGTTTTCTGTATACCCGGCAAATACAATTAGACTAAAGCCTAAGTAAGATTTTTGATAAAAAGACCCATCGGCTGCTAAATGGTGAATTGGTTTAGGATTTGGATTGTATGCTGTCCATTTTGATTTTATCTCTTCTTCATTGATTTTTTCTATATTCTGCTGTAAATACTCTCTAATTTTATCTTTCTTTTTTAAGATTTTTTCTAAAAGTTCAACTCTCATCTTTAGTGTTCTTGATTGGTATTTGATATGATTTTATTTATTTTACATAAAAAATAAGTCTGTGTGTAGATAATGTATAAGTCATACCGCCTTGGGAAAATTGCGATTTTCTTGAATTTATAATATCACAAAAGTATTGTATTTGTTTAAACTATGATGAGGTCTTTCCGTGTTATACAATAGCATATATTGCAACATCTTTTTATTAAACTCTTAAATATCTTCCAATTCATAATCTTCATAGTACATGATAAACTCTTCTTGTAATGTCCTATTCATTCTCTCTACATATACTTGTCCTTTTGGGATATCTTGGATAGTTAAAATAATGTTTTATATCTTTCTCGGGAGTTAAAATAATGTTGTGTCTAAATAAAATTATAAGAAAGAATAATGATGGATAACGTCGGGTGAGAAATTCAATAAAAGTCATGAGATTCTTCGCTCAGAATGACAAATAAGACTATCTTTTCCCCAACATTTATCAGTCAACTTTTATCTGTCATCCTGAGGCCGTAAGGCCGTTTTAAATTTTATAAAAACCGCTAATTTGTCACCCGAGGTATAATAACGGATAAAAAAGAATACTTTGAAAAAGTATTAAACAGATCCACAGAGGAATTAGTAAAAGAATTTTTTCCAAACGATATAACAACTCAAGAAAAGATAGGTATAAGAAAGCTTTTAGAATCTGTTTTAGAACTGGTCATGAACCAAAAAGAAATTTCTTTCTTGAAGGAAATAGTGTTTTTATGGCTTTTATTATCCCAGGAAAATCATCACTTACTATAAGCATTACCCTTTTTAGTCCTCTATCTATTAAATCATTGAATACTTTTATCCAGTCTGCTTTGTTTTTACTACTGAAATCCAAATATATCTTTGTTTCCTTGTAAGTCCACTTTAAAGAACTACATAGACAGAAGCTTTTTTGATTTTGTTTTTCTCTTTTATATCACAGTGATTACAGTACAAATGCATCCGATGGAAGCTCTCTTGTTTTAGAAACACTCAAGTCTTTCTATAAGCTGTTTTTTTGATTGCATCCATATGTTGTTTTAAAGTAGTTTAAACCTAAGTTTTTTAATGTAGAATCTCTTGCTTTCTAAAGTATCCATTGGATACTAAACTCATAAGAAGGTCTATATAATCTTCATTAACTGTTTTATAAGGCTTTAGGTATTATTTGTGGTCTAAATTTACCCTTTCTATCTCTTGGGACATTTATGTTAAGCTTGAAGGAACCAGTATTTAGGCTTCTTTCATAATACTCATTTCGCTTTGTTATCATTGTCATTTTCAAGGAAGAAATTTCTTTCTTGGTTCATGACCAGTTTCACAACAGATTCTAAAAGTTTTCTTATACCTACCTTTTCCTTAAGTTGTTATACCGTCTGGAAAAATTCTTTTACTAATTCCTCTGTGAATCTGTCTAATATTTTTTCAAAGTATTCTTTCTTATCCATTATTATTCATCCTTATAATTTTATTTAGACACAACATTATTTTAACTCCATATATAAATGGCATAGAAGGATTTTGGAGTTATGCAAAGGAGAAGTTATTAAAATTTCATGGTGTAAGTAAGGATAATTTTATCTACTATCTAAAAGAGCTTGAATTTAGGTATAACTTTATGGATGATATTGATGATAGTTTGTATAAATGTTTAGGTAGAATAAATTGAGGAATTACCAAAATTTATTAACATCCTACCTATTGCCTCTAACATCTTTTGAACTTCCTACCCGACATGTTTAACACTTATTTAATGGATAAATTCTATACTAAAATTAAAAAAACTAATATTGAATTTAAACTTATCCTTTAAAAATTGCATCTAATTTTTCTTTTACTATTTTTGTAGTAATTTCTGTAACATATTCTTTAAGTTCTGCCTTTATCATTCTTTCAATTTCTTGTTTCATCATTAACTCTGCTTCTTTTGCTAAAGATGATTTTAATTGATTTTTTATGTCTTCAAGTTCTCTTCTAGCCTCGTCTTGAAAGTCTATTTGGAGGTGATCAATAATTGTATTCACAGTATTGTCGTTCTTTAACGTATCTTTAACCATTTCCATAGCCAACTTTTTTATATCTTCTGAGGAAATGGTAATATTAAAGTTGGTTACCATAATTTCTTCTCCTCCTGTAATTTTATTTTCTTTTTCTGCTCCTTGAATGAACTCTGTTAAAGGTTTAGCAACAATTTCTTTTTTTTCTTCTGCTTTTATCACTTCCAATTTTTCTTCTTTATTTTCTTCCTTTTTATCTCCTTCCACGTATTTTTGAACCCCTTCATTTAAATCTTCAAAAGATTTTGCAATATTTTCTTCTATCTTAGTTTCAATGCCAATTTCTTCAATATTAGAGTTTTCTAATTCTTTTTCTAAAACTAAATTATCTATATTCAACAGGTTTTCCTCTTTATTTTCACTGAAAGATATATTAGTAGGTTCCAATTCTATGTTTCCAAATTCAATTTTAAATAAAGATTCATCTTTATCTTCTACTTTTTCTTCAGAAGTAGATTTGTTCTCAAATTTTATATCAAAGAAATTATCAAAACTTTCTTCCTTGTTTTCTGATTTTGTTCCTTCTTTATTAATTGATATTACATTAGGTTCAAAATCAATTAAACCTTTTTCTATGTTAAACAAATTTGTATTATTAAATAAGTCTTCAAGTTTTTGATTTTCAAAATTTTCGATTTTGTTTTCTTTTTCAGATGTAAAAGTTTCAGCTAAATTTTTAACTTGCTGAGATTGAATTTTTTCTATTTGGATTAAGGTGTTTTTCAATATATCCGGCAAAATTGTTAGAGATTCCGATTTTGATATAAATTCTACATCATCGCTGAAATTTTTTTTGTTTATAGGGTTTTCTGGAACGGTTAATACGAAATATTTTATATCTTTCCCTACCAACTTTCCAATCAAATATTTCAGATCATCTTCTGCAAAAATTCCTGATGAAGTATCATAAATAATCACTTTAAAATCTTTTTGTGGATACTCTTTAATTAGCGATAAACTATCCCCATATACTTCGACATTATTTTTTTCTAACAAGCTAATCAAGTTATCTACAAATTTTACATCATATGAGACTAGTGCAATGCTCATAAAAAACCTAGTCAACCAAACTGTACAAAACTGTCATAAAAGTGTAAAAATCAGTTCGTGCAGTTTGGGTCAGGATATTTGTAGTCCGCCATTTCAGACACTTCCTATCCTGACAGGCGGTATTTAGGAAGTGTCATAGTCCCTGCCGCCAAGCATGCAGGAGCTAACCTATTAGCCACTGTGCTATTTAAAGATCCCTACACGACCTTTCAAGACAGCAAAAGGCTAAGTCTATAAAAAACTTACCAGCTTTTATGTCTGCCTGCAGGTAGACCCTTCATTTGCTTCCGTTAGTTTACAGGTTGTTGAGTAGCTGTTTTACTCTTTCCACTTTCTACAGGAGTTATCAATATTTTTTTCATAATTAAGCAATGACATTATACTGATTTCTCATATCTCTTCATATTTCTTTATAGTTAATAGTTTTCTAATAATAATTTATTATTTTATACTTTTTTACAGAAAATAGCAACTGTTGTGCATCTTCTTTTAGTATTTTTATTCTTTTTTTCGTCAAAAGTTTTGTATAATTTAAATTAACATAAAAATCTAATTGTGGAGTAAAAAAATGCAATTTAAGGAAGTTGACTTACCGGGTATAGGGAAAAAGTATTCTATTATTACATTAGGGAAGGAAAAGATATCTGTAATCATTCATTTATCCGGGAAGAGGGAAATCTACTTTTTTGAAAAAGGCGATTTCGATGAACCTTTATGCTCTTTTGTACTTAACGAGGAGGAAGCAAATCAGCTTGGTTCTGTATTAATGGGCACATTCTTTAAACCTGAAGCAAAAGAAGAAAAGGAAATATTCTTAAAAAATCTCATAATTGAATGGATTTCTTTAGAAAAAA
>Ga0081479_114099_pt1 | contig 10168 bp, 8 predicted proteins | sample MamHotmetagenome_FD_70984 | JGI IMG/M metagenome (GOLD analysis project Ga0081479, IMG submission 70984) | Hot spring cone microbial streamer communities from Mammoth Hot Spring (Liberty Cap Streamers), Yellowstone National Park, USA - T=72 v2... | ecosystem: Environmental > Aquatic > Thermal... | reverse complement strand
CCGTCGCTCCCCACACGGGGAGCGTGGATTGAAACTTAAGGTTTTCATGTCTCGTCTCCTTTCTCCCCCGTCGCTCCCCACACGGGGAGCGTGGATTGAAACCCCTACTCCAGCCGCGATCAACCAATCAATACCTGTCGTCGCTCCCCACACGGGGAGCGTGGATTGAAACCCGGATCATGATTTCCTCGGCAACTTTGAGAATTTGTCGCTCCCCACACGGGGAGCGTGGATTGAAACGCTTGACAGGGTCGGGGCGGGCCGCGTGGTACAAGTCGCTCCCCACACGGGGAGCGTGGATTGAAACTCTCTGATGAGTCTGACAATCTCCGACATCTCTGCGTCGCTCCCCACACGGGGAGCGTGGATTGAAACGTCACCAATTTCGCCAACACAATGTTGGCGCGCAAGTCGCTCCCCACACGGGGAGCGTGGATTGAAACACCAGTAATACATTTGGTGAGGATGCCGGAAAAACGGTCGCTCCCCACACGGGGAGCGTGGATTGAAACTTTGTCGCCCTGCACGGGCACAGACCACGCCCACGTCGCTCCCCACACGGGGAGCGTGGATTGAAACCTCGCCGTTTAAGACATACGTCACGCCATCAAAACGTCGCTCCCCACACGGGGAGCGTGGATTGAAACTACGCGCAAATCCGCTACTGCCGGACAGCGGCTTTGTCGCTCCCCACACGGGGAGCGTGGATTGAAACCTTTGCAGACATCTTTACTCCTTTCTCCCCCTGGTCGCTCCCCACACGGGGAGCGTGGATTGAAACCCGAAGAGTATAGAAACGTAAAATGTGAGACTGAGTCGCTCCCCACACGGGGAGCGTGGATTGAAACTAATAGGGTCAAGCCCAAGGGGTCGCCCCCGGCGGGTCGCTCCCCACACGGGGAGCGTGGATTGAAACGTGGTGGCCCAGCACGATTTACCGGCACGCCAGCGGTCGCTCCCCACACGGGGAGCGTGGATTGAAACTGACCCCCCATACTGAGCAATAGCTCCCCCTTGCACGTCGCTCCCCACACGGGGAGCGTGGATTGAAACCCCGTGCAGCCAAGCCTGTTGGGGGGCAGCCACGCGTCGCTCCCCACACGGGGAGCGTGGATTGAAACCACGCATCACCATAGACGCGCACCATCTCGCTGGGTCGCTCCCCACACGGGGAGCGTGGATTGAAACCTCAAGGTAGACAGGAGCGCCCCAGCCGTAGCGCGTCGCTCCCCACACGGGGAGCGTGGATTGAAACTTGCGGGCTAACTGACCGGTTGCAAACCAGTCGGAGTCGCTCCCCACACGGGGAGCGTGGATTGAAACAGATATGGAAGCAGGGACAACACAACATCGAGACGCGTCGCTCCCCACACGGGGAGCGTGGATTGAAACGCTATCTGGGCAAGGAACACCAAAAAGACCTGTCCAGTCGCTCCCCACACGGGGAGCGTGGATTGAAACAACCGAGATAATTGCATGGCTACAGCGAGAATTAGAGAGTCGCTCCCCACACGGGGAGCGTGGATTGAAACAACAGCGCATACACATACGCACTCGCCTCGTCACGTCGCTCCCCACACGGGGAGCGTGGATTGAAACACCTCGTGCGTGATGGCGAGCGGTCGGTTACGAGTCGCTCCCCACACGGGGAGCGTGGATTGAAACTTGGGGGTTTCATGATAAATGATGACAAATGTCATGTCGCTCCCCACACGGGGAGCGTGGATTGAAACAACGCATTCTCCGATGCCTTCGATTGCTGCTGCAGTCGCTCCCCACACGGGGAGCGTGGATTGAAACGGGGCGGGGGGCAGTTACCCCCGCCCCTATACGAAGTTGCTCCCCACACGGGGAGCGTGGATTGAAACACGGATGATTTTTGCGTGCCAGTTTGCCAAAAACTTGTCGCTCCCCACACGGGGAGCGTGGATTGAAACCTGGATGTCCATACCCGGGAGAGCATAGCCGTAAGTCGCTCCCCACACGGGGAGCGTGGATTGAAACCGGCCCCTATTATTGGCCTGGGCGCAAGGTGCAAGTGTCGCTCCCCACACGGGGAGCGTGGATTGAAACTGAGGCCTACCCCTTCAAGTATCACTACGTGTTTGGTCGCTCCCCACACGGGGAGCGTGGATTGAAACCTCGAGAATTTCCAGTAATTCTCCGGCGGACATAGTCGCTCCCCACACGGGGAGCGTGGATTGAAACCTGTGCCTTTTTCAAAATTTCGTCCATTTTACAACGTCGCTCCCCACACGGGGAGCGTGGATTGAAACATCATCCACACCTGTCACCTGCATCAACGATTCGGTCGCTCCCCACACGGGGAGCGTGGATTGAAACAGGCCCGCAATGCGCGCGGCAACTCCAGGCAGGAGTCGCTCCCCACACGGGGAGCGTGGATTGAAACACAGGATCATGACAGGGACAACCACTGTGCGGGATGGTCGCTCCCCACACGGGGAGCGTGGATTGAAACTGTTTCGTACTGCCGCTAACCGTTTTAGCGCGGCGTCGCTCCCCACACGGGGAGCGTGGATTGAAACAGATGAAATGGTGGAAAGCATGCCGTCCATTTCTGGTCGCTCCCCACACGGGGAGCGTGGATTGAAACGGGCAGGATGTCGAATTTGAGTTAGACGAAACACAGTCGCTCCCCACACGGGGAGCGTGGATTGAAACTTGCGGTAATACTCCGTGCTGTCACGGAGTATCAGGTCGCTCCCCACACGGGGAGCGTGGATTGAAACGAGGCCAAGAAATAGGTCTCGCTCTAATCCCATTTTGTCGCTCCCCACACGGGGAGCGTGGATTGAAACTGTTCGGGCTGTCTTATCGCGCTGGCTATCTGCGCGTCGCTCCCCACACGGGGAGCGTGGATTGAAATTCCGGCAGCGGCGAAAATTTTTCGCCGCTCACCTGGTCGTCCCCCACACGGAGCGTGAGCGCGCATCGTGTTGGGGACATCTTCTCAGACAAAAAGAGCCCCCTGGACTCCGGCAGGTAGAACCGTCAACGAATTCAGACTGTGAACGGCAGACGGCAGGACCGCAGGACAGGCTTTAGCCTGTCAGACAGCGGACCGCAGACCACAGACGGCGGTTGGACAGTAGACGGTAGAGAGTAACGGGTAGTACGGGCTTTCCAACCCCTCAAACGATGAACGGTGGACAACAAACCGTGGACGGGACAGTACACCCCAGGCTTTCCGACCTGCCGCGGGGTACCGTCAACGAAGGGGGAACACCCATTCGTTTATTCGTTAAAAATTCGTTGATAGTATGGCCTGAAAATTGAGCACCGTATCTGAAAAATCCCTACCGTTTGCTGCAAATGCACGATCGGAGGGGATGTTTCCAAACCGTCACGCTATCGGAGCGCAGATTGAAACTGGTATAATGGGGAGAAACTCACCTGAAAACTCGCTCCCCCCATGGGGAGCGTGAGAGAAAACCATGTCTCAGCTCTCCATTCCCACCCGAAAGGCACTGCTTTTCGTCGTCCTCATGGGCATCGTCAGCCTGTTTTCGGATATGACCTACGAGGGCGCGCGCAGCATCAACGGCTCTTACCTGGCCATCCTCGGCGCCAGTGGGGCGATTGTCGGGGGGGTGGCAGGCGCAGGCGAATTGATCGGCTTCGCGATCCGCCTGCTCTCCGGATATTTGAGCGACCGAACGCGTAGCTTCTGGACGATCACTTTCTTCGGCTACCTCCTCAACCTGCTTGCCGTTCCCCTGCTGGCGCTGGCCGGGAACTGGCAGATGGCGGCGCTGCTCATGGTGTTAGAGCGGGTCGGCAAGGGGGTGCGCGTTCCCCCGCGCGATGCCATGCTCTCCTATGCCACCCAGCGCATGGGGCGCGGCTGGGGATTCGGCCTGCATGAGGCCCTCGACCAGATCGGCGCCATCAGCGGCCCGCTGATCGTCGCCGCCGTCCTCTACCTCCGCAACGGCTACCAGAGCGGCTACCTCCTGCTCTTCCTCCCCGCCCTCCTGGCTTTGACCACGCTCACCGCAGCCCGCTTTCTCTACCCTCGCCCGCAAGACCTGGAAATCCGCCAGCCCCACCTGCAATTCCAGGGCTTCTCGCCCACCTTCTGGCTCTACCTGATCGCGGCTGCGCTGATTGCGGCCGGCTTTGCAGATTTCCCGCTCATCGCCTATCACCTTCAGAAGAATGCCCTGGCCAGCGAGGCCCTCATCCCTGTTCTTTATGCGGTGGCCATGGCAGTAGATGCGCTGGCGGCGCTGCTCTTCGGTCACCTCTTTGATCGCTTTGGCCTGTCAATCCTGATGCTGGTGGCTGCGCTCTCCGCCTTCTTTGCCCCGCTGGTCTTTTGGGGAGGCCTGCCCCTGGTCCTGTCTGGCATGGCATTATGGGGGATCGGCATGGGAGCGCAGGAATCCATCCTGCGGGCGGCCATTGCTGGCATGATCGCCCCCGAACAGCGCGGCACCGCCTATGGACTCTTCAACATGTTCTACGGCGTTGCCTGGTTTCTCGGCAGCCTGCTCCTGGGCGTCCTGTATGATCGCGCCCTCCCCTGGATGATCCTCTTTTCGGTAACGGCTCAACTCCTTGCCATTCCCATCCTTGCCTCCCTGCGCCGTTCGCATCCTCTCCCCGGATGAACATCGCTGCCCTTCCCTACCTCCTTCGTGAGACCGGGCTTCGTCCACTTTTCTACTATCTGCGCTATCAACTGGCGCTCAAAAGCGGCTGGGCGCAACGTCAGACCCGCCAGCCGCCTGCGGATTTCCCGGCACCGCTGCGGGATATTTTCCCGCTTCCGCCGCCCCAAAGCCTGCAAAGCGATTTAGGGGAAAAGGAATGGGCGGATCTGCGCAACGAGGCGGAATCGCTGCGCCGCGGGCATTTCCTCATCTTCGGCCACTTCCCCGTTACGCTTTCCTCCTGGGACCTGGGGCTGCCGCGCCGCCATTGGGCGGAGTACGTGACCGGGGCTATACGCGCCGAGGCCTTCCTGCCTTCCTCCTGGCCTGCCGATCTTAAATTCCTGTGGGAGCCGGCGCGTTGGGGATGGGCCTTTCGCCTGGGGCGCGCCTGGTATCTGCTTGGCGAAGAGCCCCTTGCCGCTGCCTTTTGGGCCTTCGCCGAGGCGTTCCTGGAGGCGCATCCTCCCTATCTTGGCCCCCACTGGATGAACGGCCAGGAGGTCGCGTTGCGCCTGCTGGCCATGCTATGGGCGGCGCAGGTCTTCAAGGCCTCCATCCATACCACCCCTCAACGCCTGGAGCGCTTGCGTGCCGCCATCCTTGCCCATGTGCATCGTCTGCCGCCGACGCTGGACTACGCGCGGGCGCAGGAGAACAATCATCTCCTGAGCGAGGCCGCCGCCCTGATCGCTGCGGCGCGTGCGCTCCCTGAACATCCCCTCGCCTCGCGCTGGGAACGGCTGGGCGCGCGCCTTTTCAACCAGGCCCTGGAGCGCCAGATCAGCTCCTATGGCGAGTACATTCAACACAGCACGAACTACCATCGCCTGATGTTAGAGCTGGCGCTCTATGTTCATGCGGTCGCCCCCGATGTGCTGACCCGCGCCGCGCGCCACAAGCTTCGCCTTGCCACGCACTGGCTGCGCTCCCTGACCGATGGGCATCAGGGGCGGGTGCCCAACCTCGGCTCGAACGATGGCGCCCACTTCCTGATGCTCACCTCCTGCGCTTTCTTTGATTTTCGCCCCACGGTCGAGGCCGCGGCGCGCGCCTTCCTCGGCGAATCCCTCCCCTACAGCGGTCCCTGGGGTGAGCTTTCGCACTGGCTGGGGCTGTTGAACGCAAAAGAGGAGCGGGCCGTTGCCCTGGAAATCACCCATCGTAGCTACATGGGGCTGAGCGACGTGCTCCATGCGCCGCATTCCTGGGGCTATTTGCGCGCCACCTCCTTCCGTTCGCGCCTTGCCCATAGCGACCAGCTCCATTTCGATCTCTGGTGGCGCGGCTACAACCTCGCCTGCGATGCCGGCACGGGCTACTATAATCTCCCTGCGCCCTGGGATAATCCCCTCCTTGCGGCGCGCGTGCATAATACGGTGCTGATCCATGGTGTTGAACCCCGGCGGCGTTTGACGCGCTTCCTCCAGGCCGGCTGGATTTCGGCCTGGTCGCGCCTGTTGTTACCGCAGGCAGATCGGCCATTCGGAGGGCTGGAGGCGCATGTTCGCCTTGCGCAGGCGCGGCACACGCGACGGGTGTGGGTGGAGGAGGGGGAGCGCTGGATAGTGGAGGATGTGCTTGAACCCCGGCGCCCGGCTGCGCTGCATCGCTATCGTCTGCACTGGCTGCTTGCCGATGCTCCCTGGCAGCTCCGCGCATGGGAGCGCGGGCTGAGCCTGGAACTGGAACTCCCGCCGGGCGTTGTGCGGATCGAAGTGGAGGCCTGCGCCCCGGCGCACATCCTGCTCATTCGAGCCGCTGAACCGATCTGGGGAGAGGGCGCTGCGCTGCCTTACGAAGGCTGGATTGCCCCCAGCTATGGCCTGCTCCGCCCGGCCCTTTCCCTGAGCCTGGAGATCGAAACCCGCGGCCTGACCCGCTTCATCACTCGCTTCATCCTGCCCGAGGGCAAGGCTTAGGGGCAGCATTGGAATAGACGGGCTAACTTGTCTGAAATTTGCTTATCTTGTTCGGAATCTATGCACTCAGAGGCAAAATCGCTGTTGTCTGCGGTCATTGTTAGGCGTTTCGATTCTCGTCTTGCTCCTTAATCTTTAGGATGGAAGGAGATAACTGGTTGAAAGATATAAGTTCATAAAGCAAATGTATTTCTGTCAGCTGTGCATAACCGTAAAGAAACCGGGCAAGAAAAAGAAATAAAAGCGCTAATGGCACAAAGAGTTGCCACCCAAAAATCGAAGTATTACCTATGTGCAATTGAGATGAAGGATATAGCAATGAAAATAAGCCAAAAATAAAAGCGAGAGAACGCGCTGTTTGGTAAACTGCACTAATACGTTCTACGACCTCATCTCGGTCGGACCAACCTGAAGTACGAATGATAAAAGTCAGTCTGTCAAATAACTCTTCTCGGAATTTTGGCAATTCTTTGTCTTTATCCATGCCAATTAGTCCTGCAAGATAAAGGATGTACTTTTGGATTGCCTGTTCTTCCCTGCGAAAAACAAATCCAAAGAGAGAATCGGCTCTCTTGCTTGTCAATACCCGCTCAAGCAAAATGTAACCAATCGCATTCACTAGCAAGCCAACTACTGGCGACCAAATAAAAGATGCAACTGCAGCTAAGACTATTGCAGTGTTATCGCTCCAAAAATGGGGATTTATCAAGTAGGCAATCCACATTCCCACTATCCACCCAGGAAACATATCGCGCAGAAAAATGCGATATGTCACCTGAACAGATTGCATGTTAACGGATGGTTGAGACATATGCTTTCCATCTCCTTTCTACAGATGGTAAAGAGCAGAGAACCGTGCGCGGATGGCTCCGTTTATAAAAATCCCAGCGCGCGCGCCCAACCGAGGGCCAGCAAAAGGCCAAAGAGCAGGCCGCCGAGCACATCCGAAAGATAATGCACCCCCATTGCGACGCGTGCCAGGGCCACCAGCGGCGCCCACAGGAGTAGCACGCCGGCCAGCCAGGGAGGCCCCAGGAAGAGGGAAAGCACCCCCAGGAAAATGGCTCGCGCCGCGTGTCCGGAAGGAAAGGAATGCGGATCGGTGGCGCGGTAAATCTTCCCCCAGGCCCCTTCCGGTCGGCGGCGGCGAAACGTGAACTTCAGCCCCATGACCAGAACCGCCAGCAGGAAAATACCGCTCAACTGAATCAATGCCCAGGAGCGCCAGAAGGGGCCTCCCCAATCGATCAGGAGCAGCAGCCCCGCGCCCCAAAACCAGGAATCTCCCGAATGGGCCAGGAAGATGGCGATCCAGCGCAGCCCGTGCCGCCCTTCGCTCAATCGCAGGCGCTGCGAGATGGCCGCATCCCAGGCCTCCAGTTGCATGGACCACGATCTCATGCCGCGCCGGCGACCTCCTGTTCTCGCGCCAGATCGGCGCGCAGGAGTTCTAACTGATGGGGCTTATCCACATCCATCCCGGCTTCGGCATGTTCCCAGACGATCACTCGCCCGCGGATGCCAATGCGCTGGCTCACCCGCTCTGCCGCTTCCTGCAGTGTGATGCGGCGCGTCAGAAGCAGGAAAAGCGTATCCAGCCCGAGGGTGGCCGCCTGTTTGAGCGGGTTTTTCCGATTGTTGATCAGGCGTTCCCAGAGATCAAGGTGCTGCGTAGCCATGCGTACATGGGCGATATTGATGTCTGCGCCGCACACCTCCATATCCTTCAGCCGCGTGTAGGTGCGTTTTGAGTTCGGATAGCGTTTTTCCATCACCTCCCGCGGCACCACGCCGTAATAGACGTCATCCTGTGTTTGCATGGCCGTTTCAATCAGCCAGTCCACCATGAACGGCTTGATCGCCGGAATGTCCGAAGAGACGATCAGCACATATTCCGCCTGGGGATTTAGCTCAAGCACCTTATGAATGCCGGCCAGAATGTTGGCCAGCATGTTCCCCTGGTTGGAGAGAAAATACAGGGGCTTTTGGCAGGTGACGCCGCTCTTGGGAGAAAGGCCGACAAGGACGACACGCTCCACGTGCCTGGCCTCCGAAAGTGCATCCAGCACCCACTGGATCATGGGTTTACCGGCCACGTCAATAAGCGCTTTCGGTTCGCCGTTCGTGTAAGGGTAAAGCGGGTCCTCGGGGAGGGGAATGCCTCCCGCTGTCACAATGGCATCCATACGACCTCCTGGTTAATTGGATTGACATCGGGCAAGCATTGTCTACCACCGGGCGTCACAATGGCATCCATACGACCTCCTGGTTAATTGAGCTGCTGGAGCTGGGGTTCCAGATGGAGACGGTCGAGCAATTCTTGAATTTCGGCATCGCTCAACGGGCGTCCTTTACCGGCCAGGGCCACCAGCGCGGCTTCCATGGCATTGGTGCCAAACGAGCGCCCATCCAGAACCGGCGTCGTTGTGACCAGATATTTCACACCGGCGCGGCGGAAGAAATCCACATCTTCCTGGGTGGTGGTGTTGGTCACGATGATTTTTCCATCCATGCGTTTGGGCATGTGGCGGGTGATATAGTGACAATCGCCGGCGATCACCGTTGCCCACTGGAAATACTTTTCCCATTTGGGCTGACGCTCTTCCTGTTTTTCCCCGACGGGATAGAGCCACTCAAAGGGCAGCCGTGAGACCAGCGGCATGAGCAGCGCGGCCAGTGTCTTGAGCTGGCCGACCGTGCGGAGCGGGATGGGCAGGCCAAGCCCGAACATAAAATCGCCGAAGATGGTCTCGTAGCCGGCATCTACGAAGGAGCGGGTCATGCCCCAGCGATCAATGCCCACGATGACAAAGGCGCGCCGTCCGTGAGCGTCCAGGTACTCCTTGAGATGTTTTTCCAGGAAAGCGGCGCTCTGGGCTTCGAGCGTGTTGCGCAATCCTGTGCCATCCACAATCGGGGTCTTTTTGACAAAGCGCACCATCTTTTGCACCGAGTGCATCGGATACCATTTGCCTTCCACGAGCATCCCCAACTGGGCGCCGCCGACGCCGAACGCCTCGACTTTTCCATCCAGCTCACCGTAAAGGCGGGCTGCGGCTTCCATATCCCCATCGGTGCCGATGCGTTCAATGCTGATCTCTTCCCCCAAGAGATTCACCACCACCGCTTTGTTGCGCTTCGACGAACCGATACTGATACTGACTGCACGTTTCATGTTTTCAACCTCCTGGAAATGGGATTGAAGTCTGGCCTGTTCTCACCTTCCCGTCCGGCCATCGTCCATCATCCACGCTCCAACTTTCCTGCATCGTCCATCGTCCACGGTCTACCGTCCCCCAATCATACCATTTTTCGCTCACGGGATGGGGTGCCAACCGCTGTACCGCCGACCTGCGGTCGGCCTTGCTGGACCAGGCAGAGCCTGGTGATACGCTGTTTGCTCGTGCCCTGCGCTTGCATTTTGAGCCGGGGTAAAAGCCTTTTGGGTCTACGGGCGGGCAGAGCCGGTCGGGAACCGACTTTCATGCGCCGAGACAGGATACTGTATCATGCGTTCAAGAAATTCGCAGCGAGTCGCCCGAAAGCCATGAAAAAACCTCTGTCTCCTGT
>Ga0081479_114178_pt1 | contig 10204 bp, 8 predicted proteins | sample MamHotmetagenome_FD_70984 | JGI IMG/M metagenome (GOLD analysis project Ga0081479, IMG submission 70984) | Hot spring cone microbial streamer communities from Mammoth Hot Spring (Liberty Cap Streamers), Yellowstone National Park, USA - T=72 v2... | ecosystem: Environmental > Aquatic > Thermal... | reverse complement strand
ATAATAATATATTTTCTGTATATCGAGGTTTGCGGAAAAAAACTTCAACTTGCGGATTTTTTAAAAATTTGGTATAATGTTTTACACATTGGCAATTGAATAGGGTTTCTGCGATTTTATTATTGAGTTAAAAGTTGACGGGTTTGTAGCCTACCTATGAGGAATTGAAACATAATAAAAATTTTGTTTGATATAAAGGTTTATATTGGTTTGTAGCCTACCTATGAGGAATTGAAACCGAAAATGGAAAGTATAGATAGTAATCGTAAAGTCGGTTTGTAGCCTACCTATGAGGAATTGAAACAAGTATTCTAAATACTCCTGTTTGTATAATATCGCTTGTTTGTAGCCTACCTATGAGGAATTGAAACAAGTATTCTAAATACTCCTGTTTGTATAATATCGCTTGTTTGTAGCCTACCTATGAGGAATTGAAACATTGTCATAATGTCTATCATTGACTACATCAACAACGTTTGTAGCCTACCTATGAGGAATTGAAACTAGTGTGTTTAGTTTATAGTAGTTTTTCAACTTATCGTTTGTAGCCTACCTATGAGGAATTGAAACAATACAAGCTTTAGTAATCTGCTTTCGTCTTTATCTAAGTTTGTAGCCTACCTATGAGGAATTGAAACTGTGTCCACCTCATGGAAATTAACCTTAACGCCTATGTTTGTAGCCTACCTATGAGGAATTGAAACAAATCTAAAGTTAAATCGTTTCCATTTGCTTAAAACGTTTGTAGCCTACCTATGAGGAATTGAAACCTGGGTGTTTAACTCTCAAACACACTCCTTTTAACATCGTTTGTAGCCTACCTATGAGGAATTGAAACGTGTATACATTATTGCTTCTTCTTCATTCCACTTACGTTTGTAGCCTACCTATGAGGAATTGAAACATTCCGAATGCCGTAGCTTCTACAACAAACTTATCTGTTTGTAGCCTACCTATGAGGAATTGAAACTTAAATTCAGTTAACTTGTAAGGGTCTGTTTCTATTGTTTGTAGCCTACCTATGAGGAATTGAAACGTCATGTAGTCAATAGGTTAGAACGCTAATATGCAAGTTTGTAGCCTACCTATGAGGAATTGAAACTAATATAACAGCCAACTATAAACCTCTTATATTCTAAGTTTGTAGCCTACCTATGAGGAATTGAAACATAAGGGTAAGGATTTCTCTGAGGGCTGATTTGCCCGTTTGTAGCCTACCTATGAGGAATTGAAACGCATTACCAAATCAAACTTGATTTCTTTTATATTCGGTTTGTAGCCTACCTATGAGGAATTGAAACGTAATTAAATTACCACCTAACGTGCCAATACAGCAAAGTTTGTAGCCTACCTATGAGGAATTGAAACCTAAATAGCAAGCGGGAATAAAGCCATTCAGTCTAAGTTTGTAGCCTACCTATGAGGAATTGAAACACTACAATAGTTCTTTTTGCTATAGCTCTGATATAGCGTTTGTAGCCTACCTATGAGGAATTGAAACTGTAAATAATATTTCAAAGCTTCCTTCTTTACTTCTGTTTGTAGCCTACCTATGAGGAATTGAACTATTTCTTCTATTTCTTCTGTTTTCCCATCTATATAGTTTGTAGCCTACCTATGAGGAATTGAAACTAAAAAAGGAGTAATCAGCAAATGGGAAAAATTGAGAGTTTGTAGCCTACCTATGAGGAATTGAAATGTATTAAACTCAAAATCTGATTACTCCACTTTTCTGACAATCCTGCCTAAAAACTTTAGTCAAAACAATCTCATCCTTGAATCATGACTCTTTATGAATATATTTAAATTCTAATAAATCTTAATGAAGGATTAAGATGGACTTAAAAGAGAAAAACGCTTTAATCACAGGTGGTTCCAAAAGGATTGGCAGGGATATTGTTTTAGGTCTTGCCGAGCATGGCTGTAATGTTCTGATTCATTATAACTCTTCCGAAGAAGAAGCTGAAAAAGTATTACAGCAAGCAAAAAGCTTTGGAGTAAAAGCAGAGATTATAAAGGCGGATCTGCTTGATGAAAATCAGCTTACAAGTTTAGTAAATCAATCGCTTAATATTTTTGGACACATAGACATTCTAATAAACAACGCATCAATCTACTACAAAAAACCATTAGAAGAAGCTACCTTTGAGGATTTAGAAATTTTTTACAAGATACATATAAAAGCACCATTCTATTTGTCAAAGGAATTTGGAAAAATTATGTATGAAAGGAAAGAGGGAAGAATTATAAACATAATAGATTATTCAGCTATTCTTCCTTACAAAGATTTTACACCTTACAGCATATCAAAAGGCGGAATGATTACCATGACAAAAGCATTTGCAAAAGAGTTTGCACCATACGTACTTGTAAATGGAATACTACCTGGTCCAATCATACCGGCAGAAGGTTTAGATGACATAGAAAAACCACTTCAAAAAACACTACTTAAAAAATGGGCGGGTGGAAAAGAAGTCTTTAAAGCTGTAAAATATTTAATAGAAACTGATTTTACAACAGGAGCTTTAATCCCTGTAGAAGGAGGAAGGTTAATATTTTAGATTATATAATTTTTCTTGGCACCGGTGGTGGTAGAATCGTAGTTTTTAGACAGTTAAGACATTCTGGAGGAATGTGGCTTCATTTTGCCAATAAAAACATCCTGATAGACTCAGGACCCGGAAGCTTAATCAGAATCTTTGAGAGAGGATTAGATCCAAGAGATTTAAACGCAATAGTTTTATCCCATAGACATTTAGACCATGTAGCAGATATAGCATCTGTTGTAGAGTCTGCCACAGATAGCAATAAAAATAAATTAGATTTATTACTTGCTCCAATAGATGCAGTAGATGGAGATGATCCTGTTGTTTTAAAATACACTAAAAAAGGCTTTAAAAAAATTGAGATTACAGAGCTTGGAAAAACCATTGAATACGAAAACATAAAAATAAAACCCTTAATCAAGCACATACACCAGGGTGCAGATACCTACAGCTTACAGTTTGAATATGACAACAAAGTTTTTATATATGTAGCTTGTGGAAGATTTTTTGAAGATATGTTATATGCATACCCAGAAAATCCCGATGTTATGGTTTTTAACACTACATTTGTAAAATCCAATTTAAATTATTATCATCTTTCTGCCGAAGATGTAGAAAAGATAATCGAAAAAGTAAAACCTAAGCTAACCATTTTGACACATTTTAGTATACAGATGTTAAGGTATACACCTTCTAAGGTTGCAAAAGAAATGTCAGACAGAACAGGTTTAAAAGTAATGGCTACGTATGATGGATTAAAAGTAAATTTTTAGGAGTATATAGTTGAAAGGTATAATTATTGGCGGTGGAATTATAGGGCTTTCGATAGCAAGAGAATTAAACAAATTAGGCTATGAAATTACGATTTTGGAAAAAAATTTACTTGGAAGAGGAGCATCTTGGGCAGCGGGTGGTATGCTTGCCCCTCAAGCAGAAGGTTTAGTCGGAGCTCTTTTAAGTTTTTCTATCGAATCCAGAGAAATGTATAAAGATTTTGTACAGCAGCTTGAAAAAGAAACAGGACATGAAGTTTCATACTATGAATGTGGGATTGTTTGTCCTGCTTTTTCAGAAGAAGAGATGGAGAATTTATCTGAAAGAGTAGAATATTACAACGAATTAGGCTTAGAGTCAAAAATTCTTACTCGTCAAGAAATTTTAGATATGGGAATTAAAATCTCAAATTTTGTTATCGGTGGAGCTTTTTTCCCACAGGATAGACAGGTTGATAATAGAAAGCTTGTTATATCATTAGTTAAATATGTAAAAAATTCTAATATGACTGTGAAAGAGTTTACAGAAGTTAAATTTATAGAAACTGATGATGGAGTATTTCAAAGAGTAATCACAAACAATGGTACTTTTGAAGCAGATTTTTGTATTTTAGCCGCCGGGGCTTGGTCGGGCGAAATAGAACCTATTAAAGTTTACCCAATTAAAGGACAGATGTTGTCATTCAAAACAAAAACCAAAAACGAAATTTCAAAAATCTTATACAGCAACAGAGCCTACATAATTCCAAGAAAAGATAGTAATTTAGTTATCGTTGGTGCTACGCAAGAAAATGTTTTTTTTAAAGAAGGAAATACAGTATCCGGAACATTTTCACTGCTTGAAGGTTTGTTAGAAACTTTACCATCTACGAAAGACTATGAAATAACGGAAACTTGGTATGGATTTAGACCAGCAACCCCAGATAGTCTTCCTATTCTTGGAAAATCTGAGATAAAAAATTTATACTATGCTACAGGGCATTACAGAAACGGAATATTGCTTACTCCAATTACAGCAAAATTAATAACCCAATTAATTCACAAAGAAGAAGAATCGCCTTATTTAAAAATATTTGGTTTTAGTAGATTTCATATAGAGGAATAAAATCCTTGTGGTGAGAAATTAGTGATTTTCATAGAATACAAAAATGAGATCCTTTGGTCTTACGCTCAGGATGACGAAAAAGTAAAAGCATGTTAACAATTACCTTATTTGTTATTCTGCAGCCGGTGAAGAATCTCCTGTTTTTCAATAATTTTTCAAAAAAAACAAAAGAGGAGATCCTTCGGACTAAAATCCTCAGGATGACGTAATGAAGGCAAACTTACAAAAATTTTAGAACATCCTCTCAAATTGTTTTTGACAAGTGAAGACATTTTCAAACACATACAATTTAAAAACTAATCCTCTTCTACCATGCTAAAATTCTTCATCTTCCATCCGGTCAAGTTATTAGACCTTCTTGAAAAGAAAGAAACATCCCAAATATTTTGCTTTTCAATATTAAAATAAGCTGGCAACTTTCCATAGTTAGATTTTGCTACATTTTGTTTACTGCCGGATTTTAGTTGATTTAAAATCTTTTCAAAAGTTTTATTATTGTTAATATTTGATTTGATTGAAGCTTTTACCTTTCTTATACCTCTTATAAAGCTATAATGCCCGTCTTCTTCTACCCATGTATTTAATGGAATAGCTACATCACAAACCAATGCAAGCCCATCTTCGAAAGGAGTAAATATTGCTTTCTTTTCTAAAGTCATTAAAATCTCTTTTAGCTTATCTTCTTCTAAAAATTCTGCTATATCTTCACCAAAAAGAATGATGTTTTTGATTTCTCCACTTTCAATTTTTGAAATGATATCCGGTAAGTAGCTAAGATTTTCTACAATATTTATTATTCCAAAATCATTTGGATAAGGTGGAATCAACAAGATTTTATTTTGCATTTGCGATTGGATTTCTTTTAGCTTTTTTCCAAACATATAAGCATCTTCTCCGTAGAAATAGTTAGAGTATACTACAATCTCACTGCCATCTACATTTTCAATAAGTTTTTCAATGATTTGACTACCTTCTGTATCTACTATAAGCGGATACAGTTTTTTTAATCTTTCTACTTGTGGAGAAATCGCAATGACTTTTTTATTCATGTAGTATGTGATTACAGGATTTGTATCGGTGATATCATTTCCAACTACTATCCATTTTTTAGCATTTTTTAACTCTTCTTCTGATGGTGGAGTATACTCTCCCAATCCTTCTAAAAGCGGCAGCAAATCTAATGTGTTTGTTGATGTAATATATGCTCCAGATTTAGAAGCAATTTCATTTATCTTTTGCAAATTTTCATTTGATAAATAAGGAGATACAACAATGGCAGTTTGAGATGGTTTTTCATTTAATAGGTCAGTAACTTCTTGCAAAGCATCATCAAATGAAGAATAATCATTATTTATTTTTGGATATTTTAATCTATTTGTATTGAAGCTGTCATATCCAAGATAAGGCTTTGCGCACACTTCAAGCTCTGCTGTACTTCTTATTCTGTGTATTTTTTTATCATCATGGTTTATCACAACAGGACAGCCAAGGGAGCAAAAACTACAATGGGTGTATGTTTCTTTTAACAGCCAAGGTCTTGCATTAAATTTAAAAGGCTTAAATAAAATAGCTCCAACCGGACATATGTCTACACAAAGACCGCACATTTCACAGGTTGATGTATCCATAGGTTTTAAAGCTGGAGAGATTAATATCTCAAATCCTCTTTCTATTTGAGTAATAGAATGAGATTTGTTTATATTATCGCAAACACTTACACATTTCATACATAGAACACATCTATTTGATACATATTCAAGATAATCACTTTTCCAATCTTCCTCCGGTCTTATTTTTTCAAAAGGTGTTATTGGTAGTATACTATACTGTGGTCCCCAGTAGGTCCCCCAATTTTGTAAATCACATTCTCCGGCTTTATCACATATTGGACAGTCAAGTGGATGTCTTGTAAATAGTATTTCAAGAATAAATTTTCTATCTTCTTTTACTTTTTCATTCTCAGTCTCTATTTCCATCCCGTCATATACATAACTTCCACATGCAATGATGCTTCTTTTTGCTTTAACATCATAGACCAAACACATTCTACATCCACCAAAGATTGGCAGTTTTTCATGATAACAAAAGGTCGGAATCAATTTATTAATCTTTTTTGCAGCTTCCAAAACGGTTGTATTCTTAGGCACAGAAATCTCAATTCCATCAATCTTTATGTTTACTAAATCCATCTTACAGCCCACCTAATTTTGATAAAGTAATAATTTTTCGCTAAGCATTTGTACAAGTTAATATTATCCTTAAAATTGTATCTAAATTCAAGCTTTTTTAGATAGTAGATAAAGTGTTAGTGTTTCAAAATTTATGTAAGTTTACTTTTTTACCCCAAGGATGCAAGTCCGAAAGATCTCCTTTTTTAATGGAGATTCTTCGTTTCGCTCAGAATGACAAATTAGGCTTCCATTCCTATAATACCCATCAGTCAATCTTTCCTTGTCATCCTGAGGCTGTAAGCCGAAGGATCTCCTTTTTAAATCCTATAAAAATTGCTAATTTCTCACCCAAGGTATTCATTCTTTTTGTATTTATAGCATTTTTAAAAAATAAGTTAAGAAAATTTAACTTAATTTTAATAAAAAATTGATAAAATCTCTGATTATAAAATAACTTTGAGAGGTTCTAAATTATGGAAAACTACTTTGGAGACATTTTAGAAAAAGCCATATCAAGAAGAGATTTATTTAAGATTTGCGGAATATTAGGACTTTCTGGACTGTTTAACGTTGGATATTCTAAGAATATTCAAACATCTGTAAAAAGCTATAAAAACCTATCTTTTAAAACTATTTATCCAAATACAAAAGATGAAATAACAATTCCAGAAAGTTATGAATGGAAAATTTTAATCAAATGGGGAGACCCGTTAGATAACAACGATGGAATAAACTATCAGAATGTTTTTGAAAAAGTATCTAACCATGATGTTGAAAGGCAAAAGTACTGCTTTGGATACAATAATGATTTTGTAGGATTTTTTAACTTTAAAGATAAAACTCTTTTGGTTGTAAATCATGAGTACACTAACCCGGAACTTATGTTTAAAGATTATTTTCTAAGAAATCAGCCAACTAAAGAAGAGGTCGATTTTATGATTCAGGCTCATGGGCTTTCTATAGTTGAGATTAAAAAGAATAAAGTTGGATTTTTTGAGTATGTAAAAGGCTCTAAATTCAACAGAAGAATAACGACAGAAACAAAAATTTTAATATCTGGACCTGCGAAAGGACATAAACTTCTTCAAACATCTTACGACCCAAAGGGCGAGTTTGTGTATGGAACTATTGCTAATTGCTCAGCAGGAAAAACTCCATGGGGAACGGTTTTATCCTGTGAAGAAAACTTCCATTCTTACTTTGGAGGAGATTTAGAAAACATAGACCCAGAAAAAATGACAGATTATAAAGTTGTTGAAATCCATCAAAGATACGGCATTCCGAGTATTAAATATAATGATTATTACGGATTTTATAAGTACTACGATAGGTTTAATGTTGAAAAGGAGCCAAACGAAGCAAACAGATTTGGCTGGGTTGTAGAGATTGACCCATTAAACCCAAACAGACCACCGATTAAAAGAACAGCTCTTGGAAGGTTTAAGCACGAAGCGGCAAATACTACCATTGGAAAAGATGGAAGAGTAGCAGTTTACATGGGAGATGATGAAAGATTTGAATATCTTTACAAATTTGTAACTAAAAACAAGTTTGACCCACATGATAGAGAGAAAGATCTTAACCTGTTAGATGAAGGAACGCTATACGTGGCTGTGTTTAACGATGATTTAACAGGACAATGGGTAGAAATTGCATCAGCTTACTTAGAAAATGGAAAGTACACAATAAAGCCAAATCCAAAGCTACCAAACGTATTCCAAGAAGACCCTGCCTTGTGTTTTGTCTACACAAGAAAAGCTGCTGATTTATTAAACGCTACGAAAATGGACAGACCGGAAGACGTGGAGTATAACCATATTACTAAATCTGTTTTTGCTGTAATGACTTACAATGAAAAAAGAAAAGCATCAGAAACAAACGCAGCAAACCCAAGACCGGAAAATACAATGGGACATATTATAGAAATCATTGAAGAAAATCACAACCCTACTTCAACAAAATTTAATTGGAGAATAGCTTTGATGTGTGGGGACCCAAAAGCAAGCTCTTATAACAACAAGCTTTTTATTTACGGACAGCTTGCTAAGTCTGATATTCCACCAATATCAGCACCGGATAACATAGCCATTGATAAAGCTGGTAATGTATGGATAGCAACCGACGGTAATCCTGGAAAAGATAGACTGAATTCTAATGATGGTGTTTATGTGCTAAATCCATTTACAAAAGAGTTAAAGATGTTTTTATCAGGCGTGCCAAACTGTGAAATATGCGGTCCTGAATTTTCAGATGATTATAAAATATTTTTCTGTGCAATCCAACATCCAGGAGAAGGAGATTTAAACGCTACAAAATGGCCGTATCTAAACGACAACTGTCCAATCCCAAGACCAGCAGTTATACAAGTTAAAAGAAAAGATAGATTAGAGATTTATTTATAAATAATGAGCGGCTTAGATAGAGACAGGTGATGGGTAAAGTCTGAGAGTCTTTAAAAACTTATCACTCTTCGCTTGTGTAAGTCATATCATTTTGGAAAAATTTAAAAATAAAATTGGCAATTACTCAAAATAATCCATCCATACTATAACAATAAGTAGTATAGGAGGTAAAACTTAGTAGAATTAATATAGATAGCATCATCAGAAGAAAAAGCAGAAGAATTTTTAAGAGAAAAAAGTATACTTAAAACATTTGATAGCTGTCCTTTCTGTAATACTAAAAACATTGGTAAAATCAGAAGAAACTTCTACATAAAAAAGAATGAAGTGTTATAAAAGACAGTATCCTTGAAGATTTAAAGCTACTTTCTCTAAATTCATATTCACTGTAAAACTATTCATACTTGAAGCTGCTGCTTATAAAGCACATAAAGAACTTGATTTAACTTACAATACTACACACAAAATTTACACAAAACTTAGACAGTTTATATACAAATTTGTCTCAAAAGATAATCAGTTTTTATCAGAATAATTAGAAATGGATGAAAGCTATTTTGGAGGGAAAAGAAAAGACAGTAGAGGAAGAGAAGCAAAGAATAAAATTCCTGTGTTTGGGAGACTTGTCAATAATTTTGTGTCTGGATTGAAAACTTTTTATTAAACAATTGCAAAATTTCATAAGAAGATCCTTTAAAAGCAGGTACAGGCTTTTTCCACTTTTTATTCTTTAAATTATCTCTTTGTATAAGCAGATTTATCTCAAGTATATCTACAGATCGAAAATATCCACCTAAATTTATTCTTACCTTCTCTATCATGCTATTAACACTTTCCACTGTATTTTTTGCTACATAAATCATCTAATTTTTCTAATCCATCTTCATAATCTAAGCTGTTTTCTTTTATGTTTTTTAGTTCTTTGTTAAATGCTTGTGAATCTTCTTTATCCATCTGATTTCTAACGTTTCTTTGTAGCTGATGGTCTGCAATATATCTTTGTTTCCTTGTAAGTCCACTTTAAAGAACTACATAGACAGAAGCTTTTTTTGATTTTGTTTTTCTCTTTTATATCACAGTGATTACAGTACAAATGCATCCGATGGAAGCTCTCTTGTTTTAAAAACACTCAAGTCTTTCTATAAGCTGTTTTTTGATTGCATCCATATGTTGTTTTAAAGTAGTTTAAACCTAAGCTTTTTAATGT
>Ga0081479_109713_pt1 | contig 10272 bp, 9 predicted proteins | sample MamHotmetagenome_FD_70984 | JGI IMG/M metagenome (GOLD analysis project Ga0081479, IMG submission 70984) | Hot spring cone microbial streamer communities from Mammoth Hot Spring (Liberty Cap Streamers), Yellowstone National Park, USA - T=72 v2... | ecosystem: Environmental > Aquatic > Thermal... | reverse complement strand
ATTCCATCTCCCGACGTTATGTCGGGGGGGAGTTATAGGAGGATTTTAATTTGTTTTTATTTTATCTTCAAGAAAAAGCTATGGAAGTAAAAGAAAATATTAAAATAAATAAGAGTTTAGGCATAAATTTTTGTGACATTTTTTAATCTAACAAATATTACTTTAGGGGCATCGGATTTTAACTTAACACCAATTATAAACCTAAATCAGAAGAAACTTTTTGCATTGCTCTAAGAGAAATTTCAACAAAATCTTTTAAAGGAATACCGAGTTTTTCACATTCAAGTATGATATTTCTATCTGCACCTGCTGCAAATCTTTTATCCTTAAACCTTTTTAAAACTGATTCAACCTTAACACTTGAAAGTTTCTTATCAGGATAAACAAGTGTTGTTGCAACTATAAGACCTGTGATTGTTTCACCTGCTCTAAGAGATATATGAAATGGATCATTAGAATTTTTATCCCAAGCAACTGGATTATGCATTTTTATTGCCTCTATTATATCAACATCAATATTATTCTCTTTAAGAATCTCTACTGCCTTATGAGTATGAGTTTTTATATCATCTTTTGTCATCTCAACATCTATATCATGAAGAATTCCTGCAATCTCCCATTTATCAGGATCAAAATTTAGTTTTAAAGCAAGTTCTCTCATAACGGCACCCGATGCTATACAATGCTTTATAAGATTTTCATTTTTTACATATTTTCTAAGAAGCGTCAATGCTTCATCTCTTGTCATAAAATTCTCCTTTTAATTTATTCTATAAAATTTTGTAAAATTTGTTAAAATAATAAATATGCCAGAGATAGAGCTTGGATTATATCATTATAAACTTATCTATACTGCAATATCAATAATTGAATCATCAGGAAATATAAATAATGCAATACCATTGGTTTTTGATACTATTTTTAAAAATATAAAACCAGATGTAGGTATTTATTTTAATATTGAAAACAAAAAAATAAAACCTTTAATTTCACAGGGAATAGAAATTGATAAAATAAAAGATCTTGAGTGGGAAAAAGATGGAATAATTTCAACTACGCTTGAATTTTTAATTCCAATCAAAAGCGATTCTATAATTACTGAGACAATCCTTAAAGGAAAGCCACTTATCTTTTCAGGTCTTGGATATAAATTTGATTCAATGATATCAATACCTGTAAAATATAGTAAAGAAATCTATGGAATAATTCTTTTCTTAAATAAAGCAAGAAAGATTAATCCTTCTGAATATGAAACTTTAAAAATAATAGCAAACCAAATTGCATATCATCTTGAAATCAATAATCTACGTGAAATTTCAGAAAAAAAATGTAAATACTTAACAGCAATACTTGATAATATGAGTTCCGCAGTTATAATATATTCTGATGATAATATAAAATTTACAAATAGAAAAGCAAAAGAAATTGTTGAAAGCGATCTTCTAATAGAACAAAAAATAAATGAAATAATAAAAAATGCATACATTAAAAAAACTAATCTTGTAAGACAAGAAATAGAAATAAATTCAAAAATTATTGGTTATTCTGCTACAATCTCAAAGATAGATTCCTCTGATATTCTTATTTTTGTATTTCAGGACATTACAAATTTAAGATAAAAAATCAAATTTAAAACTCAGCATATCCTGGAACTCTTGGATAAGCACAAACATCTCTTATATTTGATATACCTGTTACAAGCATCATCATTCTCTCAAAACCAAGTCCAAAACCGCTATGTGGGACTGTTCCAAATCTTCTAAGATCAAGATACCACCAGTAGTTATCTATATTCATATTAAAATCTTTCATTTTTTGAATCAGGACATCAAATCTTTCTTCTCTTTCACTACCACCTATAAGCTCTCCAATTCTTGGAACTAATAAATCCATACCTCTAACTGTTTTGCCATCATCATTTAATTTCATATAAAATGCTGCTACATTTTTAGGCTTGTTATATAATATAACTGGTTTTTTAAAATAAATTTCAACAAGAAATCTTTCATGTTCACTTGCAAGATCAACGCCCCATTTAACCTTATTTTCAAATCTATCATTTTCTTTTTCAAGAATATTTATAGCATCAGTATATGTAAGTCTTTCATATTTTGTCTCAATTACATTTTTAAGATTATTCATCAAGTTTGGTTCTACAAATTTAGCAAAAAGATCTATATCAAGAGGACATTTATCAATAACATGCTTTGTTATGCTTTTTACAAAATCTTCTGCAAGATCCATATCATCATATAAATCATAAAAAGCCATCTCAGGTTCTACCATCCAAAATTCTGAAGCATGCCTATATGTATTTGAGTTTTCAGCTCTAAATGTCGGTCCAAAAGTGTATATTTTGCCAAGTCCCAGTGCAAGTGTTTCTCCTTCAAGCTGACCTGAAACGGTAAGATAACATCTTTTTGAAAATAAATCCTTTTTAAAATCAACATTACCATCTTTATCAACTGGAAGGTTTTTTATATTAGATATATCAAATGCCGTTACAGAAAACATCTGTCCTGCGCCTTCACAATCAGAAGCAGTAATTATTGGTGTATGAACATAAAAAAATCCATTATCTCTAAAATATTTATGAATAGCAAAACTTAATTCAGACCTTATTCTAAGCATTGCAGCATATTTATTAGTTCTAACTCTAAGATGAGCCACAGTTCTTAAAAACTCATCTGAAGTTTTTTTCTTTTGGATTGGATATTTTTCTTGGTCACATTTTCCAAGAATTGCAAGTTCCTTTACATGAAGTTCATATTTTTGCCCTTTCGCAGGGGAAAGAACAAGATCTCCTTTTACCATTACAGAAGCACCATTTACCAAATCAGCAATTAAATCCTTAAACTTTGGATTTGTATTATCAATGACTATTTGAAGATTTTGCCTTGTTGATCCATCATTTAGTTCTGCAAAAGAAGAGCCTTTAAGGTCTCTTCTTGTTTTAACCCATGCCATAACAGTTATATCATTTAGAGTTGTATCTTTTTCAAGTATTTGTTTTATAGTCATTGAAGGTTTCATTTTTTTCTCCTTTTTATATTTTTAAATTCTTCATCAGGAATTTGTGAAATAGAAATCAACTCAACATATGAAGTTCTATCCTCGGCTCTATAATCTTCCATTATATATCCAACACCTGGTGCATAATATCTAACCCCAATTCCAGCATCTCCACCAGCAATTCTTGTAACAATTTTAAGACAATCACTAAACTTTCCTGCCTTTATAGAAACCTTATCAGTCATTGAAACTATCTCATGATAATCTGAATACTCATCCCAGTGCAATCCTTCTTTAGGAGGAAGCGGAAATTCTTTTCTACCCCCTATAACTATTCCATCAGTTGTTATAACCCATTTGGAATCCTTTTTTATTTTAAACTCAGTTGTATGTTCATCTCTAAGAATAAACTTCATCATTGCATCAGCAACGATAGTTTTTCCTTTATTACTAACCTTGATTATATCTATATAAACTTTTGCAACACCATCAAACTCAGAACTTTTAAATTCATACTCATATCTTGTTTTTTCTTTTAAAGGGAAATAATCCTTTGGCATAAAATCTCCTTTAATTTTAAAAACCTTTTTATAAATTTTATTATACTAAATTAAGGATATAGGTTTAAATTTTGTAAAATAAATATAAAATGGGCGTGTAGCTCAGTTGGGAGAGCGCCTCGTTCGCAACGAGGAGGTCGTGGGTTCGATCCCCATCACGTCCAATCAACATTAAAAAAACACTAAAAACAACTTAGACACTTTAAAACGAGGCACTCCAAGGCGCCAATTTTGCTTCCTGCTTTTCAAAGCCTTCGAGCCCGAGTTCGCAACGGGAAGGTCGCCGGTTCGATCCCGGTCACGTCCAGCTTTTATTTTTTTCCCTTTCTAACTTTTTCCTTTGCTTTCAAATGCTCGTCATATTTGACATTAAATATATGTTTACCTGTATTATCAGCAACGAAATAAAGAGCATCTATATTGGCAGGGTTTAAAACAGCTTCAACTGATTTTACACCAGGAGAGCATATTGGAGTTGGAGGAAGCCCACCAACATAATAGGTATTATATGGTGATGGAGTTTCAAGATCTTGATAGGTAAGCCCTTTTTTCCAATATCCAAGAGCATACTGAACTGTTGGATCTGCCTCAAGAAGCATATTTTTTCTCAGTCTATTAATATAGACTGCTGCAATAAGAGGTCTTTCTTCATCAAATAGTGCTTCTCTCTCAACTATTGAGGCAAGTATAAGAACTTTATACTCATCAAGTCCATCAGGTATTTTATATTTTGAAAAAAGAACTTTTATATTTTTATTAAAATTATCAAGAAAAACATTTATAACATCTTCTTCTTTCATATTCTTATTAAAGTAATATGTCGAAGGAAAAAGATATCCTTCAAGTTTTTGTTTTTTCACTATTTCCATAAACCTTTTTTCACTTTTTATAACACCATTTTTATAAAGCCTTTCTGCAACTTGTTCAGCTCTCCATCCCTCAGGTATAACAATTTTTATTGAATTTAAATATTTTTGATTTATCATTTTATAAAGAACAACTTCATGAGGAGTATACTTCATAAAAACATACTCTCCTGGATTTATTTTTTTATCTGTTTTTGTAAGTTTTACAAGTAATCTAAAATAAAGAGGAGATATTATTACACGATTTTGATAAAGTATGTTTGCAATTACCTTCGCATTTGCTTTCTCTGGTATAATAACTTTTACCGTTTCTCTTGGATATTTAAAATAAGCCCAAATTAAAATTGAAATAAATAAAAATATGATTACAATAAACATATATTTTTTCATACAAAATCTACCTCATATATTTTTTCATAAATTGGACCTTTAGGCATTAAATTAGAGTTAAAAAGAACAATATTTTTTATACTACCTTTTAAATCAATTTTAATATCGCTAATTTTTTTTATCTCCTCATTAAATAAAAGTTTTTTTACTCTTGCAAGTGTTATATGTGGTTTAAAATTATCATCAGTATAAATTCTATTTGAAGCAAGTTCTTTTCTTATCAAAGTATGAATCTCTATTAATTTTCTTGAAGAATATTCATCACAATCAACCCATATAACCCTTGGTTTATGAGGAGAGGGGAAAAATCCAATAGATTTTGATTGAAAATTTATTTTTTCTAATCCTCTAAATTTGTCAATAATTCTTTTAAGAAATGGTATATCTTTCTCATCAAGAATATCTCCAAGAAACGAGTAAGTTATATGAATATTTTTAGGAGAAACAATTTTTAAAGATGATGAAAAATCTTTATTTAATAAATCAATAATTTTTGAAACATCTTCTATATAATCATCGCTAAATTGTGAAGCAATAAAAAGTCTCATTTCTCTATATGTTTTCTATTCTTATCTACCCTTTTTATATTCTTGTTTTTGTTTTTTGAATTTAACCCATTTTTTTTCATAAAAAGAAGGTTTCTGTATTTAATTCTTTGTTCATTAGTAAATCTCTTCCAATTCTTTTTATGAGATAAAAATCTTTTTCTAATATCCATAAAATTATTTCTATACCTTGACATTCTTGATATCTTGGTAACTCTTCTATTTTTTGTTTGATTTGAAAAAACGACCTCAGAATTTTTTAAAAGTTTTATTGCTTTAGTCTCATCATCTTCAGCATCTGTTGGAAAAATAGAAAGTTCTCCTTCATCAAAAACAGCAAAAATTGATTCTCCTCCCAATTTTGAATGTTCAATTGCAAATTCAGTTCCTCTAATAGCACATACTGCTTGAATTGTTTTTATCTTAAACTGAATCTTTTTCTTTACAAACTTTTCAACCTTTGATATTAAACTTCCAAAATTTAAACTAAAAACCGGTTCATTTGAATTATCAGTTATCTCAAACTCAGAGTTCCTATCAAGTTTCATTGCTGCAATGTTATCTATATAAATCATAGCGCTTCCATCATATCCTGTCTTTATTATATCACCCAACTCAAGAGGATACTGATAATTATTTTTAAGATCTTTTTCTTCTCCTTCTGCTGATATAACCTTAACACTCCCAGAAATTCTCTCTATTCTTATATCTCTTTGAGAATTTGTTTGATCCTGCAGTTGAAGGGCTTGCTGCATCATTTTTTTATACTCATTAATATCTTGGGAAAATGATAACGCGTTAAATATTATTAAGATTTTAAGTATTAGCCACATAATAAATAAACCCCCTTTAAATAACTTTCTTAAAATATCTTTTCCCGCATTGAATTATAAAACCAGATTTTTCAATAATTATATCATCTTCAACTTTTTTACCATCAATTCTAACACCACCGCCCTCAATTAGTCTTCTTGCCTCATTATTACTTTTTGCAAAACCACACTCAACAATTACTTTTGATAGTTTAAGTGGGAGATTTATTTTTATTTCTTCTATATTTTGAGGCATCTCATTTTTAGAAAATACCCTTTCAAACTCAGTTTTTGCCCTAATAGCATCTGATTCTGAATGAAATCTTGAAACGATAATAAATGCAAGTTTCTTTTTTGCTTCCATCGGATGCATCTTTTTTATTTCATCAAGATTTTCTTCGGTTAAAAGTTCATAATAGGAATACATCAACTCATCACTTATAGACATAATTTTTCCAAACATATCAGATGGAGTATCATTAAATGCAACATAATTGCCATATGATTTTGACATCTTTTTAACACCATCCGTTCCAACAAGAAGAGGAAGGGTTATACAAATCTGCGGTTTTATGTTATAAATTTTTTGTAAATCTCTTCCAACAAGAAGGTTAAATATCTGATCCTGCCCCCCAAGTTCAACATCAGCCTTTATTGCAACTGAATCATATCCTTGGAAAATAGGGTAAAGTATTTCAAGCAAACTTAAAGGTGAATTATTCTTAATTCTATTTTTAAAATCTTCTCTTTCAAGCAATCTTGATATTGTTATACTTTTTGCAACAGAAAAAAACTCAAAAGTATTTTTATCTTCATCATAACTTACAAATTTTTTTAACCATTCTGAATTAAATTTTATCTCGGTTTTTTCTTTATCAAGAATTTTAAATGCCTGCTCAGTATATGTTTTTGCATTTTCCATTATTTTTTCAAGTGGTAGAATTGGTCTTGTTGAATCCCTACCACTTGGATCTCCAACTCTTGATGTAAAATCCCCAATTATTAAAACTGACTTATGTCCAAGATTTTGAAAAGCTCTAAGTTTATTCAAAACTACACTATGTCCAAGATGAAGATCCGGACTTGTAGGATCAACACCAAGTTTTACAATGAGAGGTCTATTTTCTTTTAATTTTTCTATAAGTTCTTCTTCATTTACAAGATCAACAATACCTCTTTTTATAATTTTAAGTTGTTCATCAATAGCTATCATATTCTATATTTTACAAATTTTTATAATACTTATTTTTTAAATTTTCATATCAAATGTAAATTAAAATTCTCCAAAAGACCCTTGACAAGTCAATATAATTTATTAAAATATAAAAAAGGAGGGAATATGAAAATTTTATACACACTAATCTATATTATAATGAGTTCAATACCACTTTATTCCGATGATTTTCCAGACATTACTTCGTTCAAAAATACAAATATTTCAATTCCAAAAGTTGATCCATCTTCAATTTCCAAATCAAAAGCTCAAAGAAAGGCAAAAGCTCAAAGAAAGAGCAACCAATCAGCAAAAGGATTTTGTTCGGTAGAACAAGCAGCTGATAAACTTTTAAGGATTGCTAATAGCAATACTCTTGGTTTCTCTGAGTCAGGTTTAATTGAGGACTATGCTAAAAAAGTCAAAAAGGACTGTGGCCCATTTGAATATACTCCTCAAGAAATTAGAAATCCTGCTGAGACGTCTATTGCATCTTTTGTATGTTACGAACTTAGAGGTGAATGCGGAAATAATTATCACAGTTATAATTTCTCAAACTGCGCTCTTGAAACAGAAAAAAATAAACTTACACAAATATATCATAGATTGTCAATTGAAAGAGACAAAAAGGTTAGTGAACATATAAAAAAAGTTAGAGAAATTGCTATGCTTGAGGCAAAAAATATTGTCTCAAGAAAAATTACCAAAAAATTAGCTGACAATCCATTTGAACAAGTAAGATTAAGTTGGGCTGATATCTATGAAATGAGAGGAGTATTAGCATCTATCTTAAGTCAAAAATACGGTATCTACAATATAACTGCAGCAATAGATGCATTAGGACAGGTATTCTCCTCTAACATATAATATCTTTCACCAATAATTGCATTAAGTGGTCCAGTAGGATTTGTTGTACTGAAGGGTCTTCCAAGAGCCGAAGAAACATTTCAGTGCAATATAAGCATAAGAAATATATTACTAAAAGGTGGACTAAGTGCAGCAAGAAAACTAATTGTTAAAGTTCCAGTTATAAAAACAGATAATGTTGTTGGCGTTTTTGCTGATAGATTTATAAAAAATGCAACGACAGAAGAAGCATCTAAATGGGTACAACATCATTTCGGTGATGGACTTGAAGTTCAAAATGTAAGTGTTGTAGAAGAGTATGGAAAAGAATTTGCTCTTATTACAATTAGTAAAGGAAATTAATTCTAATAAATCTAGTGAAATGGAATAAAAAGAAAACTAATTTTAACAATCATTTTTCAATTACATCAACCTCAAGTTTATCGCTAAAGGAATATTCTTTGAGATAATCAAAAATTTTTTTATAATCATTAACTTTTATCCATGACTTATGAGAATAAATATTTTTACCTCTAACTTTTTTAATCTTTTCCTCATATCTAAAATCAAGAATTCCAAAAACATCTGTATTATTTTTGATATTATCTATCATCTTATTAACTTTTTCTTTAAAAACTTTTTTATCCTTTGAAAAAAGTATTATTTCATAAAAATATACATATGGTGGATAATTAAACTTTTTTCTCATCTCAATTTCTTTTAGAAAATAATTTTCATTTTTTATTTCATTGAATATAAAACTTTCTGGATTGTATGTATATATAATAAGTTTTCCAGAAGGATTTAGTTTTGAAAACAATATATAAATTTTTTCAAAAAATCTTTCAGGATATGAGTACTCAGCAGTTTTATCACTTTCATAAACAATAAAATATATAAGATCAAATTTAACATCAACTGTGGTAGATGCAAGTATCTCTGTTGAAACAATAAGATCATAATTTTTTTTAGTAAAATCATTCATAAAATAATCAAATTTTGACTTTGAATAAAGAATTCTTCCATCAACTAAAAGTATCTTTTTATCAGGAAATTTTGATACGAGAGTTTCATAAATCTTACTTGTTCCACTTCCTTTTTCTATAAGAACTTCTCTGCATTTTTCACAAAGATTTGTATAAGGATATTTTTTCTCACAATATGAACAAAAATAATTTTTTTCTCCTTCTTCGGATTCAACTTTCATCGCAAAACCACAATTTTCACATCTTTTTATCCAACCACACTTAGGACAAAAAACAATATTTGCAAGATATTTTGAATGAGAAATAATAAGAATTTTCTTATTATTTTCAAGATTTTCTTTTACCTCAAGCATAAATTTATCAGATTGAAAGTCATCTTCTTTTATATCTCTTATCTCATAGTTAGAAATTTGAGTTTTTTTATTAATTTCAAGTTCAAATCCTTCTTCTTTTTTCTTATATAGAAATGGAGATAGTGAAGGTGAAAAATAAATCATTGAAAAACCAAACTCATCTGCTATTTTTTCAAGTAAAAAGGGGGTTATATAATATGGATGTTGTTCAAATTGCCTATACATAGAATTCATTGGATCTGTTACTATAAAGTATGTATTTGGAGGGAAGGGAAGAAAACATCCACCTTTTGTTGAAAGAATAAGTTCAAGTTTTCCTTCAAAAAGATCCTTTGCAACTTTTCTTCTAATAGATTGTTTTTCTTCAGATGAGTATTTTAAAAAACTTAAACCGATATCCGCAATTTTTTTTGAAAACATTTCAAGTGAAAAAATATTTGGGAAAAAAACAACCACACAAAAATTTTTCTCTCTTAATTTTTTTATTTTTTCAACCAAAAAATCTGTCTCTGATGAAATTATTATTTTTTTTGTAGGCAAAACATTTTTAGTAAAATTTTTCTTAGCATAATTTAGCTTTATTGGAAGATATCTCAAATAATCTCTTAAAACCATTCCAATTGGGGAAACCCATCTTCCAGCCATAAAATTTGCAATATTTATAAACTTCTCAACAACAAAAATGCTCT
>Ga0081479_109858_pt1 | contig 10303 bp, 6 predicted proteins | sample MamHotmetagenome_FD_70984 | JGI IMG/M metagenome (GOLD analysis project Ga0081479, IMG submission 70984) | Hot spring cone microbial streamer communities from Mammoth Hot Spring (Liberty Cap Streamers), Yellowstone National Park, USA - T=72 v2... | ecosystem: Environmental > Aquatic > Thermal... | reverse complement strand
TCGGCCACCGCCTGGGGATCGGAATAGGTGAACTCAAACGGTGCAAATCTCTTCATCCAGTCGCTCATCTGCTGGAACTCCTGGGGGGAAAGTTTCTTCTCTATGTGTTTCCCCCGGCAACTGCTGATCACGGCCCTGCCATCGGCATAGAGGATCACTTTATCACAGAAACCAGCAATCCCACCCTGGCGGGAAAAGGTAAATATCACCTCGGAAGAAGCAGGAAGGAGTGTATTCTGCACGACAACCGGGCTGGAAGGGGAAGCGAACATCGGTTGGCAGCCCATCAGAAACAAAACAACGGCAAAAAGCATTTGGCGCACGGTATCCTCATTCAGAATCAATCCAGGAATGGTCTCAGACCAGGGGAAAGAATGCCAGCAGGTCTGTCAGACTCTCGTTAAACGCCTTTCCCATCTCATCCGCTCCCATCTCTTTGACAACACAATCCCCAAGCGGTCAATCTGGCCTGATACATGGGAGATTGCTTTCCCCACGCTTCGCTCCACCACGCTCCGCTCGTGGCAGGCGGGACATGCGCTTCGCTCGCAATGACACCATGCATGTCATTGCGAGGAGCGCAGCGACGAAGCAATCCCCGCCCTCCAGCCAGGAGATTGCTTTCCCCACGCTTCGCTCGGGACATGCGCTTCGCTCGCAATGACACATCGGCGGGAGAGCGCTTCACTCGCAATGACACCATGGGCTGGGAAACTGCCTGCGTGCTGAAATTTCCTGAACGAAAGACACACTACTGCTTTGCGCGGTGCTATTGACTAGACAAGTTTACCGAAGTAGAATAAGGGCGATTTTTCCCCAGGAATTCTCTCATGCCCTGCTATCGTTTCCTTGTTCGCTTCCATCGCACCGATAACCCGCGCGCTGTCGGCTTGCTGGCAGATGCCCGCGCTCTGGGCTTTGCCGACCTGATCCGCCTCGACTGTCACGATCTGGTCTTTATCGAGGGCCAACTGTCTCCGGAGGAATGTCAGCAATTGGCCCTCTCGCTTTTAATGGACCCATTGACGCAGGCTTTCGAATGGAGCACACTTCCGGCCCCGCCGGCGGCGCTCCCTGCCGACGTCGTCGCCGTCGAAGTCGCCCTGCGCCCCGGCGTCACCGACCCGGTGGCGGATGAGATCGTGCGCGCCGCGCAGGAGATCGGGCTGGAGGGCGTCCAGCGCGCCGCCACCGGTTTCCGCTATCTCCTCCATGGCGCCGATGAGACCAGCGCGCGGCAGTTAGCCCAACGCCTGCTGGCCAATCCGGTCATCCACCGCTGGACGGTCGGCGAGATCGAACCGTCCTTTCCCCAGACGCTCACCTCCAGCGGGGAGGTAGAGATCATCCGCCTGCGCGGCCTGGATGACGAGGCTCTGCTGGCCCTTTCCGCCGAACGCCGCGCCGCCCTCGACCTGAACGAGATGCGCGCCATCCGCGCCTGGTGCGAGCGTGAGGGCCGCGACCTGACCGACGTGGAGTTCGAGACCATCGCCCAGACCTGGTCGGAGCATTGCGTCCACAAGACTTTCAAGGCCCTCATCACTGTCGAAGACGAGCAGGGGCAGGAGATCGGCGTGGTAGATGGCCTGTTCCAGACTTACATCCGCGCCGCGACTGAGAAAATCGCCGCCCCCTGGGTGCTTTCGGCCTTTGTGGACAATGCCGGCATCGTTGACCTGGATGGCAAGCACGAAGTCTCCTTCAAAGTCGAAACGCATAACCATCCCTCCGCTGTCGAACCGTTCGGCGGAGCCAACACCGGCGTCGGCGGCGTTATCCGCGACATTTTGGGAGTTTCGCACAAGCCCATTGCCAACATGGATGTGCTTTGTTTTGGCAATCAGGAGGCCTCCTTCGAGGAACTTCCGCCTGGCGTGCTGCATCCCCGCCGCATCCTGTCGGGGGTGGTGGCCGGCGTGCAGGATTACGGCAACAAGATGGGCATCCCGACCGTCAGCGGGGCGGTGCTCTTCGACCCCGGCTACACGGCCAATCCGCTCGTCTTCTGCGGAACGGTCGGGATCGCGCCGCGCGGCCTGCACGTGCGCGCACCCCGCCCAGGGGATCGCATCGTCGTCCTCGGCGGGCGCACCGGCCGCGACGGTCTGCGCGGCGCCACCTTTTCCTCGATGACCATGGACGCCCAAACCGGCGAAGTCTCCGGCTCCTCGGTTCAGATCGGCAATCCCATCGTCGAGAAGGGGCTGGTGGACGTGTTGATTCCGGCCCGCGACCGCCGCCTGTACACGGCGATCACCGACTGCGGCGCGGGCGGCCTCTCCTCTGCCGTCGGCGAGATGGCTGCTCATCTTGGCTGTCAGGTCGAACTGGCAAACGTCCGCCTGAAGTACCCCGGCCTGGCCCCCTGGGAAATCTGGCTTTCCGAGGCCCAAGAGCGTATGGTGCTGGCTGTGCCGCCGCAGAACCTGCCCGCTTTGCAGGAACTGTGCGAGACGTACAACGTCGAACTGACCGACATCGGCTTCTTTGAAAATTCCGGCCGCCTGGTGGTGCGCTATGCTGGCCGCGTTGTCCTTGATCTGGAGAATCGCTTCCTCTACGGGGGCCTGCCCCGCCGCCGGCTGCGCGCCGTCGTTCCCCGACGTGCCGCCCCCGTGGACGCCGACCCGCCCATCCCTGCCGACCCCGCTACCACGCTCCTGAGCCTGTTGAGCCACCCCAACATCGCCTCGAAGGCCGCGATCATCCGCCGCTACGATCACGAGGTGCAGGGGGGCGCCGTCATCCGCCCGCTGACGGGAGCAGCGATGGACGCTCCGTCTGATGCCAGCGTCCTCCGCCCGCCCGGCGTAAAAGGCCGCGCCGGGATTGCGATAGCCTGTGGAATCAATCCCGAATATGGCAAGCGCGACCCCTACCGCATGGCGATGGCCGTAGTGGACGAGGCGATTCGCAATCTGGTAGCGGTCGGCGCCGACCCGCAGCGCATCGCCCTGCTGGACAACTTCTGTTGGGGCGATCCGCTGCGCCCGGAGACGCTCGGCGCGCTGGTCGAGGCGGCGCGCGGCTGCCATGACGCCGCCCTGCTTTTTGGCACACCCTTCATCTCCGGCAAGGATTCGCTCAACAACGAGTATCTCGGCCCCGACGGGCAACGTCACGCCATCCCCCCGACCCTGCTCATTTCCTCTCTCGGCATTTTGAGCGATGTCACCCAAACCGTGACGATGGATTTGAAACAGGCCGGCAATCTGGTATACCTGGTCGGTATGTTTGCCCCCGTTTTTGGCGGCTCGCATTTCAACCTGGTGACGGGAGTAAAAGACGATTTGCCCTACCCCGTCCCCGCCGTCTCGACACAAACCCCGGCAGTCTATCGCGCCCTGTACCAGGCCATATCGTCCGGCCTGGTGCGTTCGGCGCATGACCTTTCGGAGGGCGGCCTGGCTGTCGCCGCGGCGGAGATGTGCATCGGCGGGCGGCTCGGCCTGGAATTGGACATCGGCTTCGCAGCGGGGCTTTCGCCGCTGCGGACGCTCTTCGGCGAGACGACCGGCTGCCTGCTGGTGGAAGTGGAAGCAGACAGCGCGGCAGCCTTTGAAAGCATCTTCGCCGGCCTGCCCTGGGCGCGGGTGGGAACCGTCAGCGGGGAAGATACCCTGCGCATAGTACGGGAAAAGACAGAAGTGCTGGCTTTGCCCGTGCCGACGCTCGTCTCAGCCTGGAATACGCCACTTCAGAGGGTATGATGAGGCCGAAAGCGCTTGTTCTGTTTGCCCAGGGTACGAATCGCGATGGAGATGTCGCCGAGGCCTTGCGCCTGGCCGGAGCCGAAGTGGAGATTGTGCCGCTGCGCGTGCTCCGCGCCGGGCGGCGTCGCTTCACCGACTACCAGATGCTCATCCTGCCCGGCGGCTTTTCCTACGCCGATGCTCTGGGCGCCGGGAAACTGCTGGCGCTCGACCTGCAGACCTATTTTGCCGACGAGGTGCGGGAATTCGTCGCCGCGGGCAAACCTGTGATCGGAATCTGCAACGGATTCCAGGCGTTGGTCAAGGCGGGGATACTTCCGGCCCCTGACATGCCCCCGGCCACCCTGACGTTCAACGCCTCCGGCCACTTTGAATGCCGCTGGGTGACGCTCCGCCCCGTCTCCCGGATCTGCATCTGGACGCGCGGCCTGGACGATCTCATCGAGTGCCCGGTAGCCCACGGCGAGGGCAATTTCCAGTTGCGGGATGCGGCTCTACTTGCTGCGCTCCAATCGGCTGACCAGATCGCCCTGATCTACACTCTGCCCGACGGCGCGCCTGCCAACGGCGTTTACCCCCACAATCCCAACGGCTCCATGGCTGACATCGCCGGAATCTGCAACCCGGCGGGCAACGTTTTGGGGCTGATGCCGCACCCGGAGAATCACATCTACCCCTGGCAATACCCGCTTTGGATGCGCCATGGCCATCGCCGCAGCGGATTGCCTCTTTTCAAAAATGGCGTTCGTTACGCCGCCGAATTGTAAAGCGGGATTATGGAGTTTAAGAAATTATTACGGTAATCTGGCAATCTGCGACTATCCACCGTCGTACCACGACCTTTGGTCGGTTTGCCAGGCAGAGCCTGGGGGTACCCTGTTCGTACCACCGACCTTTGGTCGGTTTACCAGGCAGAGCCTGGGGATACCCTGTTCGTACCACCGACCTTTGGTCGGTTTACCAGGCAGAGCCTGGGGATACCCTGTTCGTACCACCGACCTTTGGTCGGTTTACCAGGCAGAGCCTGGGGATACCCTGTTCGTACCACCGACCTTTGGTCGGTTTACCAGGCAGAACCTGGGGATACCCTGTTCATACCACCGACCTTTGGTCGGTTTGCCAGGCAGAACCTGGGGATACCCTGTTCGTACCAGCCGACTTCCATGTGCTGAGGCGGGGGATTGATCCCCCCGCCGGCGCCGGAGAGAAAGTTGCCAGATTATTTTTTAAAATTTCATTATCCCGCCCATCTACCTGTCTGCAATTCACATCACTTCAGGAGATGTCATGATTTCTCGCGAAAGGCTTTTGCAACTCCTTCCCCATGCCCTGCAGGAGACCCATCTGCCGCTGCCCGGCCGCGCCTGCGGCAAAGTGCGCGACTGGTACGACCTGCCAGATGGCAAACGCCTGTTCGTCACCACCGACCGCCTCTCGGCCTTCGACCGCATCCTGGCATGTGTTCCCTACAAAGGTCAGGTGCTCAATCAGTTATCGGCCTGGTGGTTCGAGCAAACCGGGGACATCATCGCCAATCATCTGATCGGCCTTCCCGACCCGAACGCGGCGGTCGTCACTCCCGTCGAGCCGCTGAGGGTGGAGGTCATCGTGCGCGGCTATATCACCGGCGTCACATCTACAGCGCTCTGGTATCGCTACTCGCTGGGCGAACGCGAGATTTACGGCTATCGCTTCCCTGAAGGGCTGCGCAAGAACCAGGTCCTGCCGGAGCCGATCATCACCCCCACCACGAAAGGCGTCGCCGGGGCCCATGATGAGCGTTTGACCTGCGCGGAAGTGGTGGAAAAGGGCTTCGTGGACGCGGCGGCCTGGGAGCAGGTGCAGGCGGCGGCGCTGGCGCTCTTCCGCCGCGGCCAGGAAATTGCCCGGCGCGCCGGCCTGATCCTGGTGGACACCAAATACGAGTTCGGCCGCGCCCCCGATGGGCGCATCCTGCTCATTGACGAAGTCCACACCCCCGATTCGTCCCGCTTCTGGAAGGCGGATACCTATGACGAACGCTTCGCGTCCGGGGAGGAGCCGGAGAATTTCGATAAAGAATTCATCCGCATCGCCTATGCGGAAAAAAATTATCGCGGCGATGGTGAGCCGCCTCAAATGCCGGATGATCTCTGGGCCGCGGCAGCCGAGCGTTACATTGCCATTTACGAAATGCTCACCGGTCAACCGTTTGTGCCGGGAAACTATCCCGTTGAGCCGCGTCTGATAGAAAATCTGCGCAAAGCGCATTACCTGGAGTAGAGATGTCCAAACCCCTGGTCGTGATTCTCATGGGATCCAAAGCCGATCTGGAGCACGCGCAAAAGATCGCTGAAGCCTGCCGTCAGTTTGGCCTGGAGAGCGTGCTGCGCATTGGTTCGGCACACAAGACGCCCGAACACGTCTTGCAGATTCTCCGCCAGTACGAGGCCGATCCACGCCCGAAGGTCTATATCACCATAGCCGGGCGGAGCAATGCCCTGAGCGGCTTCACCGACGGCGCCGTGACGGCGCCGGTCATCGCCTGCCCACCGCCCAGCGATGCTTTCGGCGGCGCGGACGTGTATTCGTCGCTGCGCATGCCCTCCGGCATTGCCCCGGCCGTGGTGCTGGAGCCGGTCAACGCAGCCCTGCTGGCGGCAAAAATCCTGGGGCTGGTGAATGCCTCGGTGCGGGAAGCCGTGATCGAGGTCCAGAAACGAGCGGCGGAACAAATTTTGGAAGCAGATCGAGCGAACCAATGAATACCTGGTTTGTTGATCGCCCTCGCGAAGCATGTGGCATCATCGGCATTTTTGCCCCCAATGAGGATGTCGCCCGTATGGCCTTTTTTGGCCTGTTTGCCTTGCAACATCGCGGCCAGGAGGCAGCCGGCATTGCAGTTTCGGATGGCAAGGTCATGCGCCTGCACAAAGATGTGGGCCTGGTTTCTCAGGTCTTCCGTGAGCAGCATCTGGCTGAATTGCGCGGGCATTATGCCATCGGTCATACGCGCTACTCCACGACGGGTTCCCCCTCCATCCGCAATGCCCAACCATTCATGATCGAAACCATCCACGGGCCAGTGGCGCTGGCGCACAATGGCAACCTGGTCAACGCCGCCGAATTACGCGCCGAATTGCTGGCGGCGGGCATTGGCCTGTCCTCTTCTTCGGACAGCGAAGTGATGACAATGATGCTGGCGCGCAACGGCGGCAAGACGTGGGTGGAGCGCATTCAGCACGCCATGCAACGCTGGCAGGGGGCGTATTCGGTGGTCATTCTGACGCGCGACCGGGTGTATGCGGTTCGTGATCCCTGGGGATTTCGCCCGCTTAGCGTAGGGTTGCTGCCCTCCGGTGGGCATGCGGCTGCCTCCGAGACCGGCGCGCTGCGCACGCTGGGATGCAAAGCGATCCGCGAGGTCAGGCCGGGAGAGATTGTCACCCTCTCCGATACTGCCCTGACAGTTACGCAGGCGTTACCCCCAGCAAAACCCCTGGCGCGCTGCGTCTTTGAAATGATCTACTTTTCGCGGCCGGATGCCGTCTGGGATGGCAAGAGCATCCATCAGGTGCGCCAACGGCTGGGCCACGAACTGGCACGCGAGTGCCCCACCGAAGCGGACGTGGTTGTCCCGGTGCCGGATTCGGCCATCCCCGCGGCCATTGGTTACTCCATGGAGTCGGGCATTCCCTATAACGATGGTTTTATCAAGAACCGCTACGTGGGCCGCACGTTTATTGAGCCGACCGATTCGTTGCGCAAGCGCGGCGTGGCGTTGAAGCTGAATGTGATCAATGAGAATATCCTGGGGAAGCGGGTGATCCTGATTGATGACTCCATCGTACGTGGCAATACTACGGGTCAGATTGTGCGCTTGCTGTATGAGGCCGGCGCTGAAGAAGTCCATGTACGCATCACCTGTCCGCCGATTGCCCATCCCTGCTTCATGGGCGTGGACATGGGAACATATGACGAGTTGATCGCTCACCAGCGAAGTATCGAAGAGATTCGCCAGCACATTGGAGCGCACTCCTTGTATTACCTTTCTCTGGAGGGCATGCGCCGGGCCATTGGTTATCAGGATGGATACTGTGAGGCCTGTTTTACAGGCGAATATCCGCTGCCGGTGAACTGGCAGATGGTCAAAACTGGATTTGAGAAGGTGATCGGTGGGTAAACTATGAGTCCTTCAAACTCCTTACGTGTCCTTATCATCGGCTCTGGCGGGCGGGAACATGCCATCGCCTGGAAGATCGCCCGCTCACCCCACTTGCAGGCGCTCTACGCCATCCCCGGCAATCCGGGCATCGCCAGCCTGGGTACCTGCGTGCCGCTGAAGGTAGAGGATCACCGGGCCATTGTCGAATTTTGCCAGACACAACAGATTGACCTGGTCCTCATCGGCCCCGAGGCGCCACTCGCCGCCGGCCTGACTGACGATCTGCTGGTCGCCGGCATCAAGGTCTTCGGGCCGACGAAGGCCGCCGCACAAATCGAAGCCTCCAAAGCCTTCGCCAAAGCCTTCATGACCCGTCACGGCATCCCCACGGCGCGTTACAACACCTTCACCGAATACGAAGCAGCAGCCCGGTTTATCGAGCACGTGGATTACCCCATCGTCCTCAAAGCCTCAGGCCTGGCAGCCGGTAAAGGCGTGATCGTGCCGGAGACAACCGCCGAGGCCCTGGTAGCACTGGAAGGGATGATGCTGCGCAAAGAATTTGGGGAAGCGGGAGAAACGGTCGTCATTGAAGAACGTCTGAGCGGGCCAGAGGTCTCCCTGATGGCCTTCTGTGACGGTCGCACCCTGGTCCCGATGCTGCCGGCCCAGGATCACAAGCGGTTGCTCGATGGCGACCGCGGCCCCAACACCGGCGGGATGGGCGCCTATGCGCCGGCTTCCATTTGTCCGCCCGACCAGGTCGCCGCCATCGTTGAGACGATCCTCCAACCGGCCCTCAACGGCTTGCGCGAAGAGGGCCGCCCCTTTGTGGGAGTGCTCTACGCCGGGCTGATGCTCACCGAACGCGGCCCGCATGTGCTGGAATTCAACTGTCGCTTCGGCGACCCGGAGACGCAGGCGGTGCTGCCGCTCCTCGAATCTGACCTGCTGGAAATTGCCCTGGCCTGCGCCGAGGGGCGACTGGATGAGGTGCAGGTGCGCTGGCGTGAGGGCGCGGCGGTCTGTGTGGTGCTGGCTTCAGCAGGGTATCCGTTCCATCCCGAAAGCGGGAAAACCATCCACGGGCTGGAAAGCGATGGGGAAAACATCGCTTACTTCCATGCCGGCACCAAACAGGTAGAGGGTCAACTGGTCACCGGCGGCGGGCGCGTGCTGGGCGTAACCGCATGGGCCGAGTCGCTGGAGAGGGCGGTTGCAGAGGCCTATCAGGCAGTGAACAGGGTTCGATTTGAAGGTATGCAGTATCGCAAAGACATTGCCCGCGCCGCGCTGGCGGCAGGGTCGAAATACGCGGCCTCAGGCGTCTCCATTGACGCCGGTAATCAGGCTGTCGAGTTGATGAAGAAGGCCGTCCGCTCCACGTATGGGCCGCAGGTGCTGGCCGGTATCGGGGCTTTTGGCGGCCTGTTCGATGCCGCGGCGCTGAAGCAGATGAAAAATCCCGTGCTCGTCGCCTCCACAGACGGTGTCGGCACCAAGGTCAAACTGGCGGCGGCGAGCGGACGCTATCGTTCAATTGGGCAGGATATTGTCAATCACTGCATCAACGATATTCTCGTCCAGGGCGCCCGGCCGTTGTTCTTTCTGGATTACTTTGCCACCGCCAAACTGGCCCCGGCGGTCGTTGCCGAGGTGGTAAGCGGCATGGCGGAGGCCTGTCGCACTGCCGGCATGGCGCTGATCGGCGGCGAAACCGCCGAAATGCCCGGCGTGTACGCCGCGGGCGAATTCGATGTGGCCGGGACCATCGTCGGCGTCGTGGAACGAGACGCCATCCTGCCGCGCCCTGATATTCGCCCCGGCGATGTCCTGATTGGCCTGCGCTCCTCCGGTCCGCACACGAACGGTTATTCGCTCATCCGCAGCATCTTCGCCGGAATCCCGCTCGATACAGTTTTCCCCGAACTGGGCGTTCCGCTGGCCGAGGCGCTCCTCGCCCCGCATCGTTCTTACCTTGACTTGCTCTGGCCACTCCTGAATTCCCCGATCTCACCGCTGAAGGCTCTGGTGCATATTACCGGCGGCGGCTTCTTCGAGAACATTCCGCGGGTGCTCCCGCAAGGGATGGGCGCGGTCATCCGCCGCGGTTCGTGGCCGGTTCCGCCGCTCTTCGAGTTGATCCAGAGACACGGCGAGGTGGATCCGCTGGAGATGTACCGCGTCTTCAACATGGGAATCGGCATGGTGGTCATCGCCGCGCCGGAAAACGCCCCGGCGGTGCAGGAAGTCATCGGCGAGGAAACCTGGATTATCGGGGAAGTATCCGGCAGAGAAAGCAAAGTCATTCTTGCATAGGAGAACCAATGGCACATGAACTTCCCTTACGCTACGGCATGAATCCCCATCAGACCCCGGCGCGGGTCTATGTGAAATCCGGCGAGCTGCCGCTCACCGTGCTGAACGGCGCGCCCGGCTACAT
>Ga0081479_109868_pt1 | contig 10357 bp, 12 predicted proteins | sample MamHotmetagenome_FD_70984 | JGI IMG/M metagenome (GOLD analysis project Ga0081479, IMG submission 70984) | Hot spring cone microbial streamer communities from Mammoth Hot Spring (Liberty Cap Streamers), Yellowstone National Park, USA - T=72 v2... | ecosystem: Environmental > Aquatic > Thermal... | reverse complement strand
ATAAAAGCCTATTCTGTATATCTTTAGCAAGGTTTAGAATCCTATCAAAGTATGGCTTTGTTTTGTAGTAATTCAGTAAATCTTTCACTGCACCATTAGTAATCTGAGGTTCTATGTCTTTACTAAAATCAAGATATACAAGATACTTGATTAGCTTCGTTAGTTTTGTAGACTTGAACTTTATCTCAAAGTATTTTGTATCACCTTTCTTGTGTCTCTTACCATTCTTTGAGTACCTTGCAATAACTATTTTATCCTGTATTCTCATTTTTAAATTCTTCATGTGTTTTCTCAATGCATCTGCATACTTATCTACGATTATGTGATGTTCCTTCTGTATGTTCCATGCAAGGATTACATCATCCTTAACGATGTTATACTTTGCTTCCAACTTGTTTATTCCATCTGAAGTGAGCAAGAGATTCCTATTGTTGTAGACATACCGAGAGAGTACATTCTTGTAGTTGCTTATGATTTCCAGCATTTGCTTCACATTATTACCCTTTCCAGTATTAAAGTACTTGGAGGTGTAGAGAACGGATTTAAGTTTGAGATCCTTATTCTTCTTTTTCATCGGTTTCCTCTTCAATGAGCTTTTCTATTAACTTTCTTTTTCTTCTGCTATAAAGTTTCATCGGATAACAGTGAAGCAAACTCACAATCTCTTCAAAGATTTCTTCGCTATCAAGTTTTAGCGAACCTACTTCGCTCATAACGACAATCTCTGTGTTGTATTTCTTGAACAAATAGTAGAACAAATCGAATCCTACCCTCGAAAGCCTGTCTTTGTATGAAATGACAACCCTCTCTATTCTTCCTTCTAAAACCGAATCCAATAACTTAAAGAAATCCTTTCTCTCTTTGAAACTGATACCAGAGGCTATATCAGAGTATATGGCGTTGATTTTCCATCCATTTGCAAAACAGAATTGCTTTAGCATCTCTATCTGGTTCTCTAAGTCCTTCTTTTGCTTGGGAGTAGAAACTCTTGCATAAATGACTGTCTGTCTTGGTATTCCTCTATTAAAAAGCTTATACACATCTTCTGTATTGTAATCGTACTGTCTATTAGGCAAACGAGTAACTCTAATGAGTCCTCTTTTTACATACCTTGCAAGGGTTTGTCTCGATACTCTAAGTAAGTTTAAAACTTCTTTTGATTTCATACTATATTATACATGAAATTAACAGAGTGTCAAGGTAGTATTAAAAAATGTATATGAGTGTAAACAGCATGAATTAATTTGGTGACTATATCTTGATTTGCATTTAAATAAAATTTTCGTATTATATTAAAAAAGGGAAAAAGGAGATAGCGATGCAGGGAAACTTAAGTGACTTTAAGCTGGAGGAGATAATCCAGAGCATCTCTACAAGCAAGAAGTCTGGCAAACTCGAAGTCGATGGAGTTATGGGAATGTATGGTATTTACTTTTCGAACGGTGAGATTGTCCATGCAAATGGTCCTTACTCAATTGGAGAAGAGGCTATTCTTGATGTTTTCCTTGAAATTAACGGTCAGTTCTCCTTTATTACAAACATCGTCCTCCCCCCAAGAACAATAAGAAAAAACATATTTGACATTATAGCAACGGGTATTAACCTTAGAGAAGAAAATTTCGACATCATCAAACAAATTACGAAAACAACAAAAATGGTTCCAAACACTAAAAATGATAAGGAAGGTGTAGAACTTTCAAAAGATGAAATAAAATTGTTAAAATACATATTGGATGGGACACCCATTTCTAATATAATGGAGCAGATGTCTATGAGTTATGTAAAGTTTTTGGAAATACTTAAAGGACTTTTACAGAAAGAAATAGTTACTTTAGGAGGATAGGATGGAAGGAAGACTTTCAAAAGTACAAATTGTTCTTAGTGAAGAGGAACTCAAAAAAATTGAAGAACTCTTTGGCGAATTTCTTGCAGAATCAGAGGCAAGAGACATAGTTTTGCTTAACAAAAGTGGAGAACTTCTTGCAAAAAGTGGCGACATCACTTCAGATGTTGCCCAAAACATATCAGCGCTTGCTGCAGGTGTTTTTTCTGCAACAAATGAACTTGCAAGGCTTTTGGGAGAAAAGGAATTCACTATTACTTTCCACCAGGGGCAGGAAACAAACATTCACATTTCACTTATTACACAAAATGCGCTCCTTGCAATGATTTTTGACAACAAATTGCCCATTGGTGCAATAAGATTCTGGGCAAAGAAAACAGGAACAGAAATAAAACCCATAATAGAAGAGGCAGAAAAGAGAGCAGAAAGCCAAACACAAAAAGTAATAAATGAGGATGTAGAAAAGGACATTGAAGATTTATTCTAAGGAGAAAAGATGAGTACCATAAACTTTGCAAAGAGAGAAATCTCTTTTAAGATAGTATATTATGGTCCTGCAATGAGCGGCAAGACTACAAACTTGAGACATATCTATTCAACAATTCCGGAAAAAGTAAAAGGTGATTTTACAAGCATTGCAACAGAAACCGAAAGAACACTATTCTTTGACTTCCTACCACTTGAACTGGGAAGCATAAAAGGATTTACTATAAGACTTAGTCTTTATACCGTCCCTGGACAGTACATATACAAGTTAACAAGGAAGTCTGTCCTAAGAGCAACAGACGGCATCGTGTTTGTTGCTGATTCTCAAATCGAGAAGCGTCAAGAAAACATCGATAGCTTCCAGGATATGATAGATAACCTTGTAGAATTTGGCGAAGATGTTGAAACCATGCCAATTATTCTTCAATATAACAAAAGGGACCTTCCCAACATCCTATCCATTGAAGAATTACAGGCAGATCTCAACAAAGACAACAAATACCAATACTTTGAAGCAATTGCAGAGCAAGGCATAAATGTGATGGAGACACTTAAGGCAATTACAAAACTCGTTGTTCAAAAAGCATAAAATGAAACCAACATTTATAGGCATTGCAGGTGGAAGCGGCTCAGGGAAAACAACTGTTGCAAAAATAATTCAAAAATCCCTTGGCAAGGATAAAACCGCCATAATCTCGATGGATTCGTATTATAAGGATTTCCCGGATTTGACGCTTGAGGAGAGAAAGAAACTCAACTACGACCATCCATCTATTTTTGATATCGAACTTCTAAAAAAGCACCTCGAAGACTTAAAACATGGAATCCCTGTAAAAATTCCTGTTTATTCATTTGAAAAATATGCAAGAAAGGGGGAATTTGAGGATGTTTATCCAAAACCTATCATCATAGTCGAGGGGATCCTTCTTTTCTATTACGATGAAATAAGAGATATATTCTCGATTAAGATTTTTGTGGATACAGACCCTGATGTCCGAATCATAAGGAGAATAGAACGGGATGTTCTTGAGAGAGGAAGGACGTTAAAATCAGTTATAAATCAGTATCTTGAAACTGTAAGACCAATGCATATCCAGTTTGTAGAGCCAACAAAGCAATTTGCAGATATCATTATTCCTCGAGGCGGCAAAAACGAAATTGCAATGGACATCATTTTAGCAAAGATTAAATCAATTATAAGTGAGCATTAGATTTCTCATTTTCAAATTTTTGTCGTAAAATATATACCCGTAATATAAAGATTAAGGAGGTAAGATGAAAAAGATTTTAATTTTCATTTTAGTTCTGTTGGTATTGTTTGGGCTATTAAAATCCGTAAATGGAGCAAATCCCTCATGGATAAAGCCTACGGGTATTAATGGCGGCGAAATTGACAAGGTTGTTTTATCTCCAAATTTCTTAAATGATTCAACGCTTTTTGCTGGGTCAACAAGTTCCTTCTACTACTCAAATAACGGTGGAATAAGCCTCACAAATATACCCATAAATGTAGGATTCAATCTAACGCTTGGAGGTGTGCTTGACTTTACTCTGTCAAAAGACTTCTCAAAAGATTCAACCGTTTATATCGCAACTAAAAATGGTGTTTTTAAAACAAGTGACTTTGGGAAAAGCTTCTCCCCGTACCAAATGGGAATTGATGCAACATATGTAACTCTAATCACAACAGACCCAGTCACAAACACATTGCTTGCATGTGGTGTAAGTTTTGAAAAAAGGGATGATGGCAAAGTCCTGAACACAAATCTTATAATGAAAAATGACACTTCTACAAAAACCTGGAAGACTATCGCAAAATTCACATCAGATTATGTAACAGCAATTGCAAGTTATAACGACAACTACTATGTTGGAACAGAATACGGCGAGCTTTTTAAAATTAGCGATACAAAAACACAACTTTTTAAAGCAAATTCACCAATTACAAGCATTTCTTGCGAAAAAGATGTAGTTGCGCTCTCAACACTCGGCGATGGTATCTATATTACAAAAGATCTTAAAACATTCAATAATGAACTTTTAGGAACCAAAATCATTGCAGTCAAAGCTTTTGATCCCTCAAATCTTTATGCACTCAAAAGAACGGGGACACTCTATGTAAAGAAAAATGGAAACTACAGTGAATACCAAATTCCATATCCTTCAACAAATCTCAACTTTGATGGAAATGAAAAATATGTATTTATTGCTTCTTACGAATACGGCATTATAAAGTTTGACCTTGAAACAAATACTTTTACGCTTGCAAATAAAGGAATTGCTAATGTAAACACAACAACAATGGCATTTTCCCCAAAATATGACACAAATAAAACAATTTACCTTGGAACTGCAAATAATGGACTTTATGTATCAAAGGATGGCGGAAAAACTTTCGCAAGCACAGGCAACCTTGATTTGCACCAAATACTTTCTATATGTGAACTTTCAAATGGGACAATCCTTGTTGGCACATTAGGTGAAGGCATATTTGCTTCCACTGATGGTGGCATAACATTTAATAAAAAAGATGTCTTTAAAAATGATTCCATTGGGGTAATATACGAATACAATGGAAATATATTTATTGGAACTAAAAACAGAGGGCTCTGGGTAACTGACGTAACCTTACAAAGCCCAAAACACATTGATTCTCTTGCACCATACGATGTAAATATCAATTTTATAAAAGGCGCAGGGCAATACCTCTTCGTTGCAACAAATGGTGGTAATCTATATCGCTCGGATGATTACGGAAAAACATTCAAAGAAATTGGTAATAACAAATTCTGGGGTCTAAGCATAACAGGCTTTGATATCTCAAATACCTTCCTTCAGGACGGACTTGTCCTTGTTGGTACTGCAGGTGGCGAATTTATTTCCTACGACAGAGGTAATACTTTTATGGGCGTTTACGACCTTGGAACAACCTGGGCAGATGGAGTAGCAATATCACCCAACTACACACAGGATGGCTTTATGGTTGTTGGTGCCTGGGGTGCCTCTGGAACTACCTACGGAAACATATACATAACAAAAAATAAAGGTTTAAGTTATGAAAACATTGGAAGTGGAATGACAAACAGATATGTTGTAAATGTATTTTTAACGCCTGATTTTTACTACGGAAAGTCTGGAAGTTTGTTTGCACTAACTTCTTCAGGTGGGTTATTTAGATACAGTTTTGAAACCACGGTTGAAGTAACTTTAACTGTAGGTAAAAACGAGGTTATTGTAAACGGTGAAAAGAAGACAATTGAAGCACCACCATACATTAAAAACGGGAGGACAATGGTTCCTGTTAGGGTTATAAGTGAAGCATTCGGTGCAGATGTAGGTTGGAACGACAAAACAAAAGAGGTTACAATAAAATATAAGGATAAAAACATCATTCTAAAAATAGGAAGCCCTTATGCACTTGTAAACGGGACGCAGACACCAATTGACAGGGATAACCTTAAAGTCGTTCCTGAAATTACGAATGGAAGGACATTCGTCCCCATTAGATTCATTTCTGAGACCTTCGGTGCAAAAGTTGAATGGAATGATGTAACACAGCAAATTCGAATAACCCTGGGAGGTTAAAATGAAAAAATTGAAGGTTTTTATTGTCGCTTTCATAATTTTAGCAGTATCTTTTTTGGGTAGTTTGGATTCTATTTCTTCCCAAAACGGAAACGAAATACTTATTGCACAACCTTTCTCTGGAAAGCAAGCAATACTGAACGAATTTATAAATGCAAAGAAGGAACTTCTCATAAATATGTATAGCATTACCGACTTTGACTTTATTCCAACAATAATAAACCTTGCAAAAAGTGGCGTTGAAGTAAAAGTTATCTTAGAGGAAGCACCATACCAGGCAGAAACCCAAAACTTCGATATAAGAGACCTCTTCAGGATCTATGGAATTGATGTAAGGTGGGCTAATCCTCAATTCTTCCTCACACATGCAAAGTATGTCGTAATCGATGATACAGAAGCAATAGTCCTTTCGGGTAACTTTACCTCTTCAAGTTTTACAAAAAACAGGGATTTTGGACTTGTAACTTTCGACAAGGATGAGGTCTTAACATTAAAATCGTTATTCTACGCCGATTGGGAGAAAACTGACTTTAAAAATAATAACCCTAATGTCCTTATAAGCCCTAAAGATTCGAGGACAAAGGTTGAAAGTGCCCTCAAAAGTGCAAAGAAAAGCATAAAGATCTGGGAGCAAAGCATAAGCGACCCATCGATTATAAAAATCCTAAAGGAGGAAAAGAATAAAGGAGTTGATGTAAAAATTCTAATGCCAGCCTCACACGCAGTAGACACAAAGAAAGACCTTGGAGATTCGGTTCTTGCACTTCCAAATCCATATATACACGCAAAGACATTCATTATTGACGATACATTTGCCTACATTGGTTCAAATAACTTTACAAGTCCTTCTTTTGATAACGAAAGAGAAACTGCACTATTTACTTACAATACTGATGTAATAAATACATTAAATGCACTTTTTGAATGGGACCTAAGTCATTGCGTTACACCTTAAAAAACTTTGCTAAAACACCAAAAAATGATAAAATATTCCGAAAGGAGTTGAACTATGGAAGAAGCACAAGTACTTGCAGGATTAAAAAGAAGAAGGACCATACTTGAGTACATAACAAGTTATGGTTTCATAACACCTGCCCTAATCATTCTTGGCGTATTTGCAATATTCCCAACTGTTTATGTCTTCTACCTTTCACTTTTTGATTGGAGTATGATTGGTGGAAAGACATTTATTGGCTTACAAAACTACATAAATCTATTAATAAAACCTCCTACATCAACAGAGTTCTTACACGCTGCACTCGTTACACTTGAATATGTTGCCCTTAATGTTCCAATTGCAATGGCACTTTCGCTCTTCCTTGCAACACTTCTTATGAAGCCGATAAAGTTCAGGAGTTTCTTTAGGCTTGGTATTTTTGTTGCATATGTTACTCCGCTTGTTGCAACTTCAATCGTATGGGAATGGATTTTCCATCCTGATTACGGTATCCTAAACTCTATTTTAAAAATGCTCCACTTGCCACCGTCTCAATGGCTTAATGGTTTTCCAAGCGCACTTTTTGCAATTGTAATTTACAATGTATGGCATGAACTCGGTTATTCTACAATACTATTTATGGCAGGACTAACAGCCGTCTCAAAGGAACTTCAAGAGGCTGCAGAAATTGATGGTGCAAACCAATGGGGAGTATTCCGCCATGTTACCTGGCCTCTACTTTCGCCTACAACTTTCTACATATTCATAATTTCACTTATTAGTTCGTTTAGAATGTTTACACCTGTCCTTGTTCTTACCCAGGGAGGACCCTACAACTCAACTACAACAATTGGATACATGCTATACAGGGAAGCGTTCCAGTATTGGCACTCCGGATTTGCAAGTGCTATTGCAGTCGTACTTTTTGGAATCATCTTCACAATTACTCTAATACAATTTAGAGTCACAGGAAGAAGAGTCTTTTACTCTGAAGGTTCGGAGGGAGAATCATGAAGATAAATCTTAAGAAGTCTTATTTCTTTACATACCTTATTCTTGCAATTGCAACAATAATAATGGTGTTTCCTTTCTACTGGATGATAGTAACCTCTCTAAGCAAACCTGAAAATCTTTTTGCGTATCCACCAAAACTCTTACCTGATTTCCAATGGAAAAATTATGTCGATATGTGGAACTCCAACCCTCAAGGCGTTCCATGGACGAGATACATTTTTAATACCCTGTTTGTTGCACTTTCAACTACACTTCTTTCATTATTCAACTCTTCACTTGCAGGATTCGCATTTGCAAAACTTAAGTTCCCCTGGAAAAACCAAATATTTATGATTATATTAGGCATTATGATGATTCCAGGAGAACTTTTGCTTATACCTAACTATTTAACGCTTTTTAGACTTCACTGGTTAAACTCATACCAGGCACTTATACTCCCATTTGGTGCAAGTGTATTTGGCATATTCCTGACAAGACAGGCATTTAAGCAATTGCCAAATGAACTCTGGGAAGCGGCTCAAATTGACGGATGTAGCATCGGTAGATTCTACTTTAACATTGCCCTTCCAATAATAAGACCAACGCTTTTCGCCTTTGCACTCTTTGTTTTCCTTGGAAGTTGGAATGCCTTTATGTGGCCTCTAATCGTAAACACAGACCCTCGATTTATGACCCTCGAAGTTGCACTTTACTCCTTCATAGGAGCAGAAAGCACAAACTGGCAATTACTTGCAGCCGCAGCAACAATGGCAACTGCACCAGTTCTTATACTCTTTCTCATATTCCAGACACAATTCATTGAAGGCATCTCAAGAGGAGCAATTAAAGGATAAAGAATAAATACTCCACCGATAATTTAAAGGAGGCGAATGCCTCCTTTAACGAAATTCAAATTTTTCTTTGCCCACTTTTCTCAGTGTACTACATCCAGTCCAACATAAAAAAGTATATACGCTGCTGGGAGTACAACGATTGCAGTTAATGCTAATACCCCACCCAGTTTATAACCGTTTTTCATCTCTTCAAACTTATCCTTTTTAAATGCAAGAAGAGCGAAAATGCCCATCATCCAGAATGGAAATGTCATAAGAATCGATTGGAATACATAACTTGCTGTAAAGTTTGGGTTACGAAAATTATTGATAATCGACATCGTAATAAGTGTAACTGCTATACCGAATCCACCAATAGCAAGAAGAACAGACAGTACTTTTGCTATTGTAGAAAACTTTTCAAATTTTGAGGGATAGATAAGATACGCACCTATCAATAGTGAAATAACAACAGGAAGAGTAAACACATACATCCACACCGTAAGACCGAAGGCCACAAATTTACCTTCATTTTGCATTGTGTAGGTTGAAGGAAGAGAAAGCCTCATCTTAATGAGATCGATAGAAGCGACAGCAAAAAGCAAAACCGCTACAGTCAAAAGCACTACTGCCAAAATTTTTCTACTCTTTACACTGTTCATTTTTCACCTCACCTCCATCTTTTATTATACTTAAATTGAGCGATTTTATCACTCTGTTAAATTATTGTAACATTTTTCTTAACTTCTCCAAGCCCCGATGAAGTAGGGATTTTACTGTCCCCTCTTTTTTGCCTAAAATTTCAGCAATTTCATGAATTTCCTTTTTCTCAAAAAATCTCAGGGCAATTACTTCTTGATATTTTATAGAAAGTTTAGCAATTTTTTCCTGGATTTCTGAAAACTCCTCGTATTTCTCCAATTCTTCCCGGGCCTCCATAAATTCTTCATCTGGATTGTGCAAAGTAATTGGTTCAAGCCCATTTTCTTCACAGAATGTTTGTAGAGACACAAAATATTTATTTTTCCTATAATAATTGGCAATTTCGTTATTAGCAATGCGATAAAGCCAGCTTGATATAGAAATATTTCTGAAATTTCTGAAACGAAATCGTGGAAGACCTTTAAGGGCTTTAAAAAATGTCTCTGCCGTAATATCCTGGGCGGCTTCAAGATTTTCTGTTCTTTTTAAAATATAAGCGAAAATATTTGAGAGTAATACTTTGCATAAAGCTCAGCAAAGGCCTTTGGGTCTTTTTGAGCCTTCTCAATTAATTTTTTCTCTTCTAATTCCATGTCAATGAAGTATTATATACCCTTTCTTTGAAAAATATTTTGTTCATAAAGATTGTGAGTTCTCTGTAATCCATACTCCTTTTAGTGAATCATTTTAAAAAAGGGTGGGGACACAAATCATCCCCACCCGCTGAAAGTTGCCTCAATCTTTCTTCATTTCACGCATCTTTTTACTCTTGTAATCGTTATTTCTCATACGATTATCACGGCTTTTCGAGATTTTCTGTCCAGTACTTAATTCGCTCCTGAAGTTTAGCAATGAAATCTTCTGAAGGAACTTTGTCACTGACGCTACCACCGCTATCTCCTGGTTCGGTAGTTCCTCCGTAAATAGATATCTCAGCCCCAGCACTTTCGCTACTTCCAACAATTTCTGCCATAAAAG
>Ga0081479_110930_pt1 | contig 10377 bp, 10 predicted proteins | sample MamHotmetagenome_FD_70984 | JGI IMG/M metagenome (GOLD analysis project Ga0081479, IMG submission 70984) | Hot spring cone microbial streamer communities from Mammoth Hot Spring (Liberty Cap Streamers), Yellowstone National Park, USA - T=72 v2... | ecosystem: Environmental > Aquatic > Thermal... | reverse complement strand
TAAATTCTCAGATAAAGAACTTCAATCTTACAAGTAGATGGAGAAAGATTAAAACTTTTGTTGCTTATCTATATGCATATGCTATTGGTTATAGCTTTTTTAGAAAAAGTAAACTATGGAGGTAATTTCTCACCCCAAGGTAAGATGATAAAATATATATCTAAAATTTATCAGAGGTAGAATATGCCTAAAAGAACGGATATAGAAACGATTCTGCTTATTGGGTCAGGTCCGATAATAATCGGTCAAGCTGCAGAGTTTGACTACTCAGGAACGCAAGGAGCAAAAGCATTAAAAGAAGAAGGATACAGAGCTATTCTTGTAAATTCAAATCCAGCAACCATTATGACAGACCCAAACATAGCAGATAAAACATACATAGAACCATTGATTACACCAGTATTAGAGAAAATCATAGAGAAAGAAAGACCTGATGCAATACTTCCAACACTTGGTGGACAAACAGCATTAAACCTTGCAATAGACTTGTATGAAAAAGGAATTTTAGATAAATACAACGTTGAGCTTATAGGTGCAAAGTATGAAGTCATAAAAAAAGCAGAAGATAGAGATTTATTTAAAAAAGCTATGGAAAATATCGGTCTGTCTATGCCAAAAAGTGCAGTAGTAAAATCTATTGCAGAAGCTGAAGAAGTTATTGATTGGATCGGCTTTCCGGTAATCATAAGACCATCTTTTACACTTGGTGGTACAGGTGGTAGTATAGCATACAACAGAGATGAATTTTATCCAAAAGTAAAAGCAGGTCTTGATGCATCTCCAATTCATGAAGTGCTACTTGAAGAGTCGGTAATTGGTTGGAAAGAGTTTGAGATGGAAGTTATGAGAGATAAAAATGATAATTGTGTAATCATCTGTTCAATAGAAAACTTAGACCCAATGGGCGTTCATACAGGAGATAGTATAACAGTTGCTCCTGCAATAACGCTGTCAGATAGAGAATATCAGATTTTAAGAAATTATTCTATAGCGGTAATGAGAGAGATTGGTGTTGAGACAGGTGGTTCTAACGTTCAGTTTTCACAAAATCCAAAAACCGGCGAATTTTATGTGATAGAGATGAACCCAAGAGTTTCCCGTTCATCAGCTTTAGCATCAAAGGCTACAGGCTTTCCAATAGCAAAAATTGCAGCAAAGCTTGCTGTTGGATACACACTTGATGAACTACCAAACGACATTACTAAAAAAACACCAGCATCATTTGAACCAACGATAGATTATATAGTTGTAAAAATACCAAGATTTGACTTTGCAAAATTTCCGGAAGCAGACCCAACTCTTACAACTATGATGAAATCTGTCGGCGAAGTTATGGCTATTGGAAGAACGTTTAAAGAAAGCCTGCAAAAAGCATTAAGAAGTCTTGAACTTGGAAGATATGGATTCTACATGGGATTGGAAAATATAGATGAGCAAACCTTAAAAGAAAAAATAATAAAGCCAAATCCAGACAGGCTTTGGTATATTGCAGAAGGTTTTAGAAGAGGCTTTAGCGTAGATGAGATCAGCAGATTATCTCACATAGATAAATGGTTTTTAAGTCAAATCAAAGAAATCATAGATTATGAGCTTTATTTATCTACAAAAGATATAAACACGATCACAGACCAAGAGCTTGAAAAAGCTAAGCAATGGGGATTTTCTGATAGAGAACTTGCAAGACTTCTAAAAACAACAGAAGAAGAGATTAGAAAAAGAAGAATGGAGGTAAGCTATAAAGTAGTTGATACATGCGCAGCAGAGTTTGAAGCATTTACACCTTACTACTATTCATCTTATGAAAGTCTTTCCGGAAAGGTTAAAGATGATAATGTAATAACCTTTAGAGTATCTGAATAAAGTTTAAAGAGGTTTAGAAGATGGAATACAACTTTCAGGAAATTGAAAACAGCTTTTTAAAAGAATGGGAAGAAAATGAAATATTCAAAACAAAGGAAGAAGAAAGAGATAAATATTACGTTCTTGAAATGTTTCCTTATCCATCTGGAAAAATCCATATGGGACATGTGAGAAACTATGCAATAGGTGATGTAGTAAACAGATATTATAGAATGGCAGGAAAAAATACACTTCATCCGATGGGATGGGATGCTTTTGGAATGCCTGCAGAAAACGCAGCAATAAAACACGGCGTCCATCCGGCAAAATGGACTTATGAAAACATAGACTATATGAGACAACAATTAAAAAGACTTGGCTTTTCTTATGATTGGGACAGAGAAGTGACTACCTGCAATCCGGAATATTATAAATGGAACCAATGGATATTCTTAAAGATGTTTGAAAAAGGATTTGCTTACAGAAAATCAGCGATCGTAAACTGGTGTCCTCATGACCTAACAGTATTGGCAAACGAACAAGTTATTGAAGGAAAATGTTGGAGGTGTGGAACTCCTGTTGTTCAAAAAGAGATTCCATCCTGGTATTTAAAGATAACAGACTATGCAGAAAGGCTTCTTGAAGATTTAGAAAAACTAAAAGGCAAATGGCCTTCACAAGTTTTAATTATGCAAGAAAATTGGATAGGAAAATCAGAAGGAGCAACGATAAAATTTCCAATTAAAGATTCGCCAGATTACATAGAAGTTTTTACAACAAGACCGGACACTATTTTTGGCGTTACATTTATGGCATTGGCACCAGAAAATCCACTTGTTTTAGACCTTGCAAAAGATACTCCATATTTTGAAGAAGTTAAAGCTTTCGTAGATAAAATCAAAGCCATGTCTACAAAAGAAAGGGGGATTGTTGAAGAAAAAGAAGGCGTGTTTACAGGAAAGTATGCAATAAATCCACTTACAAATGAAGAGATTCCTATATATGCAGCAAACTATATACTTTGGGGATATGGAACAGGAGCAATTATGGCAGTTCCAGCCCATGATGAAAGAGATTTTGAGTTTGCAAAAAAATATAACCTTCCTATAAAAGTAGTAGTACAGCCAAAAGACAAAGAATGGGATTTTGAAAAATCAGCGTATGAAGAAAAAGGAATTTTGGTAAACTCAGGAGAATTTAGCGGACTTGAATCTTCAAAAGCAAAGCAAGAGATTACAAAATATTTGGAAGAAAAAGGTTTAGGAAAGAAAACGATAAACTATAAACTAAGGGACTGGAACATCTCTCGTCAAAGATACTGGGGTACTCCTATACCTATTATTTACTGTGATGATTGTGGAACAGTTCCGGTGCCAGAAGAAGATTTACCTGTTGTCCTTCCACAAGATGTAGAATTTACAGGAGTTGGTGGATCTCCGTTGTCAAAAGTAGAAGAGTTTGTAAATACAACCTGTCCTAAGTGTGGAAAGCCGGCAAAAAGAGAAACCGACACAATGGATACATTCGTTGACAGTTCATGGTACTTTTTAAGATACTGCGACCCAAAAAATGACAAACTTCCTTTTGATAAGGAAAAAGTTAACTACTGGATGCCGGTTGATATATACATTGGCGGTATAGAGCATGCAGTTTTACATCTTTTATATTCAAGATTTTTCACTAAGTTTTTAAAGGATATAGGTTTAGTATCTGTAGATGAACCATTTGAAAAGCTTCTTACCCAGGGAATGGTATTGAAAAAATGGATAAGTATAGGAAAGCTTCTTGAAATTTTAGGCGTAAATGAGAATATATCAGTAGATGAGTTTAAAGAGAGGTTAGAAGAGTTTGTAAGTAAGAAGTAGGAAGTGGTAGGAAGTGGGAATGTTTCAAAAAATTCTTAAGATTTGACATACTATCATTTTGCATTTGTGATAAGAAGCTATTTTTGCATTCTTTGTCATTCTGAGCGATAGCGAAGAATCTCATTTTTTCTCTTTATTTCTTTCAAATAACAAAAAAGAGAAGATTCTTCGGACTAAAGTCTTCAGGATGACGGATAAAATAAACTCGTTTTACACGCACATTAACAACTTATTGGTTTATTTATTTTTTATTGTTGGGTTAAAATACTTTTGTTTTCTTGCTTATCAATCTTCTATTCTACGTATTCTATTGCTATAACTTTGTCTGCTGGTATGTGAATTCTAACATTAGAGTCTTTGCTACATCCAACAATATATTCTGAACTTGTTCTAAGGAATATGAAGAATTTTAATGGTCTGTAGTAGTCATTGTCTTGTGCATCTTTAATTTGACACTTTTCTAAATAAACTTCATAAAACTGTGCTTTTTCTACATACTCTTTTTCTAATGTTAAATTAGCCTCAAAATAGCCTATTTTTAATATGTAAAATGGTGCGGTGAGGAAAAAACCTGCATAAATTATTATTACTAATGTAGGGATAAATATTATAGAAATAAATAGAGCATTGTTATCTTTGTAGATTATCATACGCTTTAGTAAATCTTTTAAAGAATGATATAGAGCTAATTGGAGTATTAAAAATATTATTATAGTAACAAGACAAATAAATACTTTACAAATAAACATTTCACACGCACTATTAATAGGAAAAAAGAAAAAAATAAAGAAATAACCTTTTATTAATGTTACATATACTAAATAAAGAAATAATATGAAATTAACAAAAATATAACCATATAAATGAAGCTTTAAATAAAACTTTAAATAAAACTTTTTTATTTTATTGACAATTTTATTTTCTCTATCTAAATTATTTTCTTCAATGATATTATTGTATACATAGAAAACTAATGGATAAACAATGAAAATAATAAGCCATATATATATTGCAAATATATAATAGAATATAGACTTTTCAATTAATCGAGGAAAATCATTTACTACAATAATAGAGTATAATAAAAACCACAGTCCGCCAACAATTAGAGCTAATGGAGAAGATAATAAGAAAAATTTACTTAATAATTCAAATTTCTTTTTTAAATCCTCTTCCTTCTTTTCCTCCATTTCCTTAATTATTTTTCTTAAATCCTTTTCCTCCACTTCTCTAATTATCTTTTTTAGTTCTATTTCTCTAATTATCTCTTTTAAATCTTCTCTCATTTCCCTCTCCATTAACTAATAAAAACCCGTTGAAAACCATAAGACTTCTCACTCACACCCTTCCAATCTCTATCTCATCAAAACTTTCAACCTGTTTGTAAGGAAAATTATCTATATACTCAGCATCTAACAGTCTTACAAGTCTAATAGCATTATATCCAGCAGAAGCAGCTGCTATTATTTCATCCGGATTATCTGATAAAAATAAAATCTCCGAAGGACTGAATCCTATCTCCTTTGCAATCTTTATATAAGACTGTTTATCTTTCTTATTTCCAATGTTTGTATCAAAATAGCCAGAAAAAAGATAATTTAAATCTCCATAGTTTGTATTAGAAAACAAAAGCTTTTGAGCTTTTACAGAACCGGAGGAATATATAAAAATCCTTATTCCAGAATTGAACCATTCTTTTAACTTATCGTAAGCATCTGGATATACAAAACCCTGTAGTTTACCAGATTTATAACCCTCTTCCCAAATCAGCCCTTGCAACTCTTTTAAAGGAGTAATTTTTTTATCCTCAACTATCCAATTTTTAAGAATTTTTATCACCTCTTCCAAAGAGGTATCACTTTTATTAATCTCTTTCTTTACATCTTCTATAATTTTTTGTACTTGTGGATTTTGAAGATTGTTTTTTACAAATTCTTCCATTTTTTCATAAGAATAAGGAAACAGTACATCTTTTACAAAAGAGATTAGTGTTGTTGTGCCTTCTATATCTGTTAAAACTGCCTTTATCATTGAGTTTTCTCCTCTTTTTTGATAAGATTTTACCAAATTTAAATTTTAAACATCAAGGGAAATATGAAAACAATAAAAATTTTTGCCGACGGTTCAAGTCTTGGAAATCCTGGACCTGGTGGTTATTGTAGTATCATAACAGATGGAGAGAAAAGAGCTATCGTAAAAGGTGGTGAAAAGCTAACTACGAACAACAGGATGGAATTGATGGCAGTGATAAAAGCCCTTGAAAAGATTAAAAATAGCTATAATATAGAGCTTTACACTGATAGCAAATATGTAGCTGATGGTATAAACAGCTGGCTTGAGAAATGGAAGAAAAACGGCTGGAAAACATCGGACAAAAAGGATGTATTAAACAAAGACTTATGGCAAAAATTAGACCAGCTTTTACAAAAACATAACGTAAAAGCATTTTGGATTAAAGGACATAATGGACATCCTGAAAACGAATACTGTGATAAAGTAGCAAAAATAGAAGCATTAAAATATATGCAAAATGAAGAAAAATAAGGTAAAAACAGTTTATGTATGTAATGAGTGTGGAGCAACTTATCCAACGTGGGTAGGAAGATGTTCTGTATGTGGTGCGTATAACTCTGTTGTTGAAGAGATAAAACAAGATACAAAAACAACTTTCAAACCACAATCAACTTCTCAAGCATTGCCAATAACAAAGTTAAAAAAAGAAGCAGAAGTAAAGCGATATTCAACAGGATTTAAAAGCTTAGATAGTGCACTTGGCGGTGGATTTGTAGATGGTCAGGTTGTCCTTGTCTCTGGCGAGCCAGGAGTTGGTAAGTCTACACTGCTTTTACAAATCTCATCTTACTTTGCAAATGATGAAAAAGTTTTATACATATCAGCTGAAGAATCTCAGTATCAGATTTACATTAGAGCAGAAAGATTAAATGCCTTAAAAGAAAATCTTCATATTTTATCTGAAACAAATCTTGAGATAATTTTACAAGCTATTGAAAACATCAAGCCGGATTTGTTAGTTTTAGATTCTGTTCAAACTGTCTATTCAGAAAATTTAGAATCTCCTGCCGGCTCTGTAAGTCAGGTTAAGTATGTAAGTAGTAAAATAACAGAAATTTCAAAATCTAAATCAATAATATCTTTGGTAGTAGGTCAGGTTACAAAGGAAGGAAGCATAGCAGGTCCAAAGGTTTTAGAGCATTTGGTAGATACAGTAGCTCAGTTTGAAGGTGAAAGAGGTTATGCTTATAGAATCTTAAAAGTGATAAAAAACAGATTTGGCTCTTCCGGAGAGCTTACAGTTTTTAACATGACAGAAAAAGGAATGGAAGAGGTTCTGCAGCCGTCTTCTTTCTTCTTGGCGGAAAAGCCAGAATCTGCAAGCGGTAGCGTGATCTTTCCATTTACAGAAGGATCTAAACCAATACTTGTTGAAGTTCAAGCTCTTGTATCTAAAACCTTTTATCCAGTTCCACAGAGAAGAGTCCAAGGAATTGATTTAAATAGACTCTCTATAATCATTGCTGTTTTAGAAAAAGAGTTAAAAATAAATCTAAAAGATAAAGATATCTTCGTGAACGTAGTTGGTGGAATAAACATTGATGAACCTGCAGTAGACCTTGCAGTAGCAACAGCCATTTATTCTTCTTATAAAAATCTACCAATTCCAGAAAAAACAGCAATTTTTGGTGAAATAGGTCTAACAGGTGAAGTTAGGTCTGTTTACTACACAGACATCAGATTAAAAGAATGTGAAAAACTTGGAATAAAAAACGTTTTATGTCCTGTACAAAAGGAAGACAGTAAATTAAATATAATCACTATAAAAAAAGTTTCTCAGCTAAATAAGATATGGCAACCCTAAGCAAGTATGGAACAAAGATGCTTGTAAATTCACAATTTATTACAATAGCATCCTGCCAAACCATTAGCGACATCAGAAAAGCAACCAAATAGTCAATATTTAATATTTATAGAGTGATGTAAAAATTCTTGTAAGCTTACCTTAATTACCCATACATTTAGAGCGTTAAGAATACATAGATTTTTAACTCGGATGAAGAATGGCAAAGTTGATTTTTGCAAGCAGTTTCAAAAGTAAAAAAACTATTTTAAACTAAGCATTTTTCAAAGGACTCTATAACTGATCCAATCATCTATCAAACCAAGCTTATTAAAACTCAAAAAAATTTCTGATATAATTAGATAAAACAAAACCCGGAAAGGATTTTAACCTTGAATGATATAATCCAGCAAATAATCTTCACCGGAAGAGTTTTGCACGAGTTAAAGCTCGTATCATCCCATGGTGGAAATCTTAGCATAAAAGATGGAGAATATCTTTACATCACAAAAACAGGAAGAATGGCAGGCTTTTTGACAGAAGAAGATGTTATAAAGCTTTCAATCCACAAAGAGACAAAGCAAGATAAAGAAGCATCGATAGAACTTATCGTCCATAGACAGATTTATAAAGACAATCCAAACATAAATGCAGTAGTTCATGCTCATCCAATCACAGCTACAGCTTTAGGCTACTTTCTAAAAGAATTTATACCAATGGATATAGAAGGAGAATTATTCATAAAAAAAGTACCAATCTTAGAAGTAGAAAAACCATCAGCATCCTTAGAGCTTGCTATTGGCGTGAGTAAATTATTTCAGGAAGGTTATAAAATTTGTATAGTCAAAAATCACGGCTCATTTTCAACAGGAAAAACCATCAATGAAGCGTTAAAATATACATCAACCTTAGAAAACTCAGCGGAGATATTCTACAAATGGATGACTCTAAAAAAGATGCAGTCATAAATCACTATCTAAATAAGTTTAATATCCTTCCTACTCAGCTAAATCCCAAAGAAAGAGAATTTTTAGAGTCTTTAACCGAAAAATATGAACTTCAAGATATCATCGAAGCAATCAACTTGCTTGATAAAAGACCAAAAAGTTTAAAAACTCTTGAAAAAGAATTAATCAAACATCTAAAAGATTTATCACTTGTCAAGCATAAAGAAATTGAAAATAATCTTCAAACTAAGCCACAAGAAAATAAAGAAACTCCAAAACCTAAAACCAAAGTTTTAAATTCTAAATCTTCCTTGCCTGAAAAATGGCGTTTATTATTTGATAAATACAGCATTCCTGAAAGTATTGTAAATTTTTCAAAGCTTGAAATGTTAAACGACTATCTTAAAAATGTCTACTTGTCTGACCTTGTAGCTTACTATTTGCTGAAAAATTTACCATCTGAAAAATTAAGCAAATACATAAAAAAAGCAGAAAAACATTTTTCAAAAATAAACTTAACAGAATCAGAAAAGGAAGAAGCATATAAAATTTATATTAGGCATTTGATAAAAAAAGATTTAAAAATCTTATTTTAATATTTTGGCACGGTTGGGTCTATTTCGTCAGACCAAGCTAAAATACCACCTTCTACGTTTTTAACACGGGTAAATCCATTTTGTAATAGCCATAAAGTAGCCTGAAGGCTTCTGTTTCCACTTCTACAAAATACATATATATCCTTATCTTTTGGAAGACTGTTTATAACTTTTGGAAGACTCATAAGTGGAACAAGCATCGCATCTTTCTCTTTAATTCTTGAAAAAGCGTATTCTTGCGGCTCTCTAACATCTAACAGTATAAAATCTTCACCTTTATCTATCTTTTCTTTTAACTTTTTAACTGATATATGCATTTTTTTATACGTTTCTTTGTCTAAGTACATTCTTATCTCCAATTCTTTTTATCTTTTGAAATATTATAATATTTTAATATTCTAAACTCAAAATCTTGATGATAATAGTCATTTCTATTAATCATAAGGGTGTTCCAAAATTTTCGTAAGCTTACCTTTCCGTGTCATCCTGAGGCTGTAAATCGAATGATCTTCTCTTTAAAAGGTAAGAAAATGAGTAGGGGAAATTCATGAATTGCCCATACAATAAATGAGTGAGAGGTAAAAGGACGGAGATTCTTTCCCACAGCTGAATAATGATGATGCTGGTTTTTTCAAGCAGTCTCTATTCGTCATAGTTACAATCGTAATTGTATAAGCTAAAAAAATATAGGAAAACATAATATAAGAATACCTTGGGTGAGAAATTAGCGGTTTTTATAAAATTTAAAAATGAGATCCTTCTGCCTTACGGTCTCAGGATGACAGGAAAAGGTTGATTGGTAAATATTGGAGAAAAGATAGCCTTGTTTGTCATTCTGAAGCAGGCAAAGAATCTCCTACTTTTACCAAATTTCTCACCCCCAGAAATAATGTTTATGCAGAATTTGCTTTTGGTGTATCAAAATCTACCATATACAGATGGATTAAAAAGTATGAAAGCAGTAATAACAATCCTGCATCTTTAAAAAATCGTTATGTATCAAAAAAAAGAATGAAATTAGAAAAATTACAAAAAACAACAGAAAGAGACTTGTCAATAATTTTGTGTCTGGATTGAAAACTTTTTATTAAACAACTGTAAAATTTCATAAGAAGATCCTTTAAAAGCAGGTACAGGCTTTTTCCACTTTTTGTTCTTTAAATTATCTCTTTGTATAAAAAGATTTATCTCAAGTATATCTATAGATTGAAAATATCCACCTAAATTTATTCTTACCTATCTTTGTAAATGGACTAAACATAGCTGATGGTCTG
>Ga0081479_121157_pt1 | contig 10411 bp, 12 predicted proteins | sample MamHotmetagenome_FD_70984 | JGI IMG/M metagenome (GOLD analysis project Ga0081479, IMG submission 70984) | Hot spring cone microbial streamer communities from Mammoth Hot Spring (Liberty Cap Streamers), Yellowstone National Park, USA - T=72 v2... | ecosystem: Environmental > Aquatic > Thermal... | reverse complement strand
TTATCTTTTCCTCATCTATTTTATTAATTCCTACACTCCCTATCTTAATGTATCTTAAAGCCCCTCTCCTTGTTATTATACTTCCCCCTTTCTCTACCAACTTCTCCGCCTTCTCAACTAACCTCTTCCTGTCTTCCCTGTCTTTATTCTCCCTTTCAGATGAATAAGCGCATATTAACTTTCCTTCCGCTATTGCTATCTCTTTGTATCTGAATATTTCATCTCCGCTCTTAACTTCTATATATCCATCACAAGATAATATCTCATCTTGTATCTTCTTTGCCTTGTTCTTTATCCGAGACCCAACTATATATTCATACCCTAATTCATTTATAATCTCTATATTCTCTCTGGATAATATTCCAGAGTCACCTACAAAAATTAATCTGTTTATCTTAAATCTCTTGTTTAATTTATCAAGTATTGCTTTTACCGTATGTCCTTCAAAAGTATTACCAGCAAATATATCAAAACCAATTTGCCTGCCTTCCATATCAATAAGTAACCCCAATATTATTTGAACCTCGTTTACCTTTAAGTCCTTCGAAAATCCAAATTCCTTCAATTCATCTTTCCTTACACTCTCGAAATATAATGTCGTCACATCATAAGACACAATATCTATCTTCGTGTTAAATAAACTTTGGTTCGCCTCAAATAAATATTCCTCTATCTCTTCTTTCTTCTCCGCCAATATATCGAGCGATCTATATAAATGTTGAAGTTCTGGTTCTTTTATCCCATCATACTTACCTACTTCCTCATAACTTCTTAACTTACTCTTCGGATCACAAAGCCGGTCCAATACCATTAAAAAGACGGATGAGAAAAAATCAAACTTTATCTTATACTCTTTCGTTATCTCTGAAAATAATTTATCTAATTCAAATCTATCCCATAGATTTCTAATAATTACAGGCGCTCCCCAGTTCTTCCTCTCCTTCTCACAGGTCGTCGTTATATCAAAATGTGTTTTGTTCGTCTTGCAATATTTTAATAATAACACCGCAATTTCTTTAATTTATCTTTTCCTTCCAATTTATCTAAACACCCTAATGAACCGATATGTCTTTGTCTCATCCTACCATTCTCCCTATAACTTTCTACGATAGTAAGGTATTTCTTACCTTTAATAGTTGTCTCTCTTAAAAACATAAATCCTCCAAATATATACACAAAAATTATGATATGTCAAGAAAAAAAGTGTGGATAAAAGGACAAAACAAGAAAAAAGTTTGCATTACACTTTTTGCCAAAAACTACCCTCTCCATAGGGAGACAATCCCAAAAATCCCCAGATTCTGTCAAACTCAGGATAAATACTGTGCCAGTTAAAAATAAGTTTTCTTTTTTTCTTTTTAAATTATATGTCTCACTCATAAAAAAGACCAGTCAAAAAAATGTTTTTATTGAAAAAATATCTAATGAAAAAAATCATTACAGATATTATGAGATTATTTTTCAGAAAATTGGTATTTTCAAAGAAATTTTGCCTGATAATATTCTCTGGTATCTGGAACCGAATTTTTTGGTTTTAAATAAAATCGGTAATAAAAAAATTATAGGAATAAATTTAGCAGGAAATACTATTACAAATAGGTGGCTTTATGATAGATGGATTAGCTTGATTTTAAAAATAAGTGGAATAAGTAGAGATTTTGTCTTTTTATTTTTTAGTGATTTGAAAAATTATGATTTTGTAAACTCTGTTTATGAGAAAATTAAAGGAGAGGTTAGTTCGTTTTTGATATACGATGTCTCTATTAAGAAGTGGATTGGATATGTTAAAAAATGTGATATTATAATCTCTGTGGATTCTTCTATAATTCATATTGCATCTATTTTAAAAAAATCCTGCATAGTTATAAGTGGGCCTGTTGATCCAAATATCACAGAACCATATTTTAATCGTAATCTTTTTAAATTTATTTACAAAAAAGTTTCATGTTCGCCCTGCAATTATTATGCTTGCCCAAATAAAGGTGATGAAAATATGATTTGTATGAAAAATATAGATGTTGAAGAAGTTTTTAAACTATTTTTAGAAGCATATGAAAATAATTCAGATAATAACAAGAATTGATAGGGGTGGTTCATCAGAAAATATAGTTGATATATGCAACAGATTGTATGATGATGGTATTGATGTTTGTCTTATTTATGGGGGTGATACTGTTATAAATTTTAAATTTAAAAGTTTTTATCTCTTTGAGATGAGAAGAGAGATAAATTTTAAAAATGATTTGAAATCGTTTTTTAAAATACTTGAAATATTAAAAAATGAAAAACCTGAGATTGTTCATACTCATACATCAAAAGCAGGAATTATTGGAAGATGGGCTTCGTTTATATATAAAATTTTTTATAACAGAAAACTAAGAATAATTCATACTCCACACGGACATATCTTTTATGGATATTTTGGTTTTATTAAAACAAGTTTTTTTATATTTCTTGAAATTTTAACCTCATTTATTACTGATAAGTTTATAGCATTAACTGAGAATGAAAAAAAAGAAAGTATTGATTATGGGTTAGGAAATAAAGATAAATGGATTGTTATACCAACTGGAATAGATTATAGAATAAATTTAAGCCAAAATGATATAAGAAAAGAATTTAATATTAAACCTGATGAGATTGTTATTGGAAGTGTTGCTCGGCTTGAGCCAGTTAAAGGAATTGAGTATTTTGTTAGAAGTTATAAATACCTTAGAAATATCTTAAATATTAAAGGAATAAAACTTGATTTTTGTTATCTTATAGTTGGTGATGGGTCTGAATTTGATTATTTAAAAGAAATCTGTAAGGATGATGGTAGTATAAATAATATTATTTTTACTAGCTGGAGAAATGATGTTTACGATCTTATAAATACAATGGACATATATGTTCAGCCATCTTTAAATGAGGGGATGGGAAGAACTGTTGTTATTGCAGAACTTTTTTCAAAGCCAATTGTTGCATCATCTGTTTGTGGATTAAAAGACCTTGTAATTGATGGGTACAACGGTTATCTTGTTGAGCCGAGAAATTCTCTTGATATTGCAATGAAACTTTATAATCTTATCTTAGATGAAGAGAAAATAAAAATATTTGGTAAGAATTCTTTTAAAATTGTAAATAGAGAGAGTGATGGATTTAAATATTATAGTTTTGAAAGGGAGTATTTTCTTTTAAGAAAACTTTATGGAGTTTAAAAATTATAAACTATTATTATGATCGTTTCTATTCATCAGCCGCAGTATATGCCTTATATTGGATATATTTATAAAATTTTAAAAAGCGATGTCTTTGTTTTTTTAGATGATGTTCAGTATAAAAAAAATGAGTGGCAGAATAGAAATAGAATAAAAGGTCCTAATGGACTTGTCTGGCTTACAGTTCCTGTGAGTTTTAATTTTGGGGATAAAATAAATGAGGTAAAAATAGTTGAGGATGGATGGCAAAAAAACATTTAAACTCAATAAAATTAGCATATTCCAAAAGCAATTATTTTAAGGATTTTTTTCCATATATAGAAAACCTTCTTTCTAAAAAATACGAAAATCTTTCAGTTTTAAATATCAAATGTGTGGAAATGATACTTGACTACTTAGGAGTTAAAAAGGAAATTGTAATATCATCTACTTTAAATATTGAGAAAACTAAAACAGAGCGTCTTATAGAGATTGTAAAAAGATTAAATGGAGATACTTATCTTTCTGGCGATGGAGGGCATAGTTATCTTGATGAAGAAATTTTTGAAAAAAATCAAATAAAATTGATTTATTTAAATTATAAACCTGTAAGATATAATCAGTTATGGGGAGATTTTATTGAAAATCTTTCAGTAATTGATCTGATATTTAATGAAGGGAGAGAAAATACTCTTAGGATTTTAAACTATGATAAGACACTCTAAACCTTATTTTGATGAAAGAGAGTTGGGATTTGTGGATAAAATATTAAAAACTGCAAATCTTTCAAAAAATATCTATGTCCAAAAGTTTGAAGAAGAATTTTCTAAATTTATAGATAAAAGATACTCTGTTTCAACAAACTCTGGAACAAATGCACTTTTTCTCTCACTTTATTCAATTAAAGAAATAAAAAAAATCTCAGGATATGTTTTAATTCCATCGCTTAATTGCACTGCTATCCTTAATGCTGTTCTTATGGCTGGATATAAACCTGTTATGTGTGATGTTAATAAAATAGATTTTTCATACGATATAGATAAAGCAAGAAAATTGATAGATAAAAATAAAATAAAAATTGTTATACTCCCTTATTTATTTGGATATCCATCATATTCTGTTTTTGAGTTTAAGAAAATGGGTCTTTATGTTATTGAGGATATAACTCAAGCGCTTGGCTCTTCTATAAATGGAGTTATGACAGGAAAAATTGGGGATATAGTTGTTTCTTCATTTTATGCAACAAAAATGATTACAACACTTGGTGAGGGAGGAATAATTTCTACTGATGATAGAGAAATCTATGAGTTTGTTAAAGATGTTATAGATTATGACAAAAAAGATAATTTTAGATTAAGATTTTCTTTTAAAATGAATGAGGCAGAGGGGTATTTTGGGATAAGTCAATTAAAAAGAATAAACTTTATTATAAGAAAAAGAAGAAAGATTGCAAAACTCTACTCAGATATTCTTTCTAAAAAGAAAGGAGTAAAGATTTTTTACAATAATATACCGGATGCCGAAGTGGTTTTTTACAGATACATTGTTGAACTTATTGATTATAAAAGGGATGAGATAATAGATAAGTTTAAGAAATATGGTATTGAGGTCTCAAAACTTTATCCACCACTTGATGTTTATTACCAAAAAAAATCCAATTCTCCTGTTTCTACTTACATTTATAACAATTTCATATCAATTCCAATCTATCCCGCACTTAGAGATGATGAGATTAAAAAGGTTATAGATTCAATTGAAAAAATATTTTTATGAAAAAATTTTTTATTTTATTTTTGTTGATAGTTTTATCCTATATAGGACTTCATATCTATATTGCAAATTTCTTTTCCAGAGTAGGTTTTTCGAAAAATAATGTAAATAGATTTTTTCTGATTATGTCATTATTATCAGTATTTTTTCTTTTTTTGAGAAAAAAATTTGAAGGTGATGTATTTGAAATTTTATGCTTTCTTTCTTTTTTATGGATGGGAATTGTTTTGATATGGTCATTTTTTATATTTATTGGAAATTTACTTTTTTATTTTATTGGATTTAAAAAGGTTTTTATATTTGTGAATTTTTGCACATTTTTTATTTCTTTGATTTCCATTTATAATGCAATAAAACCACCTTCTATTAGATATTTAAACTATTATTCAAAAATAGTTCTTAGAGATTATAAAATAGTTTTTATATCAGATCTTCATATAGATTTTAAATTTAAAACCAGATTTTTTTCAAAGATTGTTGAGAAGATTAAATATGAAAAACCAGACCTTTTAATAATAGGTGGAGATATGCTTGATTTGGGATTTAAGATTGACAATGAGATTTATAAGATTAAGGATTTAAAAATCCCTGTTATATTTGTTTTTGGAAATCATGAATATTTCTATGGTATTGATAAAACACTTGAAGTGATAAAGAATTTAGGTTTTAAACTGCTTAGAGAGGATTTTTTTGTCTATGGTGATTTAAATATAATTGGCTTTTCTGATATAAAGATTGAAAATTTTAGTCTTGATGATGTTAAAAAAATTGTTACTAAATTTTATGATAATAGAAAATTAAATATTCTTGTTTCCCATCAGCCGCTTTATTTTAATGAGTTAGCGAAGGATTATGATTTTATAATGTTAAGTGGACATACTCACTGTGGACAAATCTTTCCATTTCATATATTTACAAGGCTTGTATATACGCATTTCTGTGGTGAATATTTTAAGAATAACTCAATGCTTTATGTATCTAAGGGAGCTGGTGTATGGGGACCTAATATGAGATTTTTATCTAACAATGAGATGGTTGTGGTGAATATCAAAAAATATGAAAAAGATAATACTAAATATAGCAAAAATTAAAATAGGATTTGCTTTTGAAGAATATGATGAAGGCTTTTTTAGAGAGTTTGATGAGAAATATGGCGCTTTTAAAGTGGATTTAAATTTAGAGAAATTTATAAATGTAAAATTTTCAAAGAAATTTTTTGTTAAAGATAATAGAGTTTTGTTAGATGATAATAGAATGTTAACTATAAAAAGAAAAGATTTTTATTTTGATGGAAATTTTCTTTTCATCAGAAAAGATATATATTCCTTTGATAGTTTTTTAAGGGTTTATATTTCAGATACGCTTAACAAACATAATGGTCTTTTAATACATTCTGCTGGAGTTGTTTTTAATGATAGGGGTTTTCTTTTTGTATCAAAAAGTGGTGGTGGAAAAAGCACTATTGCAAAAATTTTTTCTGATCAATTTCCTATTTTAAATGATGAACTTATACCATTGATATTTGAAAAAAACAAGATATATTCTTTTTCATCACCATTTTATAGAGAGGTTAGATCTGGTAATAAGTTTATCTTTGTTGAGGTTTCAAAAGTATTTTTGATAAAAAAATCGGATACAAATTTTGAGAGAGATTTAGATTTAAATGAAAAAATATTTAAAATTATGAGATGTGTTTTAAATTTTAGCAATGATAAGGATACCATTTCAAAAATTTTAAATAAAGTAATAAAACTTTCAAAAACTTGTGTTTCAGAACTAAACTTTACAAAAGATAAAAATTTTATTGAGTTTTTTAAAAGGAAATATTCTTAAATTTTGATTTCTATGTTTTTTCTACTTTAAGATTAGTATCATTATTTATTTTAGTAGTAATACCATAAATAAAAAAACTTACCAACAATAAAAAAGAAAAAAGATACCATATGCCTAATTTTTGTGAAATAAATCCAGCTAAAAGAATTACAAGTGGTTGTCCTATTTGTCCTATAAAGCTGAGCCAGCCAAAAAATTGTCCTTTATTTTCATGAGGTATATTAGAATGAATTATGCTCATAATAGGGCCACTTATACTTCCAAACCCTAATCCAAGAACTAAAGCAGGAAATAATAAAAAATATGGATTTATCAAACTTAAGAAAAGGATTAAGTATCCCAAACTTATTATTAACATAGAAGAAGCTTGTTTATATACATTTATATTTTTCATTTTGATTATCCATAAACCTCCCATTATGCTCCCAATAGAAAACGTAGTTGAAATTAAACCCATAAATTCTGATCCTTTGTTAAATAATTTTGTTATAACTGGCCATATAAGAAATAAAGGAATATAAATTAAATTTATAAGTATTGCTGAAATTACAATTTTTATTAAGGTACTATTCCATTCTATTTTAGGTATTATCCAGTTTATCAATTTTGATTCTGTTTTATTATTTTTAAAATTTATATTTGTTATAAAAGCTATACTCCCAAACATTGAAATTAAATAAGTAATAGAATCAAAAGCAAAAATTTGCCATCGTTCAAAGATTTTAAGAAGTACTCCAGCAAGAAAAGGACTTATAATCATAAAGGTTCTTTTTGTAGTTTCAAAGCTTGCTTGAGCTTTAGCAGTTTCTTTATTATCACCAAAATCCCCAAGAATTGTTTGTGTTCCTAACATTAATATTGTGCCTGATAAATTAGTAAAAAATGTGATAATGAAATAAACATAAAATGGTGGTGTTTGAAATTTTTCATATAAAGCTAAGAAAAATAAGAAAATAAAACCAATTAAATCAGAAATTATTATTATTTTCTTTCTTGGGAAAATGTCTAAAATTTTGCCACCAATTAATGCAAAAAATGAATATAAAAATGTGGAATAACTTAAATAAGAGGCAACTATTATAGAGGAATTACTTTTGTCTGTAATAATCCATGTAATAGCGAAGTTAATAAAATAACTACCTAACTGACTGATTGCTTGCGTAAATGATAATAAGATATATTTTTTCTTCATTTAATTGTTTTTACTTTTTTTATAAATATAGAAAATTTTATAAACAGATAGATATGTTATTACCCAAATTGCGAAATCAATTACTGCACTTGAAAAATCTTTTATTACAATTTCATAACTATAAAGATAGAAAACAACTTTTTTTATAATTGAGTATAATAGCCAACTAATAATTGTTATTATCACTATATCTTTATCAAAGAATTTTCTCATGGTTTTTGCTTTAATCTTTTGTATATTTCTCTAGCAACAAATACCAATGGTATATAAATTATAACGCTTACAGGTATAGATATAATAAGTCGTTCCCAAAAGCCATATTTTTCGAATAATTTAAGGTAATTATTTATAACAAGAATTATTAGTAGTATAGCTGTAAATCTAATAAAAAAATTGTTATAATCTTTATCCTTATCTATCTTTTTTGTTATTTCAATTGCTTTTTCTATATTCATCATTTTCCTCCTGTCAATTAATTTTAGTATTTTTTATCTTAGCAAAAAAGATTTTTTGTAAAATCTTAAAGCAAAAAGCGAGATTATAAAAAATATAATAACCATGCCAACAATGCTATATTGAAAAAACTCTATTTTTACTTTATATTTGATCATCATTTTTGAGATAAATACAATCGAATAAATAATGGTGTATGATAGAAAAATAAAAACTACATTCTTAACCCTTATGTCTTTCTTTATAAATGGAATGATTAAAATTATTGAGAAAGTAGCAAAAGCATAACAGAAAAATGGCAAAACAAAAATTAGGTTAAAGTAGAAAAAATTTTTAAACGGTATTAAATCAATAAAAAATATCAGAGTTAAAAGCACAGTCGCTATATAAGATGTTAAAGCCATTATAATAATTTTTGTAATGATTAATTTCTTAAAATTAAGAGGTGTTGTAAGAAGGAATTCTAAAAGTCCTTCCCTTATTTCAATAAATGTGCTCTCTACTATTACATTAATATAAAAAAAAGCTGAAATAAGCGTTAATGGTGGAAGTAGTATATTTAAAAAGTTTGCGTTATCTATTTTTAATCTAAACATATAAAAAACAAAGGCTAAAATTAGCGAGGTGATTAAAAGCCCGACGTTTAGAAATGATTTTTTAAAATATAGTTTTATAAGTTCATTCATACTGCATTCCTCTTTTAATTTTGTCAGTTTTTAAAACATAAATTATTATAATATCTAGAAAAACAAAGATGTATGGAAGTTTTAAAAGAAAATTATTTTCTTTTTGAAATCCATCAGTTACAAAATTAGAATAAAGCCAGAAAATAATTAAAATTATCAGCATAAATCTTTGCATATAGAAAGCAATTTTTGGGTATTTGAAATAAATATAGAATTCAAAGAGTGTAAGAATTATATAGAAAATAATAGAATTTGCAAGTATAACAAATAAGCCAGGCGAGGTTAATATGTAATAAAGAGAGGTATTTCCCACAGAAATTAAAAATATAAATAAACATATAATATTAAACGAAACAGTTGCAATAACTTGAGAGATCAAAATTTCTTTAACGCTTAATGGACTTGAAAGAAGATAATAAAAAAGCCCATCTTTAAATGAAAGTCCTGAGATATAATCTGCGCTTACGGAATTTAAGATTATGGTTAAAAAGGGTATTGATATAACACAAAAATAAAAAAACTTAATGTGATTTGGTTTTAAAAAGAAACTTTTAGATATCCCTTGCGAAATTGCAACCATAAAAATCAGAGTTAAAATATATGTAAGCGGTCTTTTTAAAAGATCTTTTAACCAGAGTTTTGAAAGAATTATTAAGTTTTTATTTTTCATTTCTTGTTATTGTTTCAAGATATATCTTTTCAAGGTTGTAGGTTTCTTTGTTCATATCTGTTATGCTATAACCAAGATTTTTAAAAAACTCAAATATTTTATCTGCTTCAAGTTTAAAATCAGTTTTTGCCATAATTATATTATCTTTTAATTCTATTTCATCTGTTTTAAAAAGCTCTTTTATCTGGTTTGATATAGAGTTATCTGGCTTTTTATTTAGCGTAAGTTTATATATAATTTTTCCTTCTTTTATTTTATTCATCTCTCCGTAAAGAAGAATATTTCCCTTCTCAAGTATCATTACATAATCTGAGATCTTGTCCATTTCTGCAAGGTCATGCGAGGTTATGAAAAAAGAGATTTTATTTTCATCTCTTAACTTTTCTATGAGATCTCTCATCTTAACCCTCATTACAGGATCTACCCCAGACATCGGCTCATCCATAAAAACTATTTCAGGATAATGTATAACGGCTCTGATAAACGAAATCTTTTGCCTCATTCCTTTTGAAAAAGTTTTTATTTTCTGTGATTTTGCCGAAGTGAGATCTACTAGTTCTAAAACTTCTTCAATTCTTCTATTAAGTTCTGAACCCGAAATTTTACTTATTTCACCAAAATATCTTAA
>Ga0081479_114093_pt1 | contig 10490 bp, 4 predicted proteins | sample MamHotmetagenome_FD_70984 | JGI IMG/M metagenome (GOLD analysis project Ga0081479, IMG submission 70984) | Hot spring cone microbial streamer communities from Mammoth Hot Spring (Liberty Cap Streamers), Yellowstone National Park, USA - T=72 v2... | ecosystem: Environmental > Aquatic > Thermal... | reverse complement strand
CTTTAAATTGGTCTTGACAAGTGAGGACATTCTCGATTTTCGAAACATTTTTGCAGTTTTTCTAAAAGGTTTATATATCAAAAGACTTTTTCTATAAAAAATGCATTCTTAAACTTTTTTACTTTCTATCAGTTTATCGGATTAATTTCTTGTGAGTTTTTCTATTAATTATTACAAGACATCGTTTTTTTCTTATAATTTTTCATAGTTCCTTTTTACTTTTTTTGCTTTTTTCTATTTTCTATTTTTCTATTTTTTTTGAGTTTTTATATAAACTTTTAATTTAAGATTTTTACAATTTCTTACTTTTGTTTTTATTTGTTTTCATTTTGTAAAAGCGTCGTAGACAGCAGAATACAGCGAATAATTGAAGTTGTTAACAGTTCCAGAAAGCAGTTCTACTTTTTTTAAGAAGTTGTTAACAGTTCTATTTTTAAATTCTAAATTTCATTTAAATACTAATTGTTTTATTGTCGAAAGCTTTTCTGATTAGTTGTATATTGAAGAGAAAAAGCTTTCGAAAGCTTTCGATATATATAAATACTTCTTTTCTAAGAATTAATAAGTTCTATTTTTCTACATTTTAAATAATGATGTATAAAGCCTATTGTATAATAACATAATATATCTTGGGTAAAAAAAAGGTATGAAAGCATGAATAAAAATTTAGAAAAAGGACAACTCTTAGAACTTGCAACTAAACTTTATTTAGAAGATGAAGGTTTTACTGTATATTTTTGGAAAGAATTTGCATCTAAAAATGGTTTTATTATTCAAGATACAGGCATTGACCTTGTAGCAGAAAAAAACGGGCATCTTTATGCAGTCCAATGCAAAAATCACAGCAAGGATATTTCTTGGAAAGATTTAGGCACTTTTGTAGGTTCTTTAATGCTTAAGAATTTTAACTTTAAGGGTGGCATTTTAGTAGCAAACAAATTAACAATGGAAGCTGAAAGAAAAATAGAAGAAATTAAAAAGGATATAATTACCATTCCTGTAAGTGATATAGAGGAGTATTTAGAAAAAGCTCAGGCTTTATTAGAAGGAAAGCAGATAGAAAAAGAAAGAAAAGAGCTTAGACCATATCAAAAAGAAGCTATCGAAAGCGTTATTAAAGGCTTTGGGTCTAACGACAGAGGCAAACTTATTATGCCACCTGGAACAGGAAAAACATTGGTATCATTAAGAATAGCGGAAAGCTTTGGAAAAGGAAGCCTTATTTTATTCCTCTGTCCTTCGATAGCTTTGCTCGACCAAAGCATCAAAGCTTGGCTTAGAGATAGCGAAATCCCTATTAATTCATATGCAGTAGTGTCAGATGCTGGCGTAGGAAAAGATGAGTTAAATGCAAAATCTCTTCTTTCATTTCCTGCCACTACATCAACACAAGAACTCATTGAAGCTTTTAGTCTTGATAAAGATAAGCTAAATGTAATCTTTTCTACCTATCAATCTTTAGATGTTATAAAAGAAGCGCAAATATTAGGACTTCCTGAGTTTGATTTAATACTAAGCGATGAAGCCCATAGAACAGCAGGAGTTAGTAAAAAAGAAGAAACGAACTTTAAGCTTATTCACAGCAATGAAAACATTAAAGGCAAAAAAAGACTATACATGACAGCTACTCCTAAAGTATTTGATGTAAAAGGAGAGGAAAAAAGAAAAATAGAAGAAGAAAATCTTATAAAGATCTTTGATATGGATGATGAAGAGATATTTGGTCCCAAATTCTTCGAATATAGCTTTCGAAAAGCTATCGAAGAAGGATACCTATCTAACTACCGTATAGTAGCTATGGAATTAGATAAAAAAGAAGTTCAAAAGGAATTATACGAATACTTAATATCAGCAGGTAGCTTGGATATAGATGAAACAACAAAGCTTGTAGGACTTGGAAGGCTTGTAAAAGGAGAAGTTTATAACGAAGATGGCAATCCGTTAGATTTAAAAATAAAAAGTGGTATAGTGTTTACCAACAGAGTGTCAAAATCAAAGCAAATAGCAGAAGAATTCTCAAGAATTTTTCAAGAGTACTATAAAACTACGCCACCTGCAGAAGTGAAACATATAGATGGAAACATGTCTGCATTTGAAAAAAGAAACAGAATAGATTGGTTGAAAGGTGGAGATGACAACAAAGCTCATATTCTTACAAATGCAAAAGTCTTAACAGAAGGAATAGATGTTCCTGCATTGGATTTTGTGGCATTCTTAGACTCAAAAGAAAGCATAGTAGATATTATTCAAGCAGTAGGAAGAGTAATTAGAAAAGCAGAGGGTAAAGAATTTGGACTTATCTTTATTCCGTTGGTAGTAGATACGGAAAAGAAAAACATAGATGAACAAGTTGAGAAGACGTCATACAAAACTATGTGGCAGGTTATAGGTGCTCTTGCATCCTTAGATAGTGCTTTTGAGGCTCAGATAAGGCATATACTAATAGAAGATGGCGGTAGAAATGGGAAAGACAAAGATAAAGATCCAAACAGAGAGATTTTAATAATAGACAAAGGTAATATGAAACAAAAAGAACTCTATGAGCCTATAAGAAGATACTTATCAGCAAAAATAGTAAAAAGCTTTAGACTTGGAAGCATCTTCTTAAAAGATTGGGCTGTAGAAACAGCAGAAATTGCAAAAGCTTTAAAAGACCAAATCCAAATTGCCCTTGAAAAAGACCAATCATTCAGACAAAAATTCGAAGAGTTAAGAGAAGCACTATCTACTGTTTTGAATGAAGGCATAGAAGAGCAAGATACTACAGACCTTATAGTCCAATACATACTTACCAAACCTATATTTGACGCTGTATTTGAGTATAAAGATAGAACAGATGAGATTTTAGATAGCATCTTTGAATACTTTAAACATTTCTTAGAAAACAACATTAAAGGGTTAGATAAGTTCTATGAAGAAGTTCAAAACAGAGCAAAGGGATTGAGAAACGAAGAAGAAAGACAGGAGTTTTTAAGACATCTATATACAAATTTCTTTAACGTTGCATTCAAAGAAAAAACAGATGAAGCAGGAATAGCTTACACACCTGTCCCATTGGTATCATTCATAACGAAATTAGTAAACTATTTAACTCAAAAACACTTTGGTAAGCAACTACATGATGAAAACGTAGTCCTTCTTGAGCCATTTGCAGGCACGGGAACATTTATAAGTCTTGCCATAGAAAATATGGATCCTCAAAAGCTTGAAGAGAAATTACAAAGAAAGGAGATATGGGCTAATGAAATATTGCTACTTCCCTACATGGCAATGACCAAGAATATAGAAAGCGTAATATCTAAGAAGACAGGCAAACTCATTCCATTTGAAACGGCTTTGTGGACTGACAGCTTTGCTTTAATGGAAAAGCTTTATGAAAGAAAAACACCACAACTACCGGCAATTATTCCTGAGAAATTTAAAGAGATGATAGAGAAACAGTTAAAAGCAAAAGTAAATGTAATCATTTCTAATCCACCGTGGAGAGCAGGAAAAGAAAATGAAAACGAAGGAAGAAAAAATGTGGAGTATAAAAATTTAAGGAAAAGGATAAATCAAACATATGTAGAAAATGCAAAGAATCTTGGAGCCGGCCTTCCAAAAAGCCTATATGACACATACATGCAAGCCCTTAGAATGGCAACAGACAGGATAGAAGAGGGATTAATTGGTTTTGTTCTTAACAGTGGATGGCTAAAAGGCTTAGCAGGAAGAGGAGTAAGAAAGGTATTAAGAGAAGAATTTGCAGAAGTTTATGTTTATGACTTAAAGGGAGATGCAAGAACAAGCGGGGAAGAAAGAAGAAGACAAGGAGAAAACGTTTTTGGAGACCAATCCCGTGCAGGTGTATGCTTATTGTTTTTAGTGAAAAAGAAAGATAAAAAAGAACCTGCAAAAATATACTATAAAGCAGTTAAAGATTATGCTAAAAGAGGAGAAAAAGAGGTGGAATTAAAAGAGTGGGAAGAAAAGTTAGACCAAATTCCGTGGCAAGAGGTAATTCCAAACGATGAGCATGATTGGATAGACCAAGGCGATAGAGAGTTCCAAAACTTTGTGAAATTGGGGGATAAGAATAATAAACACGATATTACAGTGTTCCATACATATTCATCAGGATTGAAAACCAATAGAGATGGTTACGCCTATAATTTTTCAAAAGATGACCTTAAAAATTACATGGGAAGACTAATAGATACGTTTAACGAACATTTAGAAAAGGTAGGGGAAGAAATAACTAAAGAAAATTTAGAAGAGAAAATTGAAAAAGACCAAAGAAAGATAAAGTGGGACGGGACTTTGAAAAATTGGTTATTTAGGTTAAAGGATAAACAAATATATAAAGAAGATAGAGTATTCTCTGCCTTCTATAGACCTTTTGTCCCAACGCAAGTATATTTCGATAAAGTATTTAATAACTCAACATACCAGCTTCCTTCCATCTTCCTAACACAAAATGCAGAAAATTTAGCAATTGCAGTAAGCGGTAAAGGTTCTGCTTGGTTTGACACATTTATTACAGACAGAATTGTTGATTTCGGTTCTATGTATAACACTCAAATCTTCCCTCTCTACACCTATACCACCGAAAACAAACTTTTTGATAAAACCATTCAAAAACAATATAACATTACCGACCAAGCATTAAAACACTTCCAAAAAGCTTTAAATGACGACAGCATTACAAAAGAGGATATTTTCTACTATATATTTGGTGTGTTATCTACACCTTCTTACGTAGAAAAGTTTAAAAACAATCTCAGTAAAGATCTTCCAAGAGTTCCTATTCTTGACAGCTTCAAAGATATTTCAAAACTTGGAAAACAGTTAGCAGAATTACAGCTTAACTACGGGCGTTATGTATCAGCAGTAGTAATGAAAGATAAAGAAAAGCCAAATCTTCCTGAATATTCAAATCTGATTTTTGAAGGAAATGATTCTGCCTTTGATGAGTATGTAGAAAAGGTAAGAGTTGACAAGAAAAATAGAGAAATTGTAATTAATGGAAAAGTTAAAGTGCAAAATATTCCTGAATTTGCGTTTGAATGCAGAGTAGGAAACTATCCACCTATTGAGTGGATAAGTAGGTATTTAGTGAAACAGGAAGATAAAGATACAGGCATCATTTGGGATCCAAAAATAAAAATAGAAGAGTTTACAGACATGGTGAAAAAGCTTATTGCATTTTCGGAGAAGTGTTTAGAGATAAAAGAACAATTAGATACTATAATAAAAGGAAGTCTAATAAATTAGATAATTTATCTTAAATTAAAAATTACACATTAAATTTTAGAAGTGTAAATTTTAGTAGTTTAGAAAGGATAATGACTATATAATGCCACACAATTACAAAAACTTATAGAAAAAGGTTTCTTAATACCCCGCCCTGTATGGCAGGGGTTGTTTTTGTTATTAGAAAATCAATCCTATCATTAATTTTTTCGACATTAATAGTTCCAGGTGAAACCAAAAACTAACGCAATTCTTTTCTCGAAATGTATAGAAGTTTATTGATGGAAAGTTAAAAAAATTAGGAAAAATGATTAGGAATATCAAGCATTAGCGGGTAGGAAAAATGCAAAGTAAGGGGGTAATACGAGGTGAGTAAGAAAATGATAGTTGGAGTGAGATAAGTGAAAAGTTAGAAAAGGAAAGGAAGTTGATAACAAAGGAGGTGAAAGAGTAAAGCTTTTCAATCAATATTGTAAAGCTCTCGAAAGCTTTCGATAGCTTTAATTTGCTATTATTGTAGATTTTGATTGTTTTAGTCGTCAACTTTAGTCTTATTTATCAACAATTTATCCAATGGCACTTTCATTTGACATCCAATGGCACTTTCATTTGACACCAATGGCACTTTCATTTGACATTTATCTAAAAAATTCCCACCTCAGCCTTGTGTATCAATGATTTGCTGACAATTTACCTTCCAATGGCACTTCCATTTGACATCGCATGTTTTTAGGAAATCGGTTTTGAGCTGAAATATCAACAGTTTAAGCTAATAAAAAATTAAAAAGTGAAATTCGTAATAGACTATATATAGACATATAAGCGTAAAAAAAATTACGCTTATGCTATTTTTTTTACGCAGACGTTTATATATTTAAGAAAAAGACGAAAAAAGAACAAGATTAAATGGAATACCTCTTAAATAATTTGTAAAAATAATTTATAAAAAATAGTAAATAATGGCGCAGGTTTACGAGGTATAAAAAATGCAGGATAAAGTGATACCGAAACGTCATCTGTAATTAAAATAGTGAGTTTTGTAAGCTGTTTAATTTTGGTTGGAGTTTAAAAAATATAAAAAAGCAAGAAACGACAATATTTTATGAGCATAAAAAAATGCAGATGCAAGAAAAGGGGAGTGAGAGAGGAAGAAAGGTATCTACAGTTTATTCAATTTTTTTTTCTATCAGGAGTTCTTATGGCTGTAATGATATTATTTTTGTCTATCTTGAACTTAAAGCTTCCTCCACTTAACTCTTCAATCTCTTTTAGGGTTTCAATTATGAATTTTCTTCTAAAACTCTCTGTCTGTCTACTTTTAACTGGCTGTGTCCATAGTGAAAAAAGTGCAGAAAGAGGAAATTTGCGTTCGTCTTTAAACTTCAAATGGTCGCAGATTGCATAAAACAAAACAACCTTATTTATGTTTTTTTTAGAAAGCTCCATAGCTATGTTCAAATTTACAGTTGATTTAAAATCAACGTCTGAAAATAAAACCAAATAAGCAATGGGATTAAAGACTATTGAGATTTTGTTTTGGTTTCTATTTTTGTAAACGATACTTTGCCAGAGAAATAGATTAGAGTATATCTTTTTTACTGAACGATCTTCCATATCCTTTACAACAATTTTTATAGAAGATATCTGTAGCTTTTTTATCATTTTTTCAATTCTTTTTATGTTCTTGCTTCCGTAGCTTAGCCCAAGCCACGAAATTAACTCTTTGTAGTTAGTTTCAACTTTCAATAAGTTAGTCAAGCCAGAATTTTCATCATTTTCATCGGGTGGTTCAATTACGTATTGAAGTTTTTTTACAATGTCAGCATTACAGTTATCTGTTGCTTTTAGTATTTTTAATTCTTTTGAGTTTTTCTTGACGTTTATTTTTGCAAGTAAAATTAAAAACAATAACAAAGCATAAGCATCCTGTTGTAGTCCGAAATAGATAACAGATATCCGTTTTTTTCTGCCATCGTTATCAACGAATTCAGCACTCATGATTTCTTTTTCTATCAACTTATCTTCAATTTCTTTACTTGGCGGGATTCTAAATATCTTTGAAAATCCTTCGGGAGTTTGCGTAAATTCTGGCCTCTTTTTAATTTTGTTTTTTACCATGTTTTAATTCCTCCTGTCTATCTAAAAGTTTTAAAAGTCTATTAATTCAATATTGTTGTCATCATTGACTTTTCCGTCATGATTAGACCTTTTGTTATTGTTTTTTTCGTTGTGGTTAGACTTTTCTTTGCTTATATGCTTACATCTCCACGCCCCGTCTTTAAATTCCACATACAAAGGGAATACTTCTTTCAATTGTGAAAATCTGTTGAGCTTTTCTATTTCAATTGCTTTGACTTTTTTAGGTTCATCAAAATATCTTTCTTCTTGGCTACTTAACTGTCTCATCATTATTCTTGCCCTTGCTTGTTCTCTAAAAACTCCACTTCCACGGAATTTATCTTCTTTGGTTGTATCTTTAAGCAATCCACTCTTGCTTTGGTGATGCAGGATTAAGAATGATAGATTGTATTTTCTGATTAGATATTTTAGAAAGTTATAAAAATATACAGCATCTTCTGAAGAGTTTTCGTTCAATCCGTACCAGTTTATTAAGCTATCGATGATAACTAACTTTGCTTTTGTCTCTCTGATTACAAATTCTAAATAGTTAGCCATTTCTGTTTTTACTATTCTGTTGTATTCTTTAGTGAAGAAAGTGGATGCTTGCAAAGGAAATTTTGAAGATAGTGAGCTTATCCAATAGAAGTTTTCAGCCTTATCTTCATGTCGGTAAGCATTCTTTACCGCCTGTAATCTATTTCTAAAGTCATCGGGAGAATCTTCTGCGGTTAAGTATAAAATTGGGAGAGCTTGTCTTGGTTTAAAGCTGGGCAACAAGAAGCTTTCTCCGATAGATAAAGCAAAAGCTAATTCTATCGCAAAGAATGACTTTCCAAGCCCACCTATTCCGTCTAGTAGAACTATACTTTTGGATGGGATAAACGGTTCTAATATAAATTTTTCCTCTTCCTCATCTTCTTGTGCTATTTTTGTATCAGTAAACAAACTTTCTTTGTAGAGTTCTTCTTTTTTTCTTGGAATGTTTTCTATTATTTTTGCATATTCTTCAATATCTATGTCGCTAATTTCTTTGTTATTTAATATTTTTTCTTCTATTCTTTTGTGGAAATTAAGCAGTTCTCTACGGGATCTTTTTTCTTTTAGGATATTATCTATAATTTGGGTGGCAATTTCTCTTGGAACTGCTTCATCGATGAGCTGATGAAGATATTGAATTTCACCAACATAAGATAGCTTGTTTATTGCTTCTAATTCATTTTTGAGAAGAATGATACTAATTTGCTTTCCTTCGTCGTAAAATTTTTTGATTACATCGAATATGATTCTGTGTTTTTCTAAATAAAAATCGTATTTATCTATCTGTTGAAGTATGTCTAAATCTTCTGGATGGGCAATTAAACTTCCAAGAATTGCTCTTTCTGCATATTCGTCATACAAATTTTTGTTATTTTGTGCTAAGATATTATTATAGTTCATTTTGTTATTCCTCCAGCTTCATCAGATTTTTAAATTTAATGCTGTCCTGTGTGGCCGCACAGGACAGGCGGTTTTTTACTGTAACGTTTTATCAAAAATAGACGTTTTTAAATTTCCTGCTTTGCAGTAACATCTTGCAAATCTGACATATTTTCACCTTCCTTTTCTGTAATTTCTTTTGTTTCTTTTGATTGAGAGTTATTTTCTTGGTTATAAGTTTCTTTTTTCATTGTTTCTACTTTTGTTTTTCTTTTATTTTTTTCTATTGTTTCTATATCATTCAGATTTATTTCTTTGAGCACTTTTTTAATGTTTAGCAGTAAAGTGAGATCTTTTATTATTTTTGAATAATCAATATTGTTGTTTTGACTATCAAGTGTTTCTTCAATTTTTTCTAATATCATTCTTATGTTCTTTTCTTCAATTTCTTTATCTGTTATCAAAGATAATACCAATTTTGCTTCAGTATTACCGTCTAAAGCATCTATTACTATGGAGATTAGTTTGTAGACTAAATCTCCTATCCCTATTTTTTCATTGTATTTTTCTTTTAAACGTTTTGTAATTAATTTTAGTTTTTTATGTTCACTTTCGCTGATTCTTATAGCTACCGCCTGCATTTACCTACCCGATCAAACTGCACAAAATAGCGCAGTTTTGTGCAATTTTAGTTGGGATATTTTTATTCCGCCGTTTTTAGACACTTCCAGTTCCCAACAGGCGGTATTTTGGAAGTGTCTATGTGGTTTTTGGCATTTCACTTTCCTAATTTTGCTGCATTGTTTTAGCTTTTCAAAATTAATAGTTACATTATAATCAGTTTTTTATTTTTTTGCAATAGCTTTTTATTTTTTTATAAATTTTTTTATTTATTTTTTTGAGTTTTTCTATAAAATATATAAAAACATCAATTTTTCTATAAAAAATGCATTTATTTTTGTAGTTTTTCTAATAGTATATCTAAGCGGATTTTCTATGGAAAATGTAAGGTGTTTTGTGGTTGGCCTATCGGATTAATTTTTTGCAGTCTTTCTACTAATTATTACAACACACTGCTTTTTTCTATAAAATTTAACATAGAAAATAGCCCTTTTATCTTTTATCTGTTTCCTGCTTTTTTGAGTTTTTATATAAACTTTTACTTTGAGATTTTTTGTAGATAGGAGACATATATCTTTTGATACATTTTGCTCATACTTTGTGTATTCTTGTGAATTTTTTGATGCAATTTTTCGCATAGTTTCATATGTTTGATGCAAGTTTTATGCAATATTTTACACAGTGTCATATTTTTGATGTGTTTTTGATGCAACTTTTTACATAGATTTGTATATTTGATGCAAGTTTTATGTAATCTTTTATACGATATTGTATCTCTGATGCGGATTTGATGTAAAAATAATGTAGCTCTTTACATAATTGCATATATTTGATGTAAGTTTTATGTGATTTTTCATATAATTTCATATACCTGATGCAAAGATTATGCATTTTTTCATAGGTTTAGATCACTTTTCTGATAAGTTCTCGAAACACTTTTGCAGTTTTTCTAAAAGGTCTATATATAAAAGGGCTTTTTCTATAAAAAATTAGTTATACTTTGCAGTTTTTCTAAAAGGTTTATATATAAAAGGGCTTTTTCTATAAAAAATTAGTTATACTTTGCAGTTTTTCTAAAAGGTTTATATATAAAAGGGCTT
>Ga0081479_109465_pt1 | contig 10550 bp, 7 predicted proteins | sample MamHotmetagenome_FD_70984 | JGI IMG/M metagenome (GOLD analysis project Ga0081479, IMG submission 70984) | Hot spring cone microbial streamer communities from Mammoth Hot Spring (Liberty Cap Streamers), Yellowstone National Park, USA - T=72 v2... | ecosystem: Environmental > Aquatic > Thermal... | reverse complement strand
CGCTGACGATGGTGCGCCCGTCGGGGCTGACCGCCACGGCCCACACCCTCCCGGTATGCCCCTCCAGGGAGCGCAGCAGGCGGCCGCTCTCCGCCTCCCAGACCTTCACCGTGCCGTCCTCGGACCCGCTGACGATGGTGCGCCCGTCGGGGCTGACCGCCACGGCCCACACCCTCCCGGTATGCCCCTCCAGGGAGCGCAGCCAGAGGGGTGGTTCAGGCCGCGGGTCCAGGCGGGAGCGCAGGAGGGGCAGAGCGCCGCGCTGCCCTCCTCGGCGGGCAGCGGTCTCCTCGCACAGGCGGTGCAGGGGGCCGTCTGGGGCATCGAGCCAGCGCAGGTGGTTGTAGAGGGCGGGGAAGAGCCATTCGGACGCTTTCGCAATGTGATATTCCTCCAGTCGCAGGCGCTCCTCGAAGGCGGCCAGCAGCTTTCGCCGTTCGGCGTCCTCCTGCGGCCAGGCCGCCAGGGCCAGGCGGTAGTCGGCCTCCAGGTCAAAGACGGAGGTCGCCCGGCAGCGGGCCTCCAGGAAGTCAAAGTTGGTCAGCAGGGCGTAGAGGGCGTCCCAGGCCCCGGCCTGGAGGTGATGATGGGCCAGGTGGTCCCACAGGTAGGGAGTCTGGGGCGGCAGGCGGTGCCAGGGCAGTCCTTCCAGCGTCTCGCCGGAAGCGCTTAGGAGGCTGCGCGCGCAGGCTAGCAGGAAGCGACGGTGCAGGGCGGGCAGGGAGTCCCTGGCGCGGGCGCGCAGGTAGTCGTGCTGCAGGTCGTGCAGGCGCAGGCCTCCCTCTTCGTCCCGCCGCGCCAGCGAACGGTTCACAAAGGTCTCCGCCAGGTCGGCCACATCGTCCTCGTCCAGCCCCAGGGGACCCCAGAAGGCCTGCAGGACGGGGAGCGGGATGGCGGCCTCTTCGGAGAAGACGGCCAGGTCCAGGTAGCGGGCGCGGGCGGCCTGCGGCAGCGCCTCCACGCTCACATCCAGCGCGGCCAGCAGGGTGGGGTGCTCGTAGCCGGGGAAGAGGCGGCGGAGTTTCTCCAGGTCGGCGGTCTGCAGGCGATGCAGCGCCCGCGCCCAACTCTCGGGGTTCTGGCGGACGAAGGCGCCTACCATGGCCAGGGCCAGGGGCAGGTAGCCGCATTCCCGCGCCACCTCACGCGCTTCGGCGGGCAGGCTCGCGGCGGGTTGTCCGGCCCAATCGGCCAGCAGGGCCAGGGCTTGCTCTCGGTTGAGCACGTCCAGGGAGAAGGCTCGCGCGTTCAGCGTCTGTAGGACCTCAGCGTCGCGGGTGGTGAGGAGGTAGCGGGCCGACGGGCTGACCCGCAGGGGGAAGGCCTCGGCATGACGGGCATCCCAGACGTCGTCCAGGATCACCAGGCAGGCCTTGCCCGCCAGGGCGCTGGCCAGGAAGCCGCGGCCCTGAATGGCATCCCGAAAGTTCTCCCGCTGGCCGGTCAGGAAGAGGTAGAGTTCCTCCTGGCGAGCGGGGAGGTTCGGCGCGCGGCCAAGGGGCAGCCAGACGATCCCGTCCGGGAAGGCGATCTGGACCTGGAGGTCGTGAGCCAGGGCGGCGGCCAGCACCGACTTGCCGATGCCGCCCATGCCCCGCACGCCAACAATGCCCAGCGCGGCGGCGCCGTCGCTCAGCAGGGCCTGGCGCAGGGGGGCCAGGTATTCTTCGCGGGGGACGTAGTGCTCTGGCAATGAGGGGAGGTTGTAGCGCCGGGCGGCCAGCAGGCGCTCCAGGTCAGCGCGCTGGCGGGGATTCAGTTCAATGCGAATGTCGCCGGTGATGATGAGCGCGCCCTCGGCGCTGCCGCCCAAGGCCACGGCACGCTCGCCGGTTGCAAGGACAATCTGGCCCGCCTGAAAAGCGCGGCGAATGGTCTCCCAATCGGTGGCGTCGGTGACGCCTGCCTGCAGACGCTCTAAAGCCTGTTTGAGGTCAGGGGGAAGTTTCATGGCCATTTACCCCTTGTTGATTTTGTTGTTATCTCCGGTCACAATCACGCTGCCCGTCACATTCCCACCGACCGCGACAGAGCGATTCCCGCTGGCGGTGACGGTGCGCCCCGTGCCTTGTGCCTGTTGCAGCAGGCGGGCCAGTCCCTGGGCCAGGGGTTCATCTTCGGCGAGGAGTTTCTTCAGTTGCAGGCGCAGGGCAGCGAGGGCGTCTTCGTCGTCGGGATGTTCGGCCGCGTCCTGGACGGCTTCCAGCGCAGCGGGCTTGGCTTCCACCTTCGGGCGCAGTTTCTCCCACAGGGCTTTGGCGTGGTCGAAGCCCTGTTCGCTGGCCTTCTCGCCGAGTTTTTTGGCCGCTTCCTGCCCGGCGAGTTTGAGTCCCTTGACCAGATAGGACAGGTAGGGGGCGAGGAATTGCACGAGTTGGGCGGGGAGATGAGAGTCCATGCGAGGCTCCTTTCACTGGGGCGAACCGTCAACGAATAGGGAACGAATAAACGAATGGGGGCAGGCAGTCGTGGATTCGTTGACTCCATTCGTGGACGGTCTCTCGATGAACCCGTTTACGGTGGGCAGCGGTTTACCCGTTCAATCTTTCTTCTCCACATATTTCACGCCCTCGAGGTCTTTGAAGTGTTCATCCTGTGTCCAGAGGATGGCGTTATGGGCGCGGGCCGTGGCAAGAATCAAACTATCCGCCATGGGCAGTTTGAGTTCAGCCGAGAGCCTGCGGCGCTCAGTGCCAGCGATTCATCAATCTCGATGACCTTCCCATGTTTCATATCGCCGACGTGAATCTGCGCCTGATGCTCCCCCTTTTGCTGCAGCACCTTTTTGAAGACTTCGTAAATACAGATGACAGGTACAAGCAAATTCGCGGTGTCTTCGATGGCGGGGGCGAAAAAATCGGCGTTGCTGCCTTCTGCGAAGTATTCCAGCCAGCCTGAAGAGTCAACGATGTTCATACGCGGTCCTCTTCGTCGCGCTCGATGCGTGTGTCCATGCCTTTCAACGACCCGCGTGCCTGTTCAATGGGGCGGACGGGGATGAATACCACCAGATTGTCGTAAGCAATGACGTGCATTTTTTGCCCGGGCTTGAGGCGCATTCTCTCGCGCACTTTCAAGGGGATGACCACTTGATATTTGGGGGAAACGGTGACTACATCCATACGATACTCCTATCGAACAAAAAAACGTATAACGATTATATCACCGCACAGGGGAGTTGAGGGCCCATGCGAGGCTCCTTTCAGGGAACCGAGGCGGGAAGGGGCATCTACTGAAGACTTTGGGTGGGTAAGAACTATACCAATGCCAATGCGCAAACGATTTGAAGCCGTTGGGCTGAGATTTCCCGCTTCTCTGCCCATTTCTGGCGGGAACGCTCAATCCACTGGTCAAACCTGTCATCTTCGGGATACTCATCAAAAAGTACACCGCCTGCATCGCGGGCGGATGCAAGCGGTGAAAGGGCTATGCTATAATTCCCTCAACCGCTACGCGCCGCAACCGCGTAGCACAGCAAGCCTCGCCGGGATCAGCGGCGGGGTTTTGTCTATTTTAGCGTAAAATCAGTGAGAAGGTGACAGCATTTTCAACGTTCTATCCTGAATAGCCTGAATCGCCCGAAAGAAAATTCCCCCCTTGGGGGCACAAGAATCTGCCGATAAGGCAGATTCTTTGTTTTGGCGTAACTATTCAGCCATCCACTCGAAACAGGGGTGTCACTGCGAACGAGCGTTTTTTGCGAGTGAAGCAGTCTCCCAAAGCATGGTTTTTCCTGTTCAAGACGAGATTGCTTCGGGCAAAAAACGCCCTCGCAATGACAGCCTGAATAGTTACGTTTTGGCAACCGATACACCTGCCCCGGAAATGCCTGAACCGGCCCGAAAGCGCCTTGTTGAACAGCAACGCGCCCTTTAGCGGGAGCATGGTCGTTTCGATGGCCTCCCCCGCCTCGGGCATAGACTTTTCCCATAGCCTGGCGGGAGCGTAGGACAAGTCTTATGGAGTTTAAGAAATTATTACGGTAATCTGGCGATCTGCGACTATCCACCGTCGTACCACAGACCTTTGGTCGGTTTGCCAGGCAGAGCCTGGTGATACCCTGTTTGCTCCTGCCCTGCGCTCGCATTTTGAGCCGGGGTAAAAGCCTTTTGGTACTGTATCCTTCGTTCAGGAAAAACGAGAAACGAGTTGAGCGACAGCGGCTTGAGCACCTGCGGGAGAGTGAAACAAGACGGCCTGGCGAAATCTGCGACGGACTTCTCGGAAGATGCGCTCCAGGGGGCTGGTCGTGCGTAACAAATGGGGTGACCATGTTTTCCCTTCTTGTTGAGCCTGCTCCATCACATCGTAGAAAGTGAGGGTTGCTTCAAAATCTCGCTGCAAGGTTTGGACTGCTTTCGGTTGTCTCTGCTCCCACTGGTTACAGAACTGCTCATAACGCCACTGGGCTTCGGTTTTGTCTGGGGCTTTCCAGATTTGCGAAGCAGCAACCAAAAACTCTCTGGTGATACGTTTGCGCTCTTCGCGGCTGATGCCATGCTCAAAAGTCAAATCTTGCGCCAGGTTCTTGAGCTTGTGAAAGATGCAACGCTGACGTGGCACCATCCAGTAAACCCGCTGATATGCCGCAGAAAGCCGGTGCCACCATCCGACACCAGGAGCTTCAGGCCATTTTCAGGTGTAAGACCGTTATCGTAGAGCATTTCCAGAAAAGTTTGCCAGCTCATTTCATCTTCTCCTTTCGCCAGCATCCAGGCAATGATTTCTGTTTTGCCACTCTCAGGCCAAACCCCTTGAGCAACCAGGATGGGAATGCGCTTTGCCAGCTTGACCGGACGCTGCCGACCACACCGGTCTCGTCGAACCTCGTCGGTCTTGGACATGATGGTCAACCAAATCCCATCTACCCGCACCACAGGGGGCGCTTCCCCTTCTTTCCAACTCTTGCAGTACCTGTCTGCTTGTCCCTGTTCTAAAACCTGGCGATTGAGTGTTCGTAAACCAACTGAAGTTTTCAATTGCTGTTCCAATCTCAACTTAATCTGCCGATAACTCTGCCCGTTGGCATACTCCTGTCGCACCAACGCTTTCACATCTACCCAAAACCGTTGCCCTTTCCCAATCGTCTTGAATTTATAGCGCACTTTTCCCCCACACTCACACTCCATCTGGGGCACAGCAAGCCGAACCGTCCCATAATTGGTCACTAAATTCCGCGAATAATGCCCATCACGACGAAATTTCTGTCCATCTCGGGTGTGGCATTTACTGCATTCCGCTAAACCAGGACGGGGGGGGAATGCCGTCTTCGCCTTTTATGCGGAGAGCGTTGTAAAAGTCGGGTGATTTCTTCATTCAGGCTTTCGTTCAGTATTTGCCCCATCAGTCTGGGCATACACTTCTGGATGATCTGTATCAGTTGTACAGCAAACTTTGGCGATGTCCAATCAAGCTCTTGCAAAACAAGCTTACCCAGAGTTACAATCATACTGGCTTGAACCTCCTTTCTTGTGTCGGATTTCCAAATTGACACAATTTTACAGGGGGTTCAAGCCTTTTTGTCCTGGAATTTCCTGAACGAAAGATACAGTACCTGCCTTTTTGGTCATGGTCAGGTTAGAAGCCTGACCTACGGGCGGGCGGAGTCGGCTTCCAGCCGACTTCCATGTGCTGAGGCGGGGATTGATCCCCCCGCCGGCGAGTTGCCAGATTATTTTTTAAAATTTCATCAGACTTGTCCTGCCACGGATCGGTGCGTTTCCCCCTCCGTCCTGCGGACACCTCCCCCGAATTCACAGGATTCGGGGGAGGGGAGGGTGGGGGTCCTACGGCTTGCCGGGGCAGGTGGCATGATACGGCACCTCAGGACCGACGTACTGCCGCCATTCTGCCAGCGTCAGGTTACGCGGCAGGCGGGGCGTTTCTCATCAACGGGGAGGCTTATGGCCACCAGTGGGCGACATCCTGGATGGCGCGGGCGGTTTCGGCGATGGCCACCTCCCCACCCAGGGCGTGGATGACCGGGACGAGGGCCTGCAGGTCCGCCAGCAGGTCGCGGCGGGTGCGGCGGGCCAGGAGCGGCAGGGTTTCGTCCCAACGGGGGTAGAGGACCGGGCGAGGGAGTTCGGCCAGGCGGGGGGCCAGGGCAGTCAGGGCGCGGGCACGATCGTCTTCATCTTCGATTTCCCTTGCGGCGGCCAGGGCTTCGGCCAGCACCTTTGCCTGCATTTCCGACGGCAAGTGGGCGACCAGGGCGCGGGCGCGGTCGTCTGCATCCCGGATGTCCATGGCGGCGGCCAGGGCCTCGGCCAGCACCTTTGCTTGCATTTCCGGCGGCAAGTGGGGGGCTAGGGCGGCCAGGGCGCGGGCGCGACGCTCCGCATTTCCGATTTCCATGGCAGCGGACAAGGCTTCGGGCAGGACTTCCGGCAGGCGCTCCGTCAGAGTGATCAGGGCGAGGGCGCGGGCATCGGCATATCCGATTTCCCTGGCAGCGGACAAGGCTTCGGGCAGGACTTCCGGCAAGCGCTTCGCCAGGGCGGTCAGGACATGGGCGCGGTCATCCGCATCCTTAATTTCCCTGGCGGCGGCCAGTGCTTCGGGCAACAGTTCCGGCGGCAGGCGCTCCGCCAAAGCGGCCAGGGCATTGGCACGCCACTTTTCGTACACTACTTCCCTTGCGGCGGACAGGGCTTCGGGCAGGATTTCTGGCAGGTGCTCCGCCAGGGTGGCCAGAACGCGGGCGCGGCGATCCGCATCCGTGATTTCCCTTGCCGTGGCCAGGGCTTCGGACAGCAGTTCTGGCGGCAGGCGCTCCGCCAGGGCGATCAGGACACGGGCGCGGTCATCGACATCCTTGATTGCCTTTGCGGTGGACAGGGCTTCAGGCAGAAGTTCCGACGGCAGGCGCTCCGCCAGGGTGGTCAAGACGCGGGCGCGGTCATCGGCATCCTTGATTGCCCTTGCGGCGGCCAGGGCTTCGGGCAGAAGTTCTGGCAACGGGCGCTCCAGCAGGGTGATCAGGGCGAGGGCGCGGTGATGGGCATTCTTGATTTCCCTGGCAGCGGACAAGGCTTCGGGCAGGACTTCCGGCAAGCGCGCCGCCAGGGCGGTCAGGACGCGGGCGCGGTCATCGGCATCCTTGATTTCCCTTGCGGCGGACAGGGCTTCGGGCAATAGGTCCTGCGGCAAGCATTCCGCCAGGGCAGTCAGGGCCTCAGCGCGGTGATACTCATCCTTGATTTCCCTTGCGGCGGCCAGGACTTCGGGCAAGAGTTCCGGTGGCAGGTGCGCCGCCAGGACGGTCAAGGCGCGAGCGCGGGACCGCTCATCATCAATTCCCCTTGCAGCAGCCAGGGCTTCAGGCAAAAGTTCTGGCGGCAGGCGCTCCACCAGAGCGATCAGGACAAAAGCGCGGTCATCGGCATCTCCGATTTCCCTTGCGGCTGCCAGAGCTTCGGGCAGGACTTCGGGAAAACGCGCCGCCAAAGCGGCCAGGGCTTTGGCACGCCACTTTTCATTCCCTATTTCCCCTGCAGCGGCCAGGGCTTCGGGCAGCAGTTCTTGGGGCGGACGACCCGTCAGGGTGGTCAGGGCGAGAGCGCGGTCATCGGCATCTCCAATTTTCCTGGCAGCAGCTAGGGCCTCGGGCCATATTTCCGGAATTCGCCCCGCCAGGACGGTCAGGACGCAGGCGCGGGCATAGGCATCCTTGATTTCCCTAGCGGCGGTCAGGGTTTCGGGCGGCAGTTCCGGCAGGCACTCTATCAGAGCGGTCAGGGCCTTGGCACGGCGCCACTCAAACTCAATTTCTCTTGTGGCGGCCAGGGCTTGGGGTAGAACTTTGGAAAAACGAGCCGCCAGAGCAGTTAGGACGAAAGCGCGGGCATCTGCATCCTCGATTTTCCTTGCGGTGGCCAGGGCTTCGGGCAAGACTTCCGGAAGACGCCCTGCCAGGGCGGTCAGGGCGAGGGCGCGGTGATAGGCATACAGGAATTCTCTTGCAGCGGCCAGGGCTTCGGGCAGCAGTTCCGGCGGCAGGCGCTCCGCCAGGGCGGTCAGGACGCGAGTGCGGTCAACGGCATCTTCAATTTCCCTTGCAGCGGACAGGGCTTCGGGCCAGACTCCCGGCAGGCGCTCCGCCAGGGCAGTCAGGACGCGGGCGCGGGCATAGGCATCCTTGATTTCCCTGGCGGCGGCCAGGGCTTCGGGCAGAACTTCAGGGAAACGCTCCGCCAGGGCGGTCAGGGCATCGGCGCGGTACGACTCCTTTTTGATTTCCCTGGCGGCGGCCAGGGCTTCGGGCAGAACTTCAGGGAAACGCTCCGCCAGGGCGGTCAGGGCATCGGCGCGGTACGACTCCTTTTTGATTTCCCTGGCGGCGACCAGGGCTTCGGGCAGGACTTCAGGGAAACGCTCCGCCAGGGCGGTCAGGGCATCGGCGCGGTACGACTCCTTTTTGATTTCCCTGGCGGCGACCAGGGCTTCGGGCAAAAGTTCCGGCGACAGGAAGGGCAGCAACTTTTCAAATGCTTGAGCGCGCTGCCACTCATCCGGGTTCTGGCGAATATAGGTGAGCGCCTGACGCGGCGTCCACAGTCCATGCTGGACGAGCAAAGCCGGGAGTTCCGGTGGCAGGTTGGCTGCCAGGCTGTGCAGGCTGGCCTCGATCAGCGCGCAGCGGATTTCAGCGCCCAGGTGCGGGGCGGGCTGATTCGCCTCTGCGGCGCGCCGGTTCTCGGCCGCGGCGCGCTGCCAGAAGGCCTGCACATCCCCCAGGTAGCCGCCGAAACTGCCTTCCAGAGCATCCCAGGCCTCCGCCCAGGGGCGGGTCTCCACCAGCGGACGGAATTCCGCCAGCGGCGCGGCGGCGCGCTCCAGGTGGGCGCGGTAATAGCGCACCAGGTAGGGCGGCGCGTCGCGGGGCGGCAGGCGGCCCTCGCCCAGGTCGCTCAGCACGCGCCCGCCCCACTCCCGAAAGCGCCGCTCCAGCTCCTCCCGTTCAGCGGCGGTCAGTTTGTTCCAGAAATACTCCGCCAGGCGCGGGTGAGCAAAGACATAGCCCTGGCCGCTCTGAACAACAAACCGCGCCAGCGGGCGCAGGCTCTCCTCCAGCATCCAGGAATCCAGGCCGAGGGCCGGGTCGGCCAGCCGCAGCAGGTCTTCGGCGCGCAGAGGGCCGAGGGCGGCGCTCAGCAGGTTCAGCAGTTCACGCACCGCCTTCTCGCGCAGGGGCTGCTGGCTGCCCCACAGGCGGCGCTGGTCCTCCCACCAGCGGTCGAAGTAACCTTCGTAGTCCGGGCGCAGAGAGCGCAGGTCTTCCGGGCGCAGGCGGCGGACCGCTTCGCCCTTTTGCCACAGGTCGCTGACGTACAGGTTGACCAGCAGCGGGTCGCCGCCCGTCAGGCGGTGCAATTCCTCGACGATGAACGGCTGACGGGCCAGTTCATCGAGCGGCACACCCATCTTCTCCAGCACATCGCGCAGGCCGGGGCGGTCGAGCGCGGGCAGTTCCAGCAAGTACGGGTTGCGCCGCTCCCAAGCCAGAGCACGCTGCCAGTCTTCGGGGCGCGGGCGATGGGCTGTCAGGCGGGCGCTGACCAGAATCTTGAGGCCGGGCGGCGGGTCGAGGGGGAAGAGCGAGCCGTCCACGTCCCAGTTGGCCGCCTCGTCCACGCCGTCCAGAATCACCAGCAGGCGCCCGTGCGGCGCGGGACGGCGCAGGTAACCGCTGATCATGCTGCGCCAGACCTGGCCGGGGGTGTTGGGGTCGGCGGGGACTTCTTCCCCCAGCAGGCGCGCCAGTTGCGTCGCAAGCGCCCCGAAGGTGACGCTCTCCAGGTTGGTGTTGAAGCGGGTGCTGACCGGCACGAAGGCGACGGGGAAATCCGGCTGACGCGCCCTCAGCGCGGTCATCCAGCGCACCAGCAGGGCCGATTTGCCCCGCCCGGCGGGAGCGGTGAGCAGGGCGAAGGGTCGCTGCGGGTCTTCCAGCCAGGCATCCAGGGTGCGCAGGGCCTCGTCGCGTCCGCCGAACGGCACCGGCTCGCCCGGCCTGCCCAGGTACAGGCGCAGGAAGTTCTCGATGCTGGTGGCGGAGTCGAACGAAAGGCGGCGGACCGGCGCGGTGAGGTACTGGATGGTAATGTCGCCGGTGACGATAAGGTTGTCTTGCGCATTTGCTCCCAGCGCGACGCTGCGCTTCCCTTTGGCGGTCACGTTCCCTTGCGATTTTTCGGCCTGTTTCTGGTCCATACGGGTTGCTCCTGACGAAACAGGGCTTTAGCGTTTGACATCGCCAGTGATGATCACGTTTCCGCTGGCGTTCCCGCCGATGGCCACAGAGCGCTCGCCGCTGGCGATGACGGTCTGCCCGGCGGGGCGGGTCTGCTCCAGCAGGCGGGCAAGTTCCTGGGCCAGGGGTTCATCTTCGGCGAGGAGTTTCTTCAGTTGCAGGCGCAGGGCAGCGAGGGCGTCTTCGTCGTCGGGATGTTCGGCCGCGTCCTGGACGGCTTCCAGCGCAGCGGGCTTGGCTTCCACCTTCGGGCGCAGTTTCTCCCACAGGGCTTTGGCGTGGTCGAAGCCCT
>Ga0081479_110198_pt1 | contig 10623 bp, 11 predicted proteins | sample MamHotmetagenome_FD_70984 | JGI IMG/M metagenome (GOLD analysis project Ga0081479, IMG submission 70984) | Hot spring cone microbial streamer communities from Mammoth Hot Spring (Liberty Cap Streamers), Yellowstone National Park, USA - T=72 v2... | ecosystem: Environmental > Aquatic > Thermal... | reverse complement strand
AAACAGACTCTTTCAAAGAGGTTTATGTCACCCCTTACAACAAAAAGGAATATAAACGCTACGAGTGCCCAAACTGCGATGTCCATTGGTGGGAGCCATTGAAGATAATCCCGGAGTTTTATGAAAGCGAAGTTTTTGATGGTTATATTGCCTTCCACGAAAATGTAGGACAAAGGCTTCGAGAATCCCATCAAGCTTTTTTTAAATACTTTCCCTCCAATGTAAGAGGTAAGCTTTTGGATGTGGGCTGTGGAGATGGAAGGTTTTTAAGATACGCTAAAGAACAAGGCTTTGAAGTGTGGGGAATAGACTTTGACAAAAAATCTGTAGAGAATGTAAAAAGGAACCTTGGTATTGACACCGTTTTTGCCATGAGCTTGGAAGAGTTTTACGAATATGCTAAAGAGAAAAACTTAAAGTTTGATGTAATTACCTTTTTTGAGGTTTTAGAGCATCAGGATAAACCAAAGGAATTTCTGGAAATGGTAAGAGGGCTTTTGAAAGAAGGAGGATACATAGCGGGAAGCGTGCCAAATAGGGAGAGTTTTTTTGTAAAAGAACTATGCCAAAAGATATACACCTGGAGTGATAATCCTCCTCACCATTTTTTACGGTTTTCTAAATCTTCATTACAGAAAAGTTTGCAAATAAAAGGATTTACCGAGGTTGAAGTATTTAAAACAGATTATCCATTTGTGGATCTTTTCCCGTTCATCGAAAAAAAAATATTTGGCAATTTAGATAAGGTCAAAATAATGATGAAATCTATAATAATTGGTGATAGAAGAAAAGCAAAGCTTTTAATTGATGATTTGGTAGGGCAAAATATACCTAAAGAAAAAGTTTTAGTTTTAAAAATGTTGAAATTGTTCAGAAATTTAATTGTTTTACCATTTAGTATTCCATATATAACTAAGTTAAAAGAAAACGGCTTATATTTATATTTTCAAGCAAAAATTTTGTTAGATTAAAAGGATATAGTGCCCTTTACCTAAAATTTTAAAAACGATGTCATATAATAAACCAAAAGTAAGTGTTGTTATCCCTACGTATAACCGAGCTCATATGTTAAGTAAGTCTTTAAATAGTGTTCTAAATCAAACTTATCAAAATTTTGAAGTAATAATAGTTGATGATGGGTCATCAGATAATACTGAAGAAGTTATTAGAAGTTTTCAAAAAGTAGATAAAAGAATTGTATATATAAAACACGAAAAAAATAAAGGACAATCGGCTGCTGAAAATTCAGGTATTAAACTTGCGGAAGGAGAATATATTGCTTTTCAAGATAGTGATGAATGGCTTCCTGAGAAACTTGAAAAACAGATTAGACTCATAGAAAAATCTGATAGTGATTTAGGGGTTGTATACACAGGATTTTTGAGAATTATGGGTAATAAAAAAGTTTATGTTCCTGGCCCGTGGGTAAAACAGAAAGATGGTTATATATATAATGAACTTTTAAAAGGCAATTTTGTAAGCACTCAAACCATTTTAGCACGTAAGGAATGTTTTCAAAGATTAGGTTTGTTTGATGAACGTTTAAAGGCTCTTCAAGATTGGGATTTAGTATTAAGATTTTCTAAGTTTTATAAATTTGCATTTATAGATGAACCATTAGTTTTAGCTCCTTTTATGCCTGATAGTTTATCTGTAAATTATAAAGTAATGCTTGAGTCTTATGAGTTAATAATTTCAAAATATTATGACGATTTTTATAAAGACAAGTTTATAGCAAGTATTCATAATTTATCACTTAGTTCTTTGCATTTTAAATGTCGCAATTTTAAAATGGGTATTAGATATTTGATGAAAGCTTTTAAAGAAGATTTGAAGTATATGGAATATCATTTACGTAATGCTTTTTTGTATAAACTAACGATTAAGTTTCAAAGAGATTTGCAAAATGATAGTAGTTATAATAGTATCTTTTTATAAAACTGAACCACTGATAAAAGCAGTTGAAACAGTAATTGAGAGCTTTTCTAAATCAAAATTTGTAATTGTAGATAATAGTGCAAATATTTTGGTATGCAAAAATTTAAAAAAAGAACTACCTAAATATAAGAACATAATTTTTATTTCAAATCCACAAAACTACGGCTTTGCTAAGGCGGTAAATCAAGGAATTGAAATAGCCATGAAAGACAACAATTGTAAATACATTCTCTTACTTAATGATGATGCGTATGTTGATAAAGATTGCATACCGAAGCTGATAGATGCTCTTGAAAAAGACGAAATGGCTTTGTTAGCTGGACCTACTATTTACTATGAAAAAAGCCCAAATACAGTGTGGTCAGCTGGTGGATATTTTGATAATTTTTTAAGCAGGATTAGAATACCTTTAAAAAACAAAAATATAACTATTGAAGAGCTTGATAAAATTCCTATTCAAGAGGTTGACTTTTTAACCGGATGCGTGCTTTTGATTAAAAGAGAAGCTATTGAGAAAGTCGGTTTTTTCGATGAAGCTTTTTTCTTTTACTCAGAAGACCTTGATTATTCTTTTAGAGTAAAAAAAGCTGGATATAAATGTTTATGGGTCCCCTCAGCCATTGCTTGGCACGATATTGATTTAAACGTAAGATTCAATACTCCTTTTGTTATGTATAATTTAGCTAAATCAGGTATAATCTTTAGATTAAAGCATTTTAAAGGCGTCGAATTAATAAATAATTTAATATCTTTTATTTTATTCCATACTGCTTACAAATTGTTTTATCTTTTGAATAAAAGCAATCCATTAATAATTAAAGCGTGGTTTAAGGGATTAATTGGTGGAGTTAAAGAATATATGAACAATTATAAGCGTTAAAAAATAAATATGGAAAGATTGTTGTTATTTATACCAATAGAAAATATAGGCTTTATAAAATATGTTCAAACCTTTTCTTTGTTTGCTATATTTTCTGTATTTCTTATTCCTTTTTTCTTAATTTTCTTCAAGCTTAAGAAAAGCATCTTACTCAATACATTTTTGATATTAATAGTATGGTTGTTATTTTCCACAATTTTTAATATTATTTTCAGATCTGAAATTCAAAATAATTTGTTAAGATCATCAATTGGATTGACTATTGGATTTTTTATTTTTGTTTTATTGAGAGAAATATTTTATAGAAGTAACGAATACAGCACTTTTGTATGGTTAAAATATAGTTACGTAATAATTTTAATTTTCTTTCTTTACGACTTAATCTTTAAATTTCCTGAAAACTTTCGTATTTACGACTCTTATACAGAACCATCACATTTAGGAACTGATCTGGTCTTAATTTATTTTCCAATATTTATTTTATGTTCAAATTTCATGAATAGAATAGAAAAAGTATTTTTATTTTTTAGCTTATTTATAATTGTTATTCTTACCTTTAGTGCCACAACAATTTTAAAAATTGCGCTTTTTATCTTATTTTTTTACCTTTCTACAATAAGAAATTTTAAATATGCAGTTTGTGTGATTTTTCCTATTATTACAATTTTCATCGTTCTTATTTTTGTTTTGTTTAAAATATTTGCCAACAATTATTTAGTTTATATGCTGAAATATACAATTGAAAATATCGAAAAAGGATATGAGTATTTACCAGTAAGTTTTACAGACCGCTTTTCTTTTGGGATTTTTCTTTTAAACATTAAAAATTTTGAATTCTCTATAGAATTATTAATACAATTCTTGATAGGAGGCGGATTAGGAGAAGAATTATTGTACTTGACATTTTTGCCAATTAATGTTATAGATCAAATAGTAAGTGCAAAAACTTTTAGTAGTTATATTGCATCTTTTTTAGGTAGGATATTTTCTTACGGAGGTATTATAGGTCTTATATTGTATCTTGCCTTTTTGTTTTTTATTCATAAAAATATAAAACATATATCCTCTATACCAAAAGAGAAAGCAGTTTTTAATGCTTGGTTAATAACCCTTTTATTTTCCTCTACTTTTGATTTAGGTCCTTTTCAAACTGTAGCATTATGGTTCTTACCTGCTTATATTGATGGATTAAGTTTGAAGCGCAAACAACACTCTTTAATAATAACATTACAAAGGAAATTCCATGACTAAAATTCTCTTTCTCTCTTCCCGTCTCCCCTATCCCCCAGTAGGTGGAGACCGTTTAAAAAATTATTGGCTTTTGAAGATCCTTTCTAAGCATTTTAAAGTTCATCTTGTGTCCATAACCGACCAAGATGTGCCCAAGGAATTTTATGATTGGGCAAATGATTTGGGTTTAACTTATAAGATTTTCCAGAAAGATAAAAGGCAATTCTATTTTAATACATTAAAAGGGTTTTTTACTAATACACTTCCTTTACAGGTAAACTATTACTATTTTAAAGATGTCCAGAAATATATTGATGAAATCTACCAGGAATATGACTTGTTATTTGCTACTTTGATTAGAACCGCAAGGTATATAGTTAATAAACAAAAATCAAAGATTTTAGATATGGCTGATTCCATAGGACAAAATTATTTAAGGTCAGTAAAAAATACAATTTCAGTATTTTGGAGGATTATCTATTCAATAGAAGGTAAAAGGCTTATCAATTTTGAAAAATATTGTATCCTCCATTTTGATAAAACTTTATTCTTTAATAAAGAGGAGAGAGATTATTTTAATTTGCCAGAAAAAACAACATGGATTCCGCATGGAGTAAATGAATACCTTTTAGTCTATGAGAAGTGTGATCCTAAATATAAAGATTATGTTGCTTTTTTTGGTAAAATGGATTACCAACCAAATATAGATGCTGTATTATGGTTTGTGGAAAATGTTTTACCGCACCTTAATAGAGATTTAAAGTTTATAGTAGTTGGGGCTTATCCAAAAAAGATAATTCAAGATTTGCCAAAAAAGTTTAAAAATGTAGAAGTCACTGGATATGTAGAAGATCCATATTTAATCTTAAAGTCCTGTTTATGCGTAGTCGCCCCAATGCAAACTGGAGGCGGTATTCAAAACAAAATACTTGAATGCATGGCATTAGGGACAATAAACATTGTATCTTCATTAGCGGCAAAACCAATAGGTGCTGAACATGGTAAGCATTTCTTGGTATGCGACGATCCCAAAGAAATGGCAAATGTTATAAACAATATCTATGAAAATCCAAAAAATTTTGAAACCTTAAAAAAGAATGCAAGGGAATTTATTATGAATAATTTTACTTGGAGTATTTATGAAAAAAAATTATTGGAAATTATAGAGAATATCTTAAAAGGTGTAGTTTTATGATCAAAACTTAAAGGAGGAGACTATGATTGATAAAAGATATCAAGTCGAACAAACATTTCATGATATGAAAGCTGAGTATGAGAAATGTGACTTTCTGTATTCTCAAGGTGTTCTTCATAAAGCTGATTTGTATGCTTATCAATTGTTAGAACCTTTAAGTGGTAAAGTAGTATTAGATATTGGATGTGGATTAGGATATAGTTCTATATTATTTGCTAATCAAGGTGCCTATGTGTATGGAATTGACATATCCTCTAAAATGATTGAAAGAGCAAAAGAGACAGCTGTGTATTACGGGGTAAGTGAAAGGGTCAATTTCTATGTAATGAATGCTGAAGCATTAGAATTTGCTGATGAAACTTTCGATATTGTATATGGTCACTCAATCCTTCATCATCTTGACATAGAAAAAGCGAGGACTGAAGTTTATAGAGTTTTAAAGAAAGGAGGTAAAGGGGTTTTCTTGGAGCCCCTTGGGCATAATTTATTCATCAACTTATTCAGAAAGTTAACACCACATAGACGCACACCTACTGAAAAACCTTTAAAAATTAAGGATATTTTGTTTTTTGCTGAACCTTTTTCAAATCTACATCATAGAGAATTCTTTTTATTTGCTTTATTCTCTTTGCCTCTTTTGATTTTTTTTAATAAATTGTTCAAGAAAATTTATGATAACTTGTCCGAATTAGATGACTTTATTATGTCAAAATCTCCTAAGATTGGAAGATGGGCCTGGGTTAGCGTAATTCAAAAAACAAAGTGAGAGGAGGTTTTAAAATGTTAATACGATCAGTTGCACCTCTTAGGCTTGGGCTTGCTGGTGGGGGAACCGATGTTAGTCCCTATTCTGATATCTATGGTGGAGCTGTTCTAAATGCTACCATTTCTATGTATGCTTATGCAACGATTGAGCCAAAAGATAATAACAAGATTGAGATTGTATCCGTTGATAGAAAAGAATCAATATTGATAGAAGCTTCTCCTTATTTTGAAATCGATAGAAAGCTCGATTTAATAAAGGGAGTTTATAATCGCATTGTTAAAGATTTTAATAAAGGTAAGCCTTTATCTTTTACTCTTTATACTTATGCTGATGCTCCAGCTGGGTCAGGGCTTGGGACTTCCTCAACTTTAGTTGTAGCTGTTATAGGGGCTTTTGCTGAATGGTTAAAGCTACCACTTGGAGAGTATGATATAGCCCATCTTGCCTTTGAGATAGAAAGAATTGATCTTAAAGATGCAGGGGGTAAACAAGACCAGTATGCAGCGACTTTCGGCGGTTTCAATTTTATGGAATTTTATGATAACCACAAAGTAATAGTTAATCCATTAAGAATAAAGCATGAAGTAATTGCAGAACTTCAGCATAATCTTATCCTTTATTATACGGGAACAAGTAGATTATCCTCAAAAATTATAGAAGCTCAAATAAGAAGCGTTGAAACGGGAAAACAAAAATCAATTGAGGCTATGAATAAGCTTAAGGAGCAAGCTATTCTTATGAAGGAAGCTATACTTAAAGGAAAAGTTGATGAAGTAGGTGAGATTTTGCACTTTGGATGGCAGCATAAAAAAAGAATGGCAGAAGGTATTACAAATCCTGTAATAGAAGAAATATATGAGACCGCTTTGAAGGCTGGAGCTACTGGTGGAAAAATTTCAGGGGCTGGAGGTGGAGGTTTTATGATGTTTTATTGCCCAAAAAATACTAAGTATAAAGTGATGGAAGCCTTAAGTAAGTTCGGTGGGGAATTCAGACGTTATCAATTTACTAAGCATGGATTAAAGACATGGAGGTTGTGAAGATTATGAATATGGTTAAACGGATGAGAATATTAGCTACTCCAAAGTTTTTGTTTTTAAACAAGTTTATAAATAGTTATTCAGAAGATAAAATTAAATTATTAGATGTAGGATGTGGCAACAAAAGTCCATCTATTACAGTATCACTATTTCCAAAAGTAGAATATTTTGGATTAGACAAAGAAGATTACAATCTAACAAATGAAGATAAAAAGATATTAGAAAATAAATATTTTTTGGTAGATTTAGACAATTTATCTGAATTAGATAATGCTCTACCTAATAATTATTTTGATTTTATCATAATGTCACATGTTATTGAGCATACTAGAAAAGGTACGGAAATATTAGAAATACTTGCTAAAAAGTTGAAAGTTGGGGGGGGTATATATATAGAGTTTCCAAGTGTAAGAAGTTTATCTTTACCGTTTGGAGGGTTTTGTGATGATCCTACACATGTAAAACTGTATGATGTTAAAGAAATTGCTAATGCGTTAATAAAATGCGAATTTAAGATAATTAAAGCAGGAACAAGAAGAAATTATGTAAGTTTGATATTGACACCACTAAAAGTAATTTATCATCTTATAAACTACCGTCAAATTTATGGTAGTGCCTTTTGGGATATTTTAGGTTTTGCTGAATTTCTTTATGCTAAAAAAATAAAGGATACACAATTAAGGGGTAAAAGCAATGAACAATAATTTGATAAGCGACATTAAAAAAAGTATTTCAGAATCAATCCAAGTTAAGCAAAATATATTAGAAAATCCTGAGCTTTTATCTAAAATCTCACAAGTCTCGCAAGAAATAATCCATGCATTTAAAAACGATAAAAAGGTACTTTTATGTGGAAATGGAGGTTCTGCAGCTGATGCACAACATATTGCAGCTGAGCTTTCAGGAAGGTTTTATCTTGATAGAGAGCCTCTTTTTGCCGAAGCTTTACATATAAATACCTCCTATCTTACAGCGGTTGCAAATGACTATTCTTATGATGAGGTATTTTCAAGACTTGTAAAAGCTAAAGGAAGAGCCGGCGACATACTCATCGGGATTTCTACTTCTGGAAATTCTAAAAATGTAATAAAAGCCATAGAAGTAGCTAATGCAATCGGCATTATAACTGTTGGGATGACTGGTGAAACTGGAGGTAAGATGAAAGACCTGTGTAAATACCTTATTAATGTGCCGTCAACTGATACTCCAAGGATCCAAGAAGCTCACATAATGATAGGTCATATAATTTGCGAAATAGTTGAAAAGGAACTTTTTGGAAAACCCAATGATTAAAGAAGCAATTATCCTTGCAGGGGGGTTAGGAACAAGGCTTAGGTCAGTGGTTGAGGATATTCCTAAACCTATGGCAGAAGTTTGCGGGAGACCCTTTTTATGCTATATACTTGATTTTTTACACACTCAAGGCATTGAAAGGGTAATACTATCTGTAGGATATAAGTGGGAAGTTATAAAAGATTTCTTTGGTAGCCAATATAAAAATTTGGAATTAGAATACGCTATTGAAGATAAGCCTCTTGGCACTGGTGGAGGGTTGAAAAATGCTTTAAAATATGTTTGTAAAGAAGAAGTTTTTGTTTTAAATGGCGATACCTTCTTTGATATAGACTTAAACCTATTTTATAACTTACATAAAAGCAAAAATTCAAAGTTAAGTATTGCCCTAAAAAAGACGGAAAATACCGAGAGATACGGAATAGTTGAAATAGATGAAAATAATAGAATTGTTTCTTTTCTTGAAAAGAAAAAAGGGGGGAGCGGGTTTATAAATGGTGGGATTTACTTATTAAATAAAAAATTTTTCAACGCAGTAATGCAAGAAAATAATTTCTCTTTGGAAAAGGACTTTTTAGAAAGATATTTTAGAGAATATGAATTTTTTGGATTTCCTTTTGATGGATTATTTGTAGATATAGGTATACCTGAAGACTACGAGAAGGCAAAAAACTATTTGAAAAATTTTAAGGGGGTTGGCTGAAGGTTAATCCTAAAGGTTTTAGCCACGGTTGGGCTTTTTCTTTACCTATGTCGTGCCAGAGTTAGAGTGCCCCAGAGATGAAGCTTGGAAAATTTTTAGGCAACTGCTTAATAGATTGCTCCTGGTTTAGTAAAAACAAAAAAAATGGACAACCCATCGATTACCCTTACGATTGACTTTTTTGCAGGGGATACTCGCTCTATGTGACATTTCAAAATAGTAACAACAAGCCTCGGAAAAATTACTTGAATTATCCATGAATTCATGTATTGTTATTGTGATTATACTAAAGAACAAACATGCAAGAAATGAAATCCCTTGAAGAAATAAAAAAATTTTTACAAGAAAACAAAGAAATAATATTAAAAGAATTTAAAGCTGAAATTGTAGGTATTTTTGGGTCTTATGCACGAGGTGAACAAACGAGAGAGAGCGATATTGATATAGTTGTTAGGTTCAGGGAGGGAGCTACGCTCTTTGACTTAGTAGAATTAGCAGAGTTTTTAGAGCATAAATTAGGTATAAAAGTTGATATAGTATCAGAAAGAGCGGTAAGACCGGAGCTAAAAGAAAGTATTTTTAAAGAAATTATAGCTACATGAAAAGAAAGAAATATGGCAAACAAGAAAAAATCTTTCCGAGTTGATAAAAGATATAGATGAAGTAAGGTGACAAATAATACAAAACCTAAGAAATTAGGCTCAGAATTAACTATTACTATGAAACTATAAAAATATACAATAATTTAGTTTAGGGGGTTAGGATATGCCAGAGAAAATTTCGATTGAAATACCACGGGAAGTTCTTTTAGCTACCCGTATGACACCAGAAGAAATTAAACAAGAGTTAGCTATTCATCTATATCAACTTGGGAAGCTCTCATTGGGTAAGGCTTATGAAATTGCTGGAGTAGATATTTGGACTTTTTAGCAATTGTTGGGTATTAGAGGCATTTTAGCACGAATTAGCAAGCTTGATATTCTTCGCCAACTTTATGGAAATATTGTTATTCCTGAGGCGGTTTGGCATGAGGTTGTAGTAAAAGTGTTATTAATATCCAGGTGCAAAAGAGATCAAAGAATCAACCTGGATTAAAACACACACGGTACATAATAAATATTTAGCGCAGGCTTTACGACAGTGAGGACTAAATCCTATGCCTTTTGAGTTTATAAAACTTGAGATGTTGAAGGTGGTGCTTTTTAAGCCTAAGGTTTTTGAGGGGAATTAAATAGGGGAAATTATAAAAACTGATTTTTTAATTCTGGATAATAAAATGACTAAAAAGAGACTTATAGGGGAAGTGAGGGATGTATCGCTATCGCTCGACAGAACATGGTGGGGCCTCGAAAAGACAGGGTGATGAGGGGATGCCTCGCTACGCTCGGCATGTTCTATGTCCATTGTCAAGGGGTAACCTCTTTATCTACAACCCTAAATGGCGTCCTGCTCTTTAATACACCATAACATTGCCTCAATAACTTATGCGCCACAGCCACAAGCGCCTCAGTCTTAGATTTCCCCCTCTCAAGCAGCCTCTCATACAAATCCTTGCAATAAGGATTACTCCTCACAGCC
>Ga0081479_122566_pt1 | contig 10646 bp, 5 predicted proteins | sample MamHotmetagenome_FD_70984 | JGI IMG/M metagenome (GOLD analysis project Ga0081479, IMG submission 70984) | Hot spring cone microbial streamer communities from Mammoth Hot Spring (Liberty Cap Streamers), Yellowstone National Park, USA - T=72 v2... | ecosystem: Environmental > Aquatic > Thermal... | reverse complement strand
ACAACAACAGCGGTAGCCCATAAACTTAGCAGAAAAAGGATTGGAGTTGAGATGGGAGAGCATTTTTACACTATCATACTACCAAGAATGAAGAGAGTTTTAGCTTACGATAAAACAGGGATTTCCAAAGAAAAGGATGTTAAAGAAAAATACAATGAAAAAAATGCAGGTGGATTTTTCAAATACTATAAACTTGAACAATACGAAGAAACACTTGATAATACTGTTTACGAAAACCATGATATGTTTATCATAGGAGATAAAACTCCATACGAACAGTATGTGTTTATGAAAGATGAAAAAATGTTAAAAGCATTAGAGATAGATTATAAAAACAGGAAAGTAAAAGTAGATTTAAACAAACTCTATCCAAACATAGACATAGCAGAAACACTATCAAACTTGATAGGAAAGTGGATAAAGAAGATAGAAAAAGACCAAGTGGAGTTTGAGGACAGTAGCAAAGTAAATATAAAAGATTTGGATTATAAACTTATAAAACCTTTAATTTGGTGGGAAACATTATGAATGCTAACGAAATTATTTTTTTTAAAGTTAATAACAAACGAAAGTTAAATGAAATTATTAAAAAATCAGCTGAATACGCTTTTTTATCGTTGCCATTTACAATAGATAGAATGAATTATGGATTTGATAAGATTTCAATTTCGAAAAGGATAAACAATATATTTAAAGGAAAAATAGCAGAAGAACTTTTTTTACATTTTGTAGTGAAAAAAAATTCCTATTGATAATTCAAAATGTATTACTCCTTATTATATGACAGATAAAAGAGATTTTTTGTATGATAACTATGAATTTGACATCAAGAATAATTTTTATTGGGATACGGGAAATTTCAAAGATTTTATTAAACTGCCTGCTTTAGTACCAAACAGACATCCAAAAGATCAATGGAGTAAAAGAAATAATAGTTTATTTGGTAAAAAACCGGCTTTTGTTTTTACGTTTATGAAACACGGTGAAGTAATAAATGGAAAACGATACGATAAATTTGTCAAAATAATTTTGGACGATAACGACTATAATTTACTACGAGAAAAAATAAAACAATACAAAGGTATTCCTTTAGAAAATGAGCCAATAGATATGAAAAATTTTTTAAATGATATTAATATCAAATTTACACAAAATGAAATAGATTATATGGAACTGATAATTACAGCATATGCAACCGAAGAACATTTCCTAATATTTAAAAATATTGCTGGAACAAAATTTTTAAACGGTGTTATTTTTACTAAAATTGTTAATAGCAAAGCACCCATTGAGAAATTGCCTTCGTTTCTCAGCTTAATTTATGCAAAATAATCGGAATACTAAAGAAGATACAAAAACAATCGCATCAGCAGAAACATGATGGAAATGGTAGGAAAGAAAACGATGAGCAAAATAAGAGAAGAAATAACAAAAATATTAAAAGAAGATCAGCAAGAAACTTAGATTGAGAGCTTTCGAAAGCTTAAATATAATGATTATATATATAAATTCCATAGCAGGAGAAAAAAATATGAGCAAAGAAAAGCTTTTCTATGAAACTCTTCAAAATGTATTCATTGGAGCAAAAGTAGAAGGACAAGGTGGATTTATTAATTTGATGAAAATAAAGTCAAATTACTATTCCAAAATTGAAAAAATATTAAAAGATGATATTGATACAGCATTAAAACGATATCCATCATTTCGTGAAGAACTTTTCGATAAACTCTATTCTTTTTTTAATCGTTACTTTACAGAAAGCGGAGCTATTTACTTTAAATCTACACCTTTTCACAACAATGTCTATGAAAAAATCTATACAGATGATAAAGATGTTGTATTATTTTGGAAGACACGAATGCTTTATTATGTTAAAACAGACAGAATTTTTAGAAGTATGCCTGTAGAGTTTGATGATTTAAAGTTTTATTTCGATGCGTCAACAATAGAAAACAAAAAAGCCAATGAAAAAAGAAGTTTGATATATGAGCTTAAAGAAATAAAAGAAGATAAAACAATAGTGTTTAAAGTGCATTACAAGGAAGGTAATGGAGCTACAAAGACAGACGAGATATTAAAAGCAATAAAAAAACAGATAAAAAACATTAAAGAAAAAGATTTAGAAAGAGCTTTTAGGATATTTGAAAAGCAGTCAGAAGTAGATTTCTTTATCAACAAAAATGCTAAAGCTTTCTTACAAGAACAATTTAAATTATGGAGTTATCAATATTTTTGGGAAGGTGGTAAAGAATGGACGCCAGATAGAGTCAATCAGCTACAGATATTAAAAGATATAGCTTTTAAGATAATAGATTTTGTAAGTCAATTTGAAGATGAACTTGTGAAAATATGGAACAAGCCAAAGTTTGTAAAAAACTCAAACTACGTAATAACGTTGGATAGATTAGAAAAGTTTGGAGAAAAAGGTATAGGAGTCATTCGAAAGCTGTTATCTCACATAAACATAGAAAAGCAGATAGAAGAATGGAAAGAGCTTGGAATTGTTGATGATGATTTTAGCGTAGAAAACGTAGTTAAATCTGATTTAACAGAAAAACGTTTAGCAGATAAATATAAGTTTTTGCCAATAGACACTAAATACTTTAAAGACTTAGAGCTTGAAATTTTAAGTTTGTTTGATGATTTAGACGATACCTTAGATGGCTGGCTGATAAAGAGTGAGAACTATCAGGCATTAAATACAATTCTGCCAAAGTTTAAAGAAAAAGTGCAGACAATTTATATTGACCCACCGTTTAATTTAGATTCATCCGATCAATTTCTTTACCGTACAAACTACAAAGATGCCAACTGGGCAACCTTGCTTGAAAATAGATTGAGAATAGCAAGAGAATGGCTAAATGAAAAAGGAAGCATTTTTGTTAGATGTGATTATAACGGCAATTGGATTGTTAGATGTTTAATGGATGAAATTTTTGGGAATTTATTAAATGAAATACAAGTATCAAGAATTTCTAAAAAGGGCTTTAATGCTAATAGATATCCTTCTGCAAATGATCATATTTATGTTTATTCAATAAATGAGAACCCTTTTTTCAATGTTTTAAGAATTGAGAAAAAAGGTGAAAAAGAGAAATGGCATTCGATGGATTCAATGTCAGGTGGAAGAGGTACAGGTGAGCCAAGAATAATTTTAGGTGAATTAAGATATCCTCCTAAAAATCGTGTTTGGACTTTTAGTCAAGAAAGAATTTATGAAATGGAAAAACAAGGACTTATAAAATTAAATTCAAAAGGGAAACCTATTTATAAAGTTTTAGCGCAAGATGGTGAACCTTTAGATTCTAATTGGACTGATATACCAGGATACTCTTCTACAACAGAGTTTGCCACTGAAAATTCAGAAAAATTACTTGATAGAGTTATCAGAACAGGAAGTAATGTTGGTGATTTAGTTTTCGATTTCTTCCTCGGTTCCGGCACAACAACCGCTGTAGCACATAAACTAAAAAGAAAATGGATAGGAATTGAAATGGGAGAGCATTTTTATACTGTTATACTACCAAGAATGAAGAGAGTTTTAGCATATGATAAATCAGGGATATCAAAAGAAAAGGATGTTAAAGAGAAATATAATGAAAAAAATGCAGGTGGATTTTTCAAATACTACGAACTTGAACAGTACGAAGAAACACTTGATAATACTGTTTACGAAAATCATGACATGTTTATCATTGGAGATAAAACTCCATATGAACAGTATGTGTTTATGAAAGATGAAAAAATGTTAAAAGCATTAGATTTAGATTACGGAAAAGTAAAAGTAGATTTAAATAAGCTTTATCCAAATATAGATATTGCAGAAACATTATCAAACCTAACAGGAAAATGGATAAAGAAGATAAAAGAGGATGAAGTTGAATTTGAAGATGGTAGCAAAGTAAACATAAAAGATTTGGATTATAAACTAATAAAACCTTTGATTTGGTGGGAGTAAGCGATGGCAACAATAAAAACATCAAGAAAACAAATAATTAACGAAAACACAATAATACTGCAAAAAATAGTTAATGACCTTAAAGCTGATAATGAATACTACGTTGTAGATTTAGAACAGTTTTCATGGCAGAAAAGACTTTTTGACTATCAGCAGAAAGCTATCGAGAATGCTATAAAAGCATTATATCTATTCTACGAACAAGATAATGGAAATAAAGAAAGCTTCTTTGAAAGATTTATATATAATGGTTTAAATCCAGATAGTGGCATAAAGATAACCAATGAAAAAACTATAAAACTTTTAGAAGAGTTTGATTTTGAAATAGAAGATGGATGCTTGTATTATAGCCAAATCATAAACAGAATGAGCTTTTGGATGGCAACAGGTTCAGGTAAAACATTAATAATCGTCAAGCTTATTGAACTTTTAGGCAAGCTAATGAAAAATGGTTTAATACCAACAAAAGACATTATGTTTTTAACACACAGAGAAGATTTGATACAACAGTTTAAACTACACGTAGATGAGTTTAACCAATTTAAAGACATTGATGAAAAAATAAATCTCTATGACTTAAAAGATGATTATGGAAAATCGAAAACAGGACTTTTTAGAAATCAAGGAATAAACGTTTACTATTACAGAAGCGATTTATTGTCAGATGAAAAAAAAGAAAAAGTAATAGACTTTAGAAGCTACGACAATAACGGAAATTGGTATTTAATCTTAGACGAAGCACACAAAGGAGACAAAGGAGATAGTAAAAGGCAACATATCTACACAATACTAAGTAGAAATGGCTTTATGTTTAACTTTTCAGCTACATTCACAGATATAGTAGACTACATCACCTGTGTATATAACTTTAACCTTGCTCAGTTTATAAAAAACGAGTATGGAAAACATATTTTCGTGTCAAAGCAAGATATATCAAATCTTGGCAAAAAAGATACTTCCCTTGAATATGAAAAACAAAAAATACTTTTAAAAATCTTTGTTCTACTATCAGCTATTAATAAACATCATGAAAAAATAAGACAAATAGACCAAAAGCTATATCACAAACCATTACTACTTACCTTAGTAAGCTCTGTTTCAACAGAAGAGTCAGATATGGAATTGTTCTTTAGAGAAATATCAAAGATAGCTAATGGCAATCTTGACAAAAATCTTTTAGAAATTGCCAAAGATGAACTAATAAAGGAGATAAACGATGAAAACTCTAAATTAGAATTTGAAGATATTAACTTACCTGATAGAGACAGACTTATAGAAAAAATAAAACTAATCACAGAAAAAGATATTCTCTATCAAGTATTCAACGCAGAAAGCTTTGGAAAAATAGAAGTAATAAAAATACCATCCAATACTCAGGAGCTTGTTTTTAAACTTGCCACGTCCGATAAACCATTTGCTTTAATGAAAATAGGAGACATCTCTAAATGGATAAAAGGAAAATTAGACGGCTATGAAATAATAGAAACGTTTGACAACGAAAGCGTTTTCAAAAACTTAAACCAAGACCAAGATATAAACATATTAATGGGATCGAGAGCTTTCTATGAAGGATGGGACAGTAGCAGACCAAACATCATACTCTTTATAAACATCGGAAAAGGAACAGATGCTAAGAAATTTGTACTTCAATCAATTGGACGTGGTGTTAGAATACAGCCACTACCAAACAAAAGAGGAAGATTAACAAAACTATACAATAGCGGAGAAATAGAGAAAGGATTGATGGACAGAATATACAAACATGCATCTCCGATTGAAACTCTATTTATATATGGAACAAAAGCAGATAACTTAGAAGAAATAGTAAAAACACTAAAGCAAGAATTAGAAGAGGAAGAAAAACTTAGAGATCTATTTGAAATAAATCCTGAAATATCAGACAAGCTTTTACTTGTTCCTAAATATAAAGATGGCAACCTTATGCTGATTGAAAAAGAAGATAGGATATCTGAATACGTAATATCTCAGCAAGATTATGAGATGATTAAGAAATACTTACAAGATTTAGACGATAGAATTTTAGTGTGGAAGTATGACGCAAATCCAATAGTATTAGAAAAATTAAAAAAACCAAAGGAAGTAGTGTCAGATGAACAAAAGAAAGATAGCAATTTGTTTCGCATAGACGACACAGCGAAAATAATAAAAAATCCTGATATATTAATGCGAAACATACTTAGCTATTTCAGTGCTAAACTTAAAGAGTTTGATAGCTTTAAAGAATTGGACAAAGATAACGACATCGTTCACTTTAAAAACGTTACTATTACAAAGAATAAACTAAATTCCATAAAAGAAAAGATAGAGAAAGTAAAAAGATCTAAAAATAAAGAAAAAGAAGAACAAATGCTAATGGAAAAGTTTGAAAAAAAGGAAATAGACCTCAAAGAATATACGGAAAGAATAAAGGCTTTAGCTGATATAAAACCACAAGAAAAAGTAGATGATTTAATCATCAAAAATTTAGAAAAACACTACTACATACCTGTAATAATATCAGAAAATGACAAGATAGATTATATAAAGCACATAATAAAGGTTCCAAGTGAGCGTGAATTTTTAAAAGATTTGGAAGAAAATAAAAACATCTTTGATGAATACGATTGGTGGTATTTTTCTAAGTTGGATGAAACATTGGATAGAATATACATCCCATACTATGACAACAATTTAAGGAAGGCAAGAGAGTTCAAACCTGACTTTATATTTTGGCTTAAAAAAGGCAATAAGTATATAATCCTATTTATAGACCCGCACGGAACAGAGCATATGGAAGCTTTGAGAAAGATAGACGGATACAGAGAAATCTTTGAAGATGAAAATGGAAATCCGAAGATATTTAACAAAGATGGGCTGGAGATTAAGGTTGTATTTAGGTTTTATAATAAAGGCAAAAGTGTTAAAGGGTATCAAAAGTATTTTGTAGGAAAAATAGAAGATTTAAGGAGTGTACTGGATAATACATAGGGAAGCTAAAAGGTGAATAAAGACTACAATGTCCTTATAATGCAACAATTTGTTATGGTGTATATTCTAATAAAGAAGCTTCTTAGGACAGCTTCAAATGAACGTTGAAGAAAAAATCCATAAACAATTAGAGAACTTTTTTGGAAAAGATAGCAATGTTCCTGCTTTTTATTACGATGCATGCCAAATATTAAATAATAAATATCTATTTAAGACATCATCTCACCTTATTGGACACTGCTTGCGAGAAGTAGATTCTGCAATACGTGAAACTCTCAGAGAAAAACGTGAAAAAACTCTTGAAGCAGATATAGAGAAGATTATTAATAGAATATTAAGTATGATTGAAGATGATAAAAATAAAAGGGAAGAATTAGAGGGTATCAAGGACATATGGAGCGGATTAAACCTACACAAATATGCTCATCGCAACAATATAGAATCTCCACATGATATAGAAGAAATAAAAGAGATTTTTAAAAACTTCAGTAAAGTGCTTGATGTTCTTTTATCGTATTTACCTTGGTACGTTGATAAAATTAAACAAAGAATTGATAAACTAGTAGACAGTAAAGACAAAAATGGAGTTTTAGATGAGTTTGGAAAAACTATTCCTAAAAATCCATATTTCCTTAACTACTTTTTCAATAAAATAGACGCAACTTGGCTTTCTATACTAAGAAAAAAAGAATTTTTTAAAAACCCTCCTGAATTTTATAAAGAAGGTGTATATAATCTTACATGGCCTCAAATTGAATTTTTAGAACGTATTGTTAAAAAAGAATTAAAAGAAATTGAAAAAGATTATGAGTCAAGTAAAAAAATAATTGAGGAAGTAATAGATTGTATTTTAGGTATGGAGGAGAATAAAAATGCGATTGTATTACACGATTTGATTAAAATAATCGCAGAAATACCACTTGATAGCTTAGAAGTGGATAACAAAAAGGTTGAAGAGTTAAGTAACAAAATTTATAAATGGATGGAGAAATCCGATTATTTGACGCATACGTATTTAATTTCGCCAAATACTTTTTGGAAAGCAATTATAAATATAACAAAAGTGAATATAGAATCTGGCTTAACATTAGTCAAATATTTACTAGACGATAACGATGATAACAATGATAACAAATATGAAAGTAAAGTACGTCATTTTCTACTATACCACGAAAAAATTTTGATGGAACTATATTCAGAATTGATTTCCATTACAAAACTACAAGGGTTTGAGTTGTTATGTTCTCTGCTCGAAAAAGAAATTCAATATAATTACCCTAATATTCAGGGAGAAGAAGATTATTCACATATATGGTATCAAACATATAAAGAACATAAATATACTCTGAAAGACATTCTTGTAGCAAGTATTTTAGAGAATGCCAAATTTATGATAGAAAATGGCATAAGTTCTTTAGAATCTGTATTGAATGTGATCGAAAAGAGACACTTTAAAGTCTTTTGTCGTTTAGCGAGAGATATTATAGAACCATATAAAAATAAAAGTGAGGAATTGCATAAGAAATATGAAAAATTCGCAAATAAATGCAAAAAAGAAGATGAGATACAGGCTCTACATTATTGGACACCATTAATAGATGATATATTTCTAGAATATAGAGACAAATTTTCACGTCTTAAAGTGTCTGATATAATTAATGAATTAAGAAAGCATGAAGAACCAGATCATTCTATTGCAAGGGCATTAGAACAAGCTGTTAGAGATGATCCAGAAAGATTTGTAAAGGAAGTAGATAAATTTATAGGTATTCATCCCGTATATCAAAAATGGCTAATTACAGCTTTATACGCATCATTATCATCAAAAAAAGGCATGTTATTTGACTGGGAAAAAACTCTAAAATTAATTAAAGAAATCATCTATGAAGAAAATAATAAAGAAGATGTACTATTCGCTATAGCAACGTTAATAAAAGATGCTCTTGAAAAAAATTTAATTCCTATCGATTATAAAAATGAACTCTGGGAAATTATAGATAGGATTTTGAATAACTTGGATAAACCAAAAACCAATGATAAACAACTAGAATATGCATATTTCCACATAGATAGTTCCATTTTTAAAACCTTGGAAGGTCTACAGATAATTAGTCTAATCCTTTATCTTTATTGGTTTAAGAAAAACAACGGAATAGAAAACCTTAACAGTATTCCAGAAGTTAAAGATAAGCTTGAGTACTATTTGAATAAACAAATATCAATAATCACACATGCTGTTTATGGTTTTTATCTCCATTCACTTTTATATATTGACAAACATTGGACAAAAAACAAGATATATAAGATTTTTCCCACAGATAACGAAGAGTACTTTTTTGGAGCTTGGTGTGCCTATATTAAAGGAAATAATCCAAATTATGAGACTTACAGTTTAATTAAAGATATATATGCATATGCTATTGAAAACATGAAATATAACATAGAAGAATCAGAGTGCTATGAAGATTTGGTACATCACTTAGTATTTCTATACGGATGGGGAATAATTCCATTAAACGAGCATACTTTTCAAAGATTTTGGGAAAACGCAAACGATAATATTAGAGGGTATTTTATCAGGTATGCAGGACAACAATTAAAAAAGGGTGAAATACCGAGTGATGTTATTCAAAGATTTAAAGAATTATGGGATCAACGTATAGATCGTATAAAAAACACATCAAACAAAAACGACTTTCAGAAAGAGTTAGAAAATTTTATTGAATGGATGAATTCTAAGAAATTAGATGATAAATGGGCTTTAGAAAATCTTATAGAAACTATAAAGCTATCTAATTCAATCACATATGAGCATATTTCGGTACTTGAAACGTTAAACGAAACAGTTAACAAGTTCCCAGAATTAGTTTTAAGTTATTTAGATTTGCTAATACACAAGGTGTCAGAAATAAATCTAAATCTATATATAACAGAAATTAAAAAATTTATAGAAGAAATTTCTGAAATCTTGAAGTCAAATGAAAAAAACGACTTAAAAGAAAAACTGAAAAACATAAAGATAACTATTAATTTAAAGCTTGAAAAAGACGTTTTTTCGGATTTGGAGGATAATAGCGTTCAAGATTTAACCGATCAAAAATAAGCTCTTGATAACAGCTTTCAATCTTGCAATAAACAATTCTTTGTATAAAGTTTCGGTTTCTATCTCACAAAAATGATGAAAAATACTTAATTTAGATTCAAAGCCTATAATTCAAGCTTATAGATTTTTACAATTTAATCAAATTAGATCTCAAAAAGAATAAAACAATTAGTAGAGAAACTCCTCCACAAAACAAACAGCTAATATATCTACTAATACAGCTACTCTTTTGTATTCTCTATCGATAACTATCGATAGGCTTCATCTGAGCCATACAGATCATAAATAAATAACTGTATTTTCAATTTATTCTTGATACTCAACGGTCCGAAACAAAAATTAACCTACCGCCATTTTATCTCGCCTCTCTTGATCTGCATTTTTTCTGCCTGTAAACTATTGATACTTAAGGCTTCTACAGGGAAAATTTTTTGTTTGAAGAAAAATATCACAGCAGAAAATTTTCAGAAAAATCTCTGTTTTCTACTGATAAATCTTAATCTTATATAAATTATAAAAACAATACCTTGGGTGAGAAATTCAAATATAAATAAAACATCTAAAAAAACTCCTTGGTGGCAGTTAAAATTTTAATAG
>Ga0081479_112754_pt1 | contig 10707 bp, 10 predicted proteins | sample MamHotmetagenome_FD_70984 | JGI IMG/M metagenome (GOLD analysis project Ga0081479, IMG submission 70984) | Hot spring cone microbial streamer communities from Mammoth Hot Spring (Liberty Cap Streamers), Yellowstone National Park, USA - T=72 v2... | ecosystem: Environmental > Aquatic > Thermal... | reverse complement strand
CGATAAAGAAGTTTAAACCAAAATTGGCAATTTCAGTTTACCATAAAGGAGATGATATCGTCGCTATTCCTTTGCTCTTGCACGAGTTGTTGAAAGACGCAAAGTTTCATTTATCGCATAAGAACTATACCTTGAATGAAACAGTCCTTTTTGTAAACCCGAGGTGATAGAATGGAAAACTACGGTTTAGTTTCAATAATAATGCCTTCATATAACGCAGAAAGATATATTAAAGATTCAATTGAGTCAGTTCTTAAACAAACCTATTCAAATTTTGAATTTATCATAGTAAACGACGGCTCAAAAGATAGAACATTAGAAATTGCAAAGTCATACAAAGATGAAAGAATAAAAATTATTGACTTGAAAGAGAACAGAGGCGTTTCGCATGCTCGTAATGTAGCCCTGGATATAGCGAAAGGAAAGTGGATTGCTCTTAATGCGGCAGATGATGTTTGGAAGCCAGAAAGGCTTGAATACCTGCTTGGTATAATCACCAGATATGAGTATGGGAAGTATTTTATAGCAGACGATCTTACTCTGTCTTACGAAGCCAATAGTGGCAAACTTGTCGAGTATGGTTCAGAACTTCATATTTGGTTCCCTGAAATTTATAGGAAATTTGGAGCAAATGATGTAATAGAGGTTGATTATAAAGATTTTTTCTACATTGCATTTCAACCTATTTTGCCATCTAAAGTAATAAAAGAAAATGGACTCAAGTTTCCAGAAAATTTAAATTTCGCAGAAGATTTATATTTTTATGCTAAACTCTTTAAGCGTGGATTAAAGATGCTTATAACTAAAAAATCTTTCTACTTTTATAGAATTGCTCCAGGATCTTTAACAGATTTAGAAATAAGCGAATTAGCAAATAAAATAGAAAAATTTGAACGAACTTTGGAAGATGATGTGGAATTTAATGTTGAAGACAAAGAACTTTTCAAGAAATATTTTGAAGTAATAATAATGAATGCAGAAAAATCAAATCTAAAAAATAGCCTTTTAAGGGGTGGTTTTAAGAATCTGATTTTTGCTTTCTTGAAACACCCATACCCTTTTCTTAAATATTTGTTTGTTAATTTGTCAAATCCTTACAAGATTTTCTCCTATTTAAGATTGGGTATTCAAGCAAGGCGGGAAGGTGGCATCAAAAGAAGAAAAATATGAGAAAAGGAAATGTTATTTTTCTACGGTCGAACCCCATTGAACCAGAACCACGAGTTGAGAAAGAAGCTCTATCATTAATCAAAAATGGTTTTAAAGTGTTCGCAGTTGGCTGGGATAGGAAAAGCAAATACCCTAATTATGAAAAGAAAGATTTCGGAGAGATATACAGGATAAAAATAAAAGCAGAATTTGGCACGGGAATCAAGAACATAGGACGCTTACTTAGATGGCAATTTGGTTTGTTTTCTTTTTTAGTGAAGAAAAGAGGAAGTTATGATTACATCCACGCATGCGACTTTGATACAATTATTCCTGCATTAGTATGCAAGTTGCTTTTCAGAAAGAAGGTTGTCTACGACATTTTTGATTTTTATGCAGATATGCTTAGAAGTGCGCCAGATTTTTTGAGGCGATTTATAAGAAGAATTGACCTATTTCTCATTGGTTTTACGGATGCTGTAATCATAGCAGATGAAGGAAGAACTGAACAGATAAAAGGCTCAAAACCAAGAAAGCTTGTTGTAATTTATAATTCACCATCATCTGTCAACCTTAAAGAGGCTTCTAAGAGAAGAGATAATTCAGATAGCCTTGTTATTGCCTATATAGGTTTGCTTCAAAGAGAAAGAGGAATTTTTGAGATGATTGATGTTGTTAAAAACCATCCAGAGTGGAAACTTGTTCTTGGAGGGTATGGAGCAGAAGAAGAGGAAATCAAAGCAAAGATAAAAGATATTAAAAATGTGAAATTTATAGGGAGGGTCCCTTACGATAAGACTCTTGAAATATATGTTTCATCTGATATTATGTTTGCAACTTATGACCCTCGGATTCCGAATCACCGCTATTCAAGTGCAAATAAGCTTTTTGAGGCAATGATGCTGGGGAAGCCAATCATTGTAGCAAAAAATACGAGTATGGATAAAATTGTTGAAAAATACGGTTTAGGTTTTGTTGTTGAATATAGAAACAAAATGGATTTGGAAGAAGCGATAACTTCGATAGCAAATTGGGACAAAGATAAATGGGAATCGTTTGAAAAACATGCAAAAAAAGTTTACTCAGAAAATTTTTCCTGGGAAACTATGGAACACAGGTTGATTACCCTTTATGAGAGTTTAGAAAAATGACTCTTTCAATTATTATCCTTACCTGGAATTCATCAAAGTATATAAGAAGGTGCGTTGAAAGTATCTATGAAAATGTAAAGGGGATTCCATTTGAAATAATTGTGGTTGATAACGGCTCAAGTGATGGGACAAAGGAAATTTTGAAGGAGTATTCAGAAGCAAAGAAAAACTTCAAAGCCATTTACTTAGACAAAAATTATGGGACAACTAAGCCAAGAAACATTGCAATAAAAGAATCAAAAGGCGAGTTTATCCTCTTTCTCGACTCCGATACGGAAATTACAGATGGTGCAGTTGAAGAATTAATAAAAACGAGTAAAAATAATGCGCTTGCTTCTGCTGTTGCACCAGGATTAATTTACCCTGACGGGTCGGTTCAGCCATCGTGCAAGAAATTTCCAACCCTGACTTTAAAAATCTTGAAGTTTTTGCCTTTTAGGAAATTAAATACACTTGGCGAAAAAATGGAACTTTATCCTTCTTATGTCTATTCAAAAGAGTTTAAAGAGATTATCCCCGTTGATTACTGCATATCTGCTTGCTTACTTGTAAAAAGGGATGTTTTGGATAAGGTCGGACTTTTCGACGAGCACATATTCTATGCTCCAGAAGATGTTGACCTGTGTGTCAGGATATGGCTGAATGGCTTTAAGGTGCTTTATAATCCAAATGCTGTTGTAATCCACCATACTCAGAGGCTTTCAAAAAGAAACTTCAGGATTGCGCTTCTTCATCTTAAAGGGCTTATTTACTATTTTGCAAAATACGGGTATCTCTTCTCAAGGGATAGATTATATGAGCGCGTTAAGAAAATCGTATAATTTAATTATGAGAAAGTATCGATTGTTTTCGCTTTTGCAGGCGATTGTTGATGTTACGGTTGTCTATTTCTCGTATTACCTGTGGTTTAAGATTGGTTTATCTTTGGGCTTTCAATATACGGAAAGAAATATTATAAGCCTTGATGCATTTGTGCCTTATGCTCTCATTGCGTATCTTGTTCTTTTTGTGTTTTATCGCCTTTACGATGTAAATGAGATAGATTTTTACGAGACATTTCTTGGCATTGTATTTTCAGAAATATTCTTGATGCTTTTGGGGTTTGCAATTCCGTTCTTCTTAAGGGCATTTGCAGTGCCAAGGACTGTGATTTTATTTGCTTTTGTAATTCAGACTATCCTTCTTGTCCTTTCGCATTCGCTTATCCGCCGTGTCTATTTTAATTTAAGCCCTTATATGAAAGTTCTTTTGATTTCAAAGAATAGTCAACCTGATACCGACTACCTAAGCGGAATTAACAACGGAAAAATTATTGTTGAGAAGGTTTTGTTTGATGAAAGTAAAAAGTTTGAATCTTTTAAGGATATAGCCCAGAAATCCGATATTATTCTTATTGACGACTCGCTTGACCTGAAAGAAAAATCAGAACTTTTAAGGTTTTTTGCCTATATGGAAAAGCCAGTTTATCTTGTGCCAGGGATATATGAACTTATGCTTTTGAACCCGCAGGTCCACATAATAAATGATTTTCCGATTTTTGAAGTTAATCTTGTAAATGTATCGGCAGTTGACAAATTCTTGAAAAGATTGATTGATATTTTTGTTTCTCTTGTTGCACTCGTTTTGTTTTCTCCTGTTATGCTTGTTATCTCAATTGCAATCCTTTTGGAAGATGGAAGACCGATTTTTTATCTTCAGAAGCGTTTGGGTGTAAATAACAAAACCTTTAAAACAATAAAATTTCGGACAATGATTAAGGATGCAGAAAAATTTACAGGGGCAGTGCTTTCGACCGAAAACGACCCTCGCATTACAAAAGTGGGAAGGTTCTTAAGGAAGACCGGGCTTGATGAGGTGCCGCAATTTATAAATGTGCTTATGGGGGAAATGAGCGTTGTGGGTCCCCGCCCTGAAAGACCTGAACTTATGGAAAAGATTAGGAGTGAAACACCTAATTTTGATTTAAGGCTCAAGGTAAAGCCGGGGATTACAGGCTTTGCCCAGTTATACGGCAAATATGACACGCCCTTTGAAGCAAAACTCAAGATGGATTTGCTATATGCAAAACAGAGGCATCCAATGCTTACAGATATTTACATAATGTTTAACACAGCGAAATTGTTTTTATCTCCACACAAGAGAAAATAGAAGTTAATGTTTTGTTTTTAGTTTATTCGTGGTAAAATATTTTGGGTGAGAATATGAAATATATTATTACAGAATACATAGAGAAAGCGATGAAAAAAGCAATCTATGATAAACTTGAGGATGGAACATTTGCCGGAAGAATTCCTGAGTGCGTTGGTGTAGTCTCTTTTGGTAAAACCCTTGCAGAGTGTGAAATTGAACTTCGATCGACACTCGAAGACTGGATACTTCTTGGGCTTCAGATGGGACATAAATTGCCAGTTATTGGCGGAATAAATCTTAATCGTATAGATACAAAAGTTGAAACCCGTTAAAAGAAAAGAATTTATAGATAAATTAAAAAGGATTGGATTTCAAGGTCCTTTTTCTGGTTCAAAACATGAATTTATGACTTTTGGAAATCATCGTTTGGCAATACCATCAAATAAAGAATATTCTGTCCCTCAATTAAAATTTATGTTAAAAGAGGTAGAAAGGATTATAGGGAAAAGGATTAGTGAGAAAAATTGGCGAGAACTATAATTGATTACTGCAAGAACAAGACTTAAGGGTATATTTTAATTCCGATTTTATTGCACTCTAAAGCAATGGGATTTCCTTTTTGAAGAAGTTTTGAAAATTCTTGTTCTGTATATGCTTTTGGTTCGATAAGAGCAGGAATATTTTCATAAAGAAGTTTCATTCTTTCTAAAGGATGCTTTGGCAAATTCCTTGCGATTATTACAACATCAATATCTGATGCATCGTTAAAGTCTCCTCTTGCAACAGAACCAATAACACAGGCTTCCATTATTTCTAATTTGGCGCTAAGTTCCTTAACATAATCTTTTGCTTTTTGAATAAGTTCCTTCTGTCTTTTTATTTTTTCTTCAATGATCTTATACATTGCTGTTTCTAATTCCTTTAACAAAATCTATAATCTTTTGCGAGCAATCCGTTGCAATATTTGCTGAAGTCTCATCAAAAAATTCATGTGGTGATCCATCAGGATATGCATCAGGGTAACGAGTTCCTATATAATACATATCAAGAGTTCTTGCACAGAACTTTAATTCAGAAGGTATATGAATTCCAAGTGTCTCTATTTCTTCGAATAATTTTAGTAAAGAGTGCCCCAATGCGTTTTTTCCGTATGCCTTTAAGAGTGCTTTTATTGCAAATTCTCCTGCCTGTTGAAATTTAAAGCAAGCCCAGTTGTAAAATTTAAATTCTTTGTCATGCAACGCAGACTCAAAAGTGAATATGGCTTCTTTAAACCACCTTTCAAATTCTTCTTTGTCAAAAAATTCTTCCATCGATAACATTATATGATTTTTGATGTGAGTTTCAAAAAGAATATTTGTTTAAATAAATTTCAGCGTTAATTCTTACTTTTGTTTGGAAATAAAAGTTCTGAGACGTTTTCGTTCGATTTGACCGTTTCAGCGTCATCCCTCCTCGCAAGATCCGCTCGTTAGAATGACCCTGCGACCGTCACCCCGAGCTGACTTTGCGAGGGGTCTCCTCCTTCAATTGAGGGGGTTGAACATCACCCCCTCAAGACTCCCCAAAAATGTTTTTCGACTTTAGGGAAGTTCGAAGGGGGTCTTTTAACCCCTTCGATTTAACGGAGGAGATTTCTCGCTTCGCTCGAAATGACTTCGCGGGAATGTCGCCCCAGATTGACTTTGAAAGAAGTTCACTCCGTTCTCTCCTTAGTCACCCCGAACGCAGTGAGGGGTCTCCATTAATGGAGGAGGGCGTAGCCCTCCTCGAACTTCACCCAAAGCATAAAGGGCGGAGATCCTTCGCTTCGCTCAGGACGACACTTCGTGTCGGTTCGAAAGGGTATTTCCCCCTTTTGATCGAATAGGAGATTTCTCACTTCGTTAGAAATGACTCGGTTGTGGTCTCCGTCTTTTAAGTTTAATTGATTTTACCTTTTCAGATTTGCGAGCTTTAAATTAATTTTTTTAAATAATTTGGTTATAATTTTGTGAAGGTTTAATTTTATTAAATTGTGGAGGAACGAATGAAAATTTTGGTTACAGGTGGTGCAGGGTTTATTGGGTCAAATGTAGTTGACGCATTTGTTAGAGAAGGGCACGAGGTTTCAGTCCTTGATAATCTATCGACAGGAAGAAAAGAAAATTTAAACCCTTATGCAAAGTTCTACAATGTGGATATTACTGATTTTGAAGGTGTCGAAAAGGTCTTTAAAGACTTTAAGCCGGAGATACTTTACCATCTTGCAGCACAGATTGATGTCCGAAAATCAGTAAGCAACCCTGTGTTTGATGCTAAAGTAAATGTATTAGGGTCAATTAACCTATTTAAGTTATCGGTTGAATACGGAGTTAAAAGAGTTATATTCTCATCGACTGGTGGTGCACTTTATGGAGAGCCTTCAAAACTTCCTGCAACAGAAAATACACCTGTTGAGCCACTCTCACCGTATGGTGTATCAAAATATTGTGGAGAAAACTACCTTAATTACTTTAAAAGATTATACGGAGTAGATCGTTACGCTCCACTTCGTTCCGCTCACGATGACGGGGAAGCGGGACTTCCTGAGGAGGCTCACGGGTTTGAAAGAGTTATTTTGCGTTACGCAAATGTGTATGGACCAAGGCAAGATCCTCTTGGCGAGGCAGGTGTAATTGCGATATTTATAGGTAAAATTCTAAAAGGAGAACGCCCTATAATTTATGGAGACGGCACTCAGACACGAGATTACATATTTGTCGATGATGTTGTCAGGGCAAACATGCTTGCGCTTACAGGGAAAGAAGGCACTTATAACATTGGAACAGGCATTGAAACTTCCGTAAACAAGCTTGTGGAAATACTTTCCGAAGTTTTTGGGAAAAAGATAGAGCCAATTTATGCAGAAGAAAGACCAGGAGAGGTAAAACGCATTGCACTTGATGGAACTTTAGCAAAAGAGATGCTCGGATTTGTGCCTCAGTATTCTCTTTATGATGGCATTAAAAGGACCGTTGAGTGGTTTAAAACGTATAAGGAATATCTGGGATAATATTCTTTCTCTATTTTAAATGATTGTTTAATTTTATATTCAATTGCGTATAATTAAGAGATGGCAAAGAAAGAAAGTAAAGTTGCTAAAAAAGAAGTTAAGGAAAGTAATGTTCTAAATATCCTTATATTTGTATTTTCTCTTGTTCCTATCGCTTTCACTGCATTTTTCCAGGGTGGATATTTCCAGTGGGAGACATATCTTACATTCCTTTTGAGTCTACCTGCTATTTCGCTTTTTACGTATAAAAAACTTGTAAAAGGTGAGCCCTTAAAAGGAAGCGAGGTTGAATTAAGTGTATTTCTTTTCCTTCTAATGTCTTTTATTTCTCTTTTCTTCACAGTTTACTTTTTTGCAACCCTTACCGAGTTTTACAAAATTGTCCTTTATGTATTTCTATTTTACATTGCAATCGATACGGTTTCAAATGAATTGATGTTCCGTGTTTCACTTAATTTTATTCTTGGGGTTTCTTTTGTGCTTTCTCTTTTAGGTTTTCTTGCTTATATTGGGGTGAGGTTTAACTTATCTTCCTCATTTTTCAAATATCTTATTAATAATGGTTTTGTTCAGGGATTCGCTGTCACTTCTACTCTTCAATATTCAAACACCTTTGGCGGGTTCCTGCTTTTACCTTTGTTTATTACAACAGGATTTGTCCTCAATGAAAATGGCATATTCAAAAAGATTATTTATGGACTGCTTCTCTTGTTTTTCTTAATTACGCTTATCCTTACGCAATCAAGAGGCGCACTTTTGGTGTTTGCTCTAAGCGTCGTTGCGTTTATACTTTTACTTCCGAGAAAAGAAAAGATTATTTCTTTATTTGTATTGCTTGCTGTGGCTTTAACGGGAGGATTGCTTTTTATTATCAAAAGAAATGTTATCGCTCCCTATCTTGGAACACTTATAAGTAAAATTCATATTTTTGTTAATTTCTTTTTAAAGGGTCAGTATGATCCTTCGCTTGGTAGCCGTGTCTATATGGTAAAGGATGCGTTTAAGATTCTAAAAGATTATCCGATCTTTGGCACCGGGCTTGGCACTTACCAGTATATATATGCAAAATACAGGTCTGTATATGTTTTCTCTAAGTTTCCGCATAGTATCTTATTCCAGTATCTTCCAGAGATTGGCATAGTGGGTGCAGGTATCTTTATTTATCTTATAATTTCTCTTTTTGTAAGGGGGATAAAGTCTCTAAAGAGCAGGAACAGTTTAAAAATAGGGCACTTTGTGGGATTGTTTGCAATTTTCCTTCATGCGCTCATTGATTTTGACTGGTCTTTGATGTTTGTGCCGATGGTGTTTTTCTTTTTCTTTGGTGTGCTGTTTTCTCAGGATGAACCTCACTACATTACTTTTGTATGTCCTGTAAGAAAGTTTTTCTTTGATAGGGTTTTTAGGAAAAAGGAGAAGGTTATTACAAAAAGAAGGGGAGATGGTGAGCTAAACAGGGTATTTTCTTTTGTTGTCGTGTTCATTATGGTATTTATAATACTTCTTTTTCAATTCCTTTCTGCCAATATCGATAGACTTACTTTTGCAAACGCTGGTAGGGTTCCTGTAGAAAAGACTGTTGCGGATTTTAAATCCGCAGCCCTTTTCAATCCGCTTGATGCAAAACCCTACTATGACCTTGCGCATTTTATGTATCAGGTTGTATTTCCTCAAAGTGAAACGCAGGATAACTTAAATAAGATTGTTTCAGAATATAATGCCGCCATAAGAAGGTGTCCCAAATACTTTTTGTATCACTTTGAACTCGGGAAATTACTCTATCAAACAGGCAACAAAAGTTGTATAGATGAATTTAAGAAGACTATTGATCTAAACCCGCTTGACCCCGGTGCTCATGCATCTCTTGCACTTGCATATATAAACCTCGAAAATGACCTTCAAAGTGCAAAAAGCGAACTTGATTTAGCGCTTGATTTGGGAAAGGAGGCAATTGCGCAGGGGTTTTCTTCAAATGATATTCTAACCGATGTCTATATTGGTTATGGAATTTATTACGAGAAGTTAAATGATCTAAAGAGTGCCAGAGAGAATTATGCACTTGCGGTTTCTTCAAGTTCTCGAAATGCCTATGCCCTCTACAAGTTGGGAACGATTGAGATAAACGCGGGGAATCTCCCGCAGGGTGTGAAGCACCTCTTTTATGCGTGTTTCTATGACCCGAATTTTTCCGATGCAAGGAAGGAGTTTGAAAAATACGGACCAATTATAACAATTGCAAACCCAAATAGTGCTCTTAAATATAAGCAAGAAAGTGAAATTGATATTCAGTGGATTCCCTCAAACTTTAATAATGTTGAGCGTTATGTTGTGTATCTTATACCACCAAAAGGGGATTGGGTACTTATAAATGGCAATGTTCCTCCAAAAACCCTGTCGATAAAATATAAAATTCCAAAGGATTTGCCCGATGGTGCATATACAATAAGAATTTATGCAGTATCTCATAAGATTATGCAGGGACAACTTGGTGACTGGATTTCGTTTGGGGAAGCAAAGTTCTATATAGGGGATTAACTTATTTTTGGAAAACTTCTTTTTTTACATTTTCTAGGACTTCGATTAGTTCGTCCAGTTTTGTCTCAAAGATACTTTTGTATTTAAGATATTCTTCTTTGCCTTTGTCGGTTATTTCGTAAATGTAGCGGGGGTGGGCTTCAGAGTAGTCCCATTTGCCTTTTATGAGGCCGTGGCTTTCAAGCCTTTTAAGGATTGGGTACATAAAGCCGGGGCTTGGCTGCCAGAGGTTTGAAAGAAGTTCAGACACCTTTTTTGAAATCGCTTCGCCATACATTGGCTTATCGTAAACAAGGTGAAGTATGTAAAATGTAATGAATTGTCTTGCTCCAAAAACTGATGCAACAAAGAAATTTTTCTTTTTATTGCAAAAATCAAATATTCCTTCCATCTTTCACCTCTTAGTATAATATATATAAATCTTTATTAATTTTACAGGTAAATTTTACAACAAAATGGCGTTTGTGTCAACCATAAAGAAAACGGTGGAGATCTCTCACTTCGCTCGCCATGACCATTAATGGAGGAGGGCTATGCCCTCCTCCAACTCCACCCAAGAAGAAACAGAGGAGATCCTTCGCTTCGCTCAGGATGGCTGGGTGGGTCATCCCGAGGAAAGAAGTGACGAGGGATCTCCAATATTCGAGGAGGGTAATTTTCCCTCCTCGAACTCCGCCCATAAAGGATTTAAATTCTTTTTTTGGGGAA
>Ga0081479_110392_pt1 | contig 10749 bp, 10 predicted proteins | sample MamHotmetagenome_FD_70984 | JGI IMG/M metagenome (GOLD analysis project Ga0081479, IMG submission 70984) | Hot spring cone microbial streamer communities from Mammoth Hot Spring (Liberty Cap Streamers), Yellowstone National Park, USA - T=72 v2... | ecosystem: Environmental > Aquatic > Thermal... | reverse complement strand
TTAAAAGCGACTACGAGTTCTGCAGACTCATTGAAGATCTGCAGAATAGTGTGGGGGATAAGTCTACATCCTCCGTGGATGTAGAGGCGTTGCAACCTGACAAACTAGTAGATGCAATTAGATTTTGTCAGGTATAAGTCGACGGACATCAAGGATGGAAAAATTATTGTTGAAAGGGCAGTTGAAGGAGGACATGGGGTTGTTGAAGCAGAACTTCCCGTATTACTAACTGTTGTTAAAGAAATAAACGAACCAAGAGTGCCAAATCTCAAAGGAAAGTTAAAAGCTAAAAAGATAGATATTCCTGTTGTGACCGCAAAAGAACTGGAATTGGATCCTTCTAAAGTTGGTCTCAGTGGCTCTCCTACAAGGGTTGTAAAGATATTTTATCCAACACTTTCTCGAAATGGTATTATCGTTGAGGGAAAAGATCCTGAGAAAGCGGTAGAGAAACTTCTTCAATTTTTGAAAGATAAAGCACTTATTTAGGTTGGAGGACACCGTGAAAGCAAATGAAGGAAATTTCCAGGGTATATGGACTTTAGGAGAGGAACGTGAAGGCAAAATTAGCCCTGTTTCTTATGAACTCCTTACCTGGGGAAAAGAATTAGCAGACAAAAGAGGCACTTTCCTTGCAAGCGTTATCCTCGGACATAACATTAAGGAAAATGTGAATGACCTCATTTATCATGGTGCAGATATTGTTTATGTTGTTGATAATCCTGCTTTAGCGCATTTTGCACCTGATGCATATGTGAATGTCCTTGAAAAATTGGTCAAGGAATTTTTGCCTGAAGTTTTCATTGCATCGGCAACCACATATGGAAGAACCATAATACCTATGCTTGCCGCTAAAATAGAAACAGGTCTTACAGCGGATTGCACAGGTTTGGATATTGAGCCTGAAACAGGTCTTTTAATCCAAACACGCCCTGCTATTGGTGGCAATGTTATGGCTACAATTAAGACAGCAGATCATAGACCTCAAATGGCAACCGTGAGACCAAAATCGAAAAAGCCACTTCCAAAAGATGAATCAAGAAAAGGTGAGGTTATCGTAAAAGAATATCCCGAAGATACTTATTCTTCCAAGGTAAAATTCTTAGAGTTCATAAAAGATGAAACTGCAACTCTACCTATTCAAGAAGCAGATATAATAGTTGCAGGCGGTAAGGGCTTGAAGGATTCAAAGAATTTTAAGTTGCTTTATGATCTTGCAAAGTTGTTGGGTGGCTCTGTTGGAGCATCAAGACAGGCGGTTGATATGGGATGGGTTCCTTACTCGCATCAAGTTGGTCTCTCTGGGAAAACGATAAGTCCTCGACTCTACATTGCAATTGGAATTTCTGGTGCAGTTCAGCATATCGCAGGAATGTCATCTTCTGGAACTATTGTTGCCATTAATAGCGATCCAGATGCAAACATATTCAAGATTGCTGACTTTGGAATTGTTGGAGATTTATTTGAAATTGTTCCTGTATTGATTCAAAAATTGAAAGAATACAAGAATGAAGGAGGGCAATAATGGGCGATTACAATAAGGTAACAGAATCTCTTGTAAAAGAATTGAGAAGGATAGCAGGCGACAAGGCTGTAATTTATGATGATAAAGAGGCATTGGAGAGTTATTCTGCAGATGAATCAGGAGGAAAATATTATGCTCACATGCCCGATGTGGTCGTTAAACCGGAAAATAGTGAACAAATTGCAAAAATCGTGAACCTTGCAAACAAGGAGCACATACCAATTACACCACGAGGTGCTGGAAGTGGATTAGCAGGAGGTGCTGTTCCTCTTTATGGAGGTATTGTTATATCCCTTGAAAGAATGAACAGGCTTTTGGAAATTGATAAGGCGAATCTTGTTGCTGTTGCTGAACCCGGGGTTGTGACAAATGACCTCTGCAAAAAAGTTGCTGATTATGGATTGTATTATGCAGGATATCCAATGAGCGTAGAAACAAGTTTTATTGGTGGCAATGTTGCAACAAATGCGGGCGGAAGTAAGGTAATAAAGTATGGAAATACTGGGCACCATGTGCTTGGCATAGAAGCAGTTTTGCCAAATGGTGAAATAGTGCAATTTGGGGGAAAAAGAAGGAAGGATTCAAGTGGTTATGAGTTTGTGAAATTTCTTGTAGGATCCGAAGGAACCCTTGCAGTTTTCACAAAAATATTCGTAAACCTTATTCCACTTCCCGGTAAGACTGTTGACCTTTTAGTTCCTTTTGCAAGCATAGAGGATGCTATTAAAAATGTTTCTTTAGCAATTACAGAAAGCAAAGTCCTACCAACCGCAGTAGAGTTTATTGATAAACTTTCTGTCCAGTTAGGCGTAAAATACAACAATACTTCGCTTCCTTTTCAAGATGAAGCAGAAGCCTTTCTCATATTACAGTTTGAAGGAAGGACAAAAGAAGAGCTGGAAGATATATATGAAAAAGCAGGAGAAGTTCTTCTTGCAAATGGTGCATTAGATGTGTTTGTTGCCGATAACAGGAGCACATCCGAGAAAATTTGGAAAGTGCGTCGAAACTGGCTTGAAGCTATTAAGGCAGCCGACCCTTATGTCCCAACTGGTGATGTTGTTGTGCCAACCTCTGAAATTCCTGAACTTATGGATTATATAGAACAAGCATCTAAGGAGTATAAGGTTAAGATACCTGTTGCAGGGCATGCAGCTGATGGCAATCTTCATCCAGCTCCAATGAAACCGGAAGGAATGAAACCAGAGGAATGGAAGGATTATTCTGAGGAAATACTTGATAAGATTGCAATTAAAGCGGGAGAATTAGGAGGTGCTGTAAGCGGAGAGCATGGGATTGGATTTATTAAAAAGAAGGTTTTAGCAGAAACAAAGAAAGAAGAAGTAAAGGCAATGAAGGAAGTTAAGAAGTTATTTGATCCAAACAACATCATGAACCCTGGTAAGTTATTTGATTTAGATTAAAAATTCTATTTATCAGAAGATAGAAAGCAGTCTAATGCCCGTTTAGTAAACTATGACAAATCAAAAACAGGGGCTTTTACGCCCCTGAAAAAAGCATTTATTCTATGGTCTTTATTTTACAATTTCTGCGATTCTTGCAAGCCTCTTTTCACGATCCCTTACAAATCTTTCGATGCCTTCAAAGACATGCTTCGGGTCGAGATGTGCTTCTTCTACGACCTCATCAACTGTGCCACCTGTTCGCCACCTGTTGTCCCAGTCTGAGGAAAGGGAGTATTCTTTAACAACAGGGTTAGCAATCCAGTGATGCATAATCTTTATCGACTCATTTGTAATAACCATCGAGTCGTGCCATAGTTTCCATGGAAGGACCTTATCTTTATACTCCTGCGGTTCTCTTCTGAAGAGTTCATAACTTGGAGTTGAAACTATCCTGACATTAAGTTTTGCTTCTCTTAGTTGTGGAATTACCTTGATAACAGACAGAGTAGAACTTGTCCCCTGAACGATTACTGTTCCCATTGGTTCTAAGCCGGGCTCAAAGTCCTTAAGGATATATGCACCATGCGCTGCCTCGAAGTGTGAAGCAAGCCCCAGGGCACTTCTATCTGGAATAGGAATTGCAGGTCTTGTCAGGACAAGCGCAATGATATGTGCGTCGAGTTCAAGTGCCCTTCCAAGAAGAACAGGTACTTCGTTTGCCTCCCATGGAACAAGATCAATTACATGTCCATCAGGGAAGAGATCTCTTACGCCAGGTGCAAAGATTCCGAAGTGTGTCCTTGAGTCATCTGCAGTTTCCGGTCCTGAGTGTCCCATAACCCATATGGTCTTTCCAAGTTTGATTTGACAATCCTGAGCCATCTGTGAGAAGAGCCTCATCATACCATACTTTAGATACGCAAAAGAGCCATATGTTGAAGAGGCAGAATAAAAACCATTAAACTCGTTAAATGGATCTTCTGAGAAATTAACAGATGCAATCCCAACGGAGATTCCTGAGTTTACAAACTCCGTTATTTCCTGCGGAAGGAGAACACCTTTTCTGTTTCTTACCTTATCATACCAGCCAAAGCCAGGGAAATCACCATATGGCTTTGCAAAACCTGAAATCTGAGTAGAGTCTGCAAGGTCTGCTGACATTGCTATGAAAAGCGGCCTTCCATATTTCTTACCAACATATGCGTTAATCCATGCACCCCACTTTGAAAATGCCTCTCTATTTGCCGCATGACTTCCCGGGGCAAAGTAAAGGTCTTGAGGATAACTCTTGTAGTCGTAAAGTACCTTATCCTTAAGAGGATTTTCTCCCTTAAGTTCAAAAGAATCAATATTTTCAGGAAGTTTTTCCGCAATTTCAAGAAGCCTATCTGCGATAAAATTGAGAAGTTCTCTATCGTTATAGACAACACTCATTGCAACTTCGATATTGTCCTTGAACTGCTTGTAAATTTCTTCCTGCGTTTTTGGTGCTGGCTCTCCAAAACCTACGAACTTCACGCCGTATTTATCCTGAAATTCCTTTTTCGTTTCCCAGAATAACTCCGAATTCATTTTGTGTGGTGCGCCATGCGATGCATTGTCATACTTAAGATACCCACGCCCTTTTCTTGTTTTAAAATATGCAACATTGGGGACATTTGGTTCTATCCTTGATTCATCGAAAAGTTCCGCTTCAGTTTTGAAAACTTCTCTAAAATCGTTTCCGTTATCAGTGCCAATTACACGCCATCCGTGGCAACCAAACCACTCTTTTGGAGTGCCGTACACTGTTTCTGTAACCGGATGATCATCAATACCGTAGTTATTCCAATCAACGAGGAAGAAAAGATTGTCAAGCCCTAATCCCCACGCAGAGTTTGCAGTCTCATGGAAACCACCTGGTGTAAGTCCCGCATCACCTTCGATTACCACAACCTTAACCTTGTCTGCACCTGCTCTCTTTAAGGCAACCGCCTCACCTGCAGCGGCAGTTATACCATGACCTGAAGGCCCTGTGTTGAACTTGAGAAAGAGGGTTTTTCCTTCAAACTCAGCATGCCCTGAAAGTCCTTTATTTCTTCTAAAACCAAGTAAATCCTCTGGTAAAAGAGCAAATTCTCTTCTTAATTTGAACTTTTCATCGTGAGTCTCCTCGTATTTCTTCTGAAGCACTCCGTTAAGAACTGCAAGTGTTGCATAGACAAGGGGGATTGTATGACCCGCACCTAAAATAAACCTGTCGGAAAATCTTTTTTCTGGATACCTTATGTCGTAGTGTAAGAATCCTGAAAGCATAAGGGTTACAAACATGTGCATCTTTGAACGTGATCCACCTGGGTGACCGCTTTGCCTGTAGTTAAGCATAAGGTCGATAAGGGTGTCTACTACATCACCAACTTTTTCAAAGTACTTTAGTTCTTTTTCGTTTATTTCCATAGTTACTCTCCTTTCCCGAAAATTTCTTTATATTCAATTTCTACATCTCTAACAAAATTAATCATTCCTTCTTCTGTTTTAACATGCTTTGTCATATCCTTTAAAACATAAAAAGGCACTGTTGCAATATCACAACCTACTTCCAAAATTTCTCTTACTTGCCTTGCATTCCTAACGGATGCCGCAATTATTTTAGTAGAAAACCTGTAATTTTCAAAGATTTCTTTAACAATCGAAAGCATGTGGACGCCGCTTACAATGCCATTATCGTTAACTATCTCCTCGTCGTGCTCTATGCCATCAGAGGGGAAGTAATCCTCCTTCTTGAATTCCATTCCAATCTTGCTTCGAAGGTAATCGTCAATCCTTCCAACAAATGGGCTTACATAATCTGCGCCTGCCTTTGCCGCTAAAAACGCCTGTTCGGGTGTCATAACGAGGGTTACATTCACCGGAATCCCTGCTTGCTTCAGTTCTCGCACTGCTTTTATGCCGTCAAAGTCGTCACCATCGCCAATATTTGGATTTATGGGAATCTTTACCACTACATTACTTGCAATGTAGTTGAACTTTTCGTAAAGAATGGTTCCTTCCTTTACCATACTTTTTGGGTCTGTGCTAATGACCTCCAAACTTACAGGACGCAACCTCCCTGCGGCTCTTAAAATCTCCTTTATGTAATCTTCCATAGAACTTATTTGAGACCTGTACTTCTGAAGTGCTTTTTTGATAAGGGTTGGGTTGGTCGTTACTCCATCAACAATGCCCCAGGAGATTGCAGTCTTAATCTCTTCAATATCCGCTGTATCAATGAAGATTTTCATAGGTCATCATCTCCGCTCTTTATGTAGTAGTGGATCGGCAAGGCAACAAGAATAATTGAAAGCCCAACAGGTCCTGTTAAAAGCCCTAATATAAACCATCCAAAGGCGTTTCGCCCTTTCTTGCGAGCAACGATAGCAGTGGGAATTGCGAATATCAAAAGGACAATAAAAACAAATATGGGAATTAGAGCTGCTGTGCTCAACCCGAGCAAACTAATAAACTGATTAAAAAATTCCATGCCCATTTTTACCTCCTTCAGACTATTTTAGCATAACAATGCCAATTCTACAATTTTAAAAATATTTCTCTAAAAAGTAGATTTTCTTAAAGCCGTATTTTTTGCAAGTTCTACTGTCTCTTCAAACTCTTATTTTGTAATTGTTCTTGAAATGAGGCTCCTGGTCTAATCCTATGTCTGTAAGTTCAAGATAAATATCTGGGTTAAAGCAAGTTTCGATGAAATTAGATTTAATTGTATAATATAAATGTGAAAAGGTGCTTGCTTGTTGGAAACGGCGCAAAGAACCCGCCGCAATTTTTAAGAGACCTTGCAAAAAGCGTCGATTTTGTAATTGGGATTGATGCAGGCGCAGAAACGCTTCTTGAATCTGGTGTTAAGGTTGACCTTGCAATAGGTGACTTTGATTCCCTGAAGAACAAGGACTTACTTAAGAAAATAAACCACCTTGAGTACCCAAAGGAAAAGGATTACTCTGACACGGAGATTGCAGTAACTCATGCTATTTCTCTTGGATACGACGAAATAATTCTTACGAACATGCTTGGGGGAAGAACGGACCATTTGCTTTTTAACATCTCGATTCTCTATAGAATCTTTAAAGAAAGAAAGTCCACAAAGATACTCGAAAACAAAGAGGAAATTTATATATTCGACAAAAGTATAGAAGTTCAAACTGATATTAACGACATCATTTCAATATTTCCACTTTTAGGCAAAGTTGTTTTTGAGGAATCAAAAGGGCTATACTATCCTCTTAAAGGAAAAAGTGTAGAATTAGGAGAGACACTAACGCTCAGCAATACTGCAGTTTCAAACCCAGTGTATGTTGAGTTAAAAGAGGGTGTTGCTATACTAATCCTCAAGAGAGCAAAACCAAAGTATACATAAAATTTGGAAATGTTTAAAGCATATAGGGCAGGCTATTCACCTGCCCTACTTTAATATTTAGATTACCTTTGCTTATCCTTGGTACGTTATCGTAATTGTCTTTGTATTAGGATCCCATTGCAATTGACAGCCAAGGTTTTCAGTAACAAATCTCAAAGGAAGCATAGTTCTCCCGTTTATTATTTCAGGGACAACTTTTGAGTTTGTTGAATCAATTGGTGTATTAGTGCCATTTACTCTTGCAGTGTTTTTACCTATCCATAGTTCAATTGTTGTTGAGCCAAGAGAAACTGTAACTTTTCTTTCAGTTCCATCCCAACTTATAGTTCCACCAAGCGCTTCAACTATTGGTCGTATTGGAAGTAGAGTTCTATTGTTTTTGATAACAGGAGGTGAATCAAGATACCTTGTTTCTCCGTTAACTGTAAATGAGGAACTTCCAATTTTAAGCACGATTACCGTTTGAGTTACTTCTTTTTCAAATGTTACCTCAATAGTATGGTTATCAATTACTTTTTCAAAAGTATAAGTAGATACTGCCCCAACAGATTTACCGTCAACCTTAACATCAGAGATTTTGTAACCTGCATCAGGAGTGATAGTGAATGTCTTTGACTCTCCATAGTTTACGGTAACTGTGCCAGAAGGAGAAATTGAACCACCAGAACCTGCTGAAGCAGTAATGGTGTAAGTATTCACAGCAAATGTTGCTTCAATTGTGTGATCAGATGTAATATTCTCAAATGTATAGGTTGATACTGCACCAACAGATTTACCGTCAACCTTAACATCTGAAATTTTATAACCTTTATCTGGAGTAATAGTAAATGTCTTTGATTCTCCTTGTTTTACAGTCATCGTACCGCTAGGAGAAATTGTGCCACCAGAACCTGCTGAAGTAGTAATGGTATAGGTTTTAGTAAGAGACAATTCTGCAAAGCAATTAACCTTCTTATTATTGTCCCAATATCTTATCCAAAGCGTATTGTTAGATGGATCAGCAGTAAAGAGACGAGGATATTTAGCCCCTTCTGGAAGTGTATAAGTTGCTAAATCATTGCCCGTTAAAGCATCTTTTGCAATAACAGAGTTAGAAGATGCGAGATAAACTACTCCATCTTGGCTCAGATAGAAGTTACTTACAGGAACTGTTGCAGTCCATAATGCTTGCTTTTTATTGATATCAAAAGCCTTAATAACATTGTTATTACCCACATGCCCCATTATAACAACAATCCCATTCGAATACATTGCTTGCAAAAAATCATTTTGGTTAATACCAGTGTCAATAAGCCAATCATCAACTTTTAAAGTATTTCTATCGACTGTTGCAATGTACACATTACCTGCAAAAACTTTTGCACCAGTTGTTAGATCTGCTTTTGATAATGCTTCAATCACAGGTATTTTGTCCTGTGCTGTTTGTGCAAAAGGGATTGAAAAAAATGATGCATAGGTATCATCTTTGTCAAATACAGCATCGTAAGCTGCAATTATCTTGTTATCCTGACTTAAATCTATCTTCCAAACGCTATACGATTCAGCAATAATTTTTCCATTCTTAATAACTCCTCTTCTTCCAACAAGAAGATAAAGGATATTTCCATCGAGAGAAAGAGGGATTGAATATTCTACACCTTGAGGAGCAAAAGAGTACAATTGAGTATAGATTAAATCATGAGTGGTAACTGTTTGTGCACTTGAGTCAATTTTAACAACTCTTCCATAGTAATCACTAGAACCACTATTTGATATCTGTTTTTCTGCATTAAATTTTAGAGTACCAAAAACAACAGTACCATCATCTGTTGCAACTATAGAATCTTCCGTAAGAGTCCCTTTATAACTATTATGGAACTTTAATAAATTAGTAGATCCTTGTCCTGTACCCAGATGGGACAATGTTACTTGTTGAATGTCGGTATTGAGGGCAAAATCATGTATTGACAGAGCCAGTACCTTAAATTGAGGAGAAGGGACTGTAAAAAGATAAGCATTATCAAAATTCGAAATGTTAGTTTTTTCTCCTGTAGGGTTAGAAATTTTACCATCTGGAAAAATAAACGAAATTTGTGCAAAATGTGGTGCTTTTTGAGTAGAACTAACAAACATCAAAGATGCAAAGTCCTTCAAATCTTTATCTTTCATCACTATTCCTATTGGAAACTTAGAAGCGGGAAAAAATATGAACGACCCCTTTTCTGCGACAATAGTTTGCTTAAGAGTAAATGAAAATACTTCAGCTGAAACTTTTGAAATACCAAAGACGCTAAAAACTAAAGATAAAACTAACACTACTGCTAATACTTTTTTCATTTTTCACCTCCATATTAAGATTAATTTTTTGTTTTTACTCATTTAAGCGATTTTTATCACTCAATAAAAGTTTAGTATTTTTTTGAAAAATAACAAATTTTGAATACATATTATTGTTTTCATACAGTTTCATAAATCACTTGTTGGTCTACAAAAACAACAAAAGGGCAGGTTCACCCTGCCAAAGTTTGATGATATTTGCTCCCTAATACCTATTTCTTAATTTTAACACCACGGTTTTTATTGGCAACTCGTTAAAGTTAGAGAGCAAAGAGGGCGAGGCAAAAATTCTCATGGTTTGAAAATAGGTTTACTACATTGTACAGTAAATAAACGTTTTACAAAGATTGTATGAAAAAGTATGTGCAAGTGTGAGTAGCATGAGCTGATTTTGCGACTATATTGTTTCACCTGTATATCTCACTACGATGCCCTACTTTTAAACTATGATTATAACTTTATCTGTATCAACAAGGTATATTATTCTGTAATCTCCAATTGTTATCCTTCTTAATCCTTTAAGATCTCCAGAAAGCGGTTCTCCCACGAAAGGAGAATCTCTAAGCTCGTCAACTTTTTCTACAATCCTTTCTCGTATTTCTTTTGGGAATTTGCTTACGGATTTAACAGCACTCTTTTTCCACTTAATCTGATAGGAGTTCTTTCTTGGCTTGTTCATGATCAATTAATTTGTCTGTTTCATCAAGTAGAATTCTTTTGGCTTCTTCTACATCGTACATTTCTTCAAGGTAGTTTTTTAATACCTCACCTATAACCCAGTTCTTAGATCTTTTCAATCTTCTTGAAATAATTTCTATCTTTTTAAGCAAGTCTTCGTTGAGGCGTATGGAAATCACTTTTGTCATTTTCACCTCCCTATTGTATTAATTTGTAGTATATTGTGATATATTTCCAAAAAAAAATGCAATAGGGCATTCAACTTTCGTACAGTTTGTGGTTTTGCCCCATCGTTGCAATCCCTTTAAAAGCAGGGCACCGATTCCAATTTAGAGGGACACATTCCCTCTAACTCCTTTGAAAAGTCTTTTCCTTTTTGGGTGGAGTTCGAGGAGGGTATTCTCACCTCCTCGATTAAGAATCCCCTTAAAGAC
>Ga0081479_109902_pt1 | contig 10752 bp, 11 predicted proteins | sample MamHotmetagenome_FD_70984 | JGI IMG/M metagenome (GOLD analysis project Ga0081479, IMG submission 70984) | Hot spring cone microbial streamer communities from Mammoth Hot Spring (Liberty Cap Streamers), Yellowstone National Park, USA - T=72 v2... | ecosystem: Environmental > Aquatic > Thermal... | reverse complement strand
GGAGATTTCTCGCTGCGCTCGAAATGACTCGGTTGGGGTGTCACCCCGAACGCAGTGAGGGGTCTCATCTTTAAATCGAGGAGGTGGACTGACCCTCCTCCAACTCCACCCAAAAGAATTTTTGTCGTTTTTGGGGTTAGTTGGGAAGGGGGTATTTTGCCCCTTCCCAATATTGGGAGATCCCTCACAAAAGACGTTCGGGACGACACTTTGTGTCGGTTCTGAAAGGGGTCTTTTAACCTCTTCGATTAAGTGAGGAGTCTCCTACTTTAAATCGTGGAGGTAAACGCAATCCCCCTAAGACTCCCTTATAAAGGATTTAACTGTTACATTTAGGAGTTCTCACAAGATTAACTGGCATCTTTCATAGTCACCCTCTGGGGTTACTAAGTTACCCTATGGTTACTATGTTACCCTGGGGTTACATAATATATACACCAAAATTTGAAAATCAGTAATATATCCTTCTCTTGACATTGTGGCAAAAAAATGTATAATTTGTTGACCATATGGATGCTAAAGATGGAAAAGATTGAATTTAAAAAGGCACAACCAGGTTTAAAAATTGCTCTTATTGGTGACATAGGAATCGGTAAAAGTACCGTTTTGAATAGGGTATTGTCTTCAATCGATGAAATCCCTTATGGCTTTAGGACATTCCCTGTGATTGAAGGAAGTGCGCTTAAAGGATTTAAGATAGTAAATTTAAGAACACTTGAAGAAGCACCTATTGGCAATTTTGACGAGGATTTTGTAATTCACCCTGTTACCGATGGATTTGAAACTATTGGCGTAAAGGCATTAGAGGACGCACTCAATTTTGGAAAAGTAATCGTAATGGACGAACTTGGATTCCTTGAAAAAGACGCTTTAAAGTTTAAAGAGATGGTTTTTAAGGTCCTTCAAAGTAATAAACTTGTTTTTTATGTTGTGAAATCAGACCTTAACGCATTTTTGAAAGATACACTCAAGTTTGCAAGCCGTATTTTTGAGGTAAACAAATCAAATAGGGACAAACTCCCAGAAGAAATCTGGAGGTATGTATGGGATTATATGAAGATCTCATCGAAAGCGTAAAGCCGCAACACTCCGAGGCTGTAAAAGATGTAAGGATTGGTAATGTGTGGAGTGCAGTTCAATCAAAAGATGTTGGCATTGCTCTTACATATTCAACTATGTATGACGAGGTTGAGGACGCAGGCAACTTAGTTGGGAAAAGCGTAAAAGAGTTATTAGATTATATGCTTACTTTTAACCTTACTAAAATTTCTATTGGTGTTGCTGCACTTAATTCCGTTATACCTTTGCCTTCTCGATACGAGACTTTTAATATCCTTGATTATATTGAAAGCGTTTCTGATAATAAAAGGGTTGTCTTCGTGGGACACTTCCCGATATCAGATGGATTAAGAAGCAAAGCAAAAGAAGTTATAGTCCTCGAAAGAAACCCAAGAGAAAATGACTTAATTGACACAGCAGCCTACTACATAATACCCGATGCGGATATTGTTGCAATAACTGGCTCTACTCTTGCAAATAAAAGCCTTGAAAGCCTTCTTTCACTTAAAAGGAAAGGTATAACAATTGTTTTTGGGCCTTCAACACCAGCATCCCCTGTCCTTTTTGACTATGGTGTGGATATAATAGGTGCATCAGTTGTCCAAAATCCACAGTTTGTCCTTAATGCAATTTCCCAGGGCGGAAAACTTTCAAACTTTAAAAGATATCTTGAGTTTATAGTTTTAAGGAGGGAACAAAGATGAAAAAGCTTGTCTTATTTATCTTTATCTTTGCATTAGTTTTTAGTCTGTATCCTATAAAACCCCTTAAGGCCGCTTCTTATGTGCCTGTGGGGACATTTGAATTTAGCGATGGAAGCCCGAATTTCAAGATAGACAACTTTAAGCGGACGCTTGATGTTGCACCAATTTCAAAGGGTGATACTCTTTTTGTCCCAATAAGAGCGGTTATTGACGAATTGGGTGGGACAATTTCATACAATCCAAAGGAAAAGTTAGTTACAATCACTCTCAATAGCACGAATGTGAATTTGTGGCTTAATAAGGATATTGCGCTTGTGAATGGGAAAAGTACATCTATCGAAATGCCCGTTATTAAGAATGGGCGAATGCTTGTTTCTATTAAGGACATTACAAGCCTTTTTTCAGGCAACATAATCTCTAAAAATTCTTTTGAACTTCCCAAACAACTTGTTGAGGCGTTCGACACAACGGGCAGGCACATAATGGTGCCAAAGAGGATTAATAAGATTGTTTCCTTATACCCTATGGCAACATTATTTTTATTCCCGCTCAATATGCAGGATAGAGTTATTGCAATACCTGTTGCGAAGGTCTTGAATATGGACAACTTTGAGAAGGTTTTCCCGGGGGCAAAAAATATTCCAAGTGCAGGCGATTTCAGGAATCCAAATGTTGAGACAATTTTAACATTCAAGCCCGACCTTGTCATCACAAGCGCAACAACACAAATAAGAAAACTTGTTGAAGTTGGTATCCCCGTTGCACTTCTTGATGTTGAAACGGTTTCAGGTGTCCTCAAGTCAACACAATTTTTGGGCTCAATTCTTGGGAAAAATACTGAAGCAAAAAATGTCCTTGTGTATCTAAACTCCAAACTATCATATATTGAAAGCAAGACAAAATATCTTCAAAACAAGAAGAAGGTTTACTTTGCAATTGGGAAACTTACGCAAACAGCAGGCTCAACACTTATCCAGAATGAAATTATAAGTCGAGCAGGTGGTATAAGTGTTACGTCATCATTAAAAGGCGGAAAGGTTGATATCTCAATTGAGCAAATACTTAATTACAACCCTGACTATATTATCCTTGCGCCGTACTGTGCAGATATCGTCCAATCCGTTCTCTCAAATAGTGCACTCCAGAATGTAAATGCTGTGAAGAACAAGAAAGTTTTTGTTATGCCTAAATTTATTGGTTCTTACGACCTTCCAGAGCCTGAAGCAATTCTTGGGATAATGTGGCTTTCAAATACACTCTATCCAAATGAAGTTAACTTTGACCTCAAAAAAGAGGCAAAGGAGTTTTACAAGGCGATATTCAATTATGATTTGAAAGATACCGATTTAAATTATATTTTTGGGAGTTAGTATGATAAAAATTTCGGGTTTGAAGTTTGGCTATTTTGATACAGAAGTGCTCAAAGGTCTCGACATAGAGGTTAGGGAGGGTGAGATTCTTGCCCTCCTTGGCCCAAATGGAAGCGGAAAGACGACCCTTTTGAAATTACTTTCAAAGATTCTTGAGCCTCGCGGTGGCACTATATTGATTATGGGAAAGGATATAAAGCAATATTCATATAATGAGCTTGCAAAAACGGTCTCAATGGTGCCGCAGATTCACAGGGCAACGCAACCTTATACTGTTTTTGATGTTGTGCTAATGGGGAGAAATCCGCAGATGGGCTCGATGTTTCCTAAGGAATCCGATATAAAAATTGCTCTTTCGATACTTGAAGAACTTGGCATTGCTTATTTAAAGGACAGACCATACACGGATATAAGCGGTGGCGAATTGCGGCTTGTCCTTATTGCAAGGGCATTAGCGCAGGAATCCAAAATTATGCTTTTTGATGAGCCAACCGCATTTCTTGACTTTAAGAACGCTTCCCTTGTCCTTCAAAAGATTAGTGAACTTAAGGAGAAAAAAGGAAAAACAATTGTTGTAACCCTTCACGACCCAAACGAAGCCCTGCAGGTTTCCGATAGGATTCTCCTTATGAAGAAGGGTGAAATTGTTGCAATAGGCACACCTGATAATGTCCTTTCTCAAGAAAATCTTAAATATGTTTATGGTATTGATGTTGAAAAGGTAAGTGTAAATGGAAAAACATTCATCTACGCAAAATAGCGGAGATTACATCAAAACTCCAAAAGAAAAGCGATTTCTTAGTGTCTTAGTCCTTGCAATTGCCATAAATATTATATTCGCAGTTATTTCCATTTGTGTGGGGCGATTTAGCATAAGCCTTCAAAATATCTTTTTGTTCTTTTTGGGGAGACTTAAGGGCGTTGAGCAATCGGTAATTCTCGATGTAAGGCTTCCCCGGGTAATTGGAGCACTCCTAATCGGTGCAACACTTTCTCAAACTGGCGCTATCTATCAGGGAATATTCAACAACCCTCTTGTGTCGTCATACATCCTTGGTGTTTCGTCTGGTGCAGGGTTTGGGGCAGCGCTCGGCATACTTATTTCAAGCAATATGGCAGTTGTCGAGGCATTAGCCTTTGCCTTCGGAATTTTAGCAGTCTTACTTACTTTGAGTGCCTCAAGGATAAAGAACGATAGCATTACGCTTGTCCTTGCAGGCTTTGTCATAGGAAGCCTCTTTCAGTCGTTTACATCATTTTTAAAGTATGTAGCAGACCCTTTTTCAAAGTTGCCACAAATTGTTTTCTGGTTAATGGGAAGCCTTACACAAATATCCCTTAAAGATGTTTATATTTTTGCACCTATCCTTCTTTTGTTCTTAATTGTTGTATCCTTTTTCGGGTGGAAATTAAACATCCTTTCTTTTGGCGATGAGGAAGCGATAAGCCTTGGCGAAAATCCAAAGGCACTTAAAAGGACTATTATCGTTATTACAACCCTTCAAACAGCAATTGTTGTATCTCTGGGTGGTGTTATTGGATGGGTGGGGCTTATTGTTCCACATCTTGTAAGGTTTGTTGTAGGCTATGACAACAGGTATGTTCTGCCTTTATCAGCTCTTTTTGGTGGGGCGTTTCTTCTTCTCATTGATACAATCTCAAGGACGGTGTTCCCCTCGGAAATCCCAATTGGCATCCTTACAGCAATCGTTGGCGCCCCTTTCTTTATAGTCCTCATAAGGAAAAAGCCGTAAAACGAGGGCTTTCATTACAGCACTAAGTATTAATTTTTTTCACTAGACCCTGTTTCCGTTATTAAGAGCTAAACAAAATATTTATTTCAAAAATTTTGCTTAATATATTGCAATTACAGTTCGAAACATTGCTACAAGGTACCCCCGTGGCAAATGTCCAGTTGGGTCAAAGGGCATTTATTTTTTAAGTCTTACGAACTATCGAAATTCCCAAATCCTATCTCTTACAAAATGACAGTTTTCACTCTTATTCTGCTCAAAAGTATGATGCACTCATTGAAACAATTGCTAAATAATTTCTTTAAACTTGTTCTTTCAAGATATTTTTTACTTCCTGCATCGAATCCTATCTAAATTATTTCTACAAAATAAAGCGGTATGATCTTATGATAGCAATTTCCTTTTACCTTCCAACAAATCTTGCGGTTGATGTTTTTATGAGCGAAAAAGATGATGCCGAACCTGTAGAACTCTTCGAAAACAAGACAATTAGAATTGAGTTAAATGCATACATTAACGTGAACGAGACTTTCCCATTTTATTATCTAATACTGTATTAATCAGTGTCTTGTACCAATAAAGTGCTTTGAGCAATTTTTTGAATTGCAAGCACAAATTTCTTGCAAAATTATGAAAATCGGCTATAATATGACTGACCAGTCAGTCAATAGAGGCAGAAGTTTATGAAGTATAGACCGGTTAAGATTAAGGATTGCAAAATTTTTGGAGGTTTTGATGGATGGGATAAGCAAGAAAGAGAAAATTATTGAAGTGGGGGAGAAACTTTTCCTCGAGAAAGGGTTTCCGAATACATCTGTAGACGATATTACAAATGCGCTGGGGATTGCAAAAGGGAGTTTTTACACATACTTTTCTTCAAAGGAAGAGCTTTTAAAGGAAATTGTGAACAGGACTCTCAAAAATATCTATGAGGAACTATCAAAGTTTTCATCGGAACACAAGAGTTTGGAAGAAGCGTTTGAAGAGTTTGTTGCACTTAATATTGAACTTTCAAAATCTTATGGCCCATCGATTGTGGTGTCTTTAAGGGACTTTGGGATGTTTCTTGAGAATGGAAGCGAAAAAATGCTTGGTAGTTCTATTATGTATAGCATAAAAGGGCTTATAGAAGAATTCCTTAAAAATACAGTGGGATATGCAAGTGAGGAGAGTGTTGCATATATAACAGGCATTGCACTCTCTATATGGATTGAAATATTCTTTTTAAAAAGAGCGATTGATAAAAAAGAAATGGCAAATTTAATTTTAAATGGCTTGGGGAGGCAGAAGTGATAGCAGTAATTGGAGCAACGGGGCATCTTGGGAATGTCCTTGTAAGAGAACTCCTCAAAAGAGGAGAAAAACACATTGTTTGTATTGTACCAAAAGGTGAGGACTTAACGCCTTTAACCGGGCTTGATGTTGAGATGAGAACCGCCGATATAACGGATTATGACAGTATCTACAAAGCTCTCATTGGTGTTGATTATGTGTATCATACGGCAGGTGTAATATCGATAAATAAGGGCGAGTGGGAAAAGTTGTATAAGGTGAATGTCCTCGGGGCAAGAAATGTTGTTGAGGCGTGTTTGAATAATCGTGTAAAAAGGCTTGTTTATACAAGTTCGATACATGCATTTAAAGAACCTAACAAGAATGAGTATATAACAGAAAAAGAGCCACTTCAACCGCTATACGGAGAATACGCAAAATCAAAGACACTTGCAACTATTGAGGTTTTAAAAGGAGTTGAAAGAGGCCTTAATGCAGTAGTTGTTGCACCAACTGGTATTATTGGTCCTTACGACTATAAAGTTTCGGAGATGGGCACACTAATCCTGAAATATATGAAAAGCAAGGTGTTTTTCTATGTTGATGGTGCATATGACTTCGTTGATGTACGGGATGTTGCAATAGGCGAGATCCTTGCAATGGAAAAAGGGAAGACGGGCAAGATTTACATTTTATCAGGCGACAAAATAGAAGTGAAAGAGATTTTTAATATCCTTAGAAGTGTTTCAGGAAAAAGGATTCCACATGTAAGAATGCCTATGGCTTTAGCGAAGTTCTCTGCTATCTTTACACCTCTTGTTTCAAAAATTACAGGAGAAAAGCCACTTTTTACGTCTTATTCTCTTTCGGTATTGAATTCAAATTCAAATGTTTTGAAGGACAAGGCAGTTAAGGAATTGGGATTTTCTTCAAGACCATTGAATGTTTCCTTAAAGGATGCATACGAGTGGTTTAAGGATAATTACAGAGGAGGCTGGAAATTCACGAAGCTTTCACCGAATGTATCGCGGTAATCTTGAAAGAAAGATACACGTTTTCGCCTGTTTTTAAATCAAGTTCTTCAAGGGACTTTCGAGTTATGAGTGCTTTAAATGTATTGTTCTCAGACACTTTTACTGAAACAGTTGCAACACCAGATTTACTAACGATTTTCTCAATAAAACCTGTGAAACTATTCTGAGCGGAAGTCTTAAAAGGAGTCTTTGAAAGGGTAATTTCTTCTGGGTGGATAAAGATAATAACTGAATCGCCAATTGCATAGTCTCCAAGTGTATATATAATTTGGCTTCCGACATCGACCTTTTTTATGCCATCTTCTTCTTCAACGACAACGCCCTTTATGACATTTATCCCTGCAAGGCGTGCAACCTCTTCACGAGTAGGACTGTAGAAGATTTCGTAAGGCACGCCAATCTGGATAATTTGCCCGTTATCCAAAACTGCAATCCTATCGCCAACTATTGTTGCTTCATCTATATTGTGCGTTACAAAAATTGCACTTTTGCCAAAGTTTTTGATAATTTCCTTTAACTCTAACGATACACGCTCCCTTTCAATAGGTGAAAGTTGAGATGTAACCTCGTCTAAAAGTAAAACTTTCGGGTCAAGAATAAGGGCTCTTGCAATTGCAACCTTTTGTTTTTCGCCACCGCTAAGTTCGTTTGGGTATCTTGAAAGAAGGTGCTCGAGTTTAAAAAATTTCACAGTAGCCTTAAAACGCTCTTCTGCATTATCTATTTTCTTAAAGCGAAGCCCGAATTTGATATTATCTTGAATTGTTAGGTGTGGGAAAAGTGCAAGTGTCTGGAAAATGTAGCCGATGTTTCTTTCCTCAGGCTCTCTATTTGTTATATCAACCCCAGTTAACAAAATCCTGCCCTTATCGACTTTCACAAACCCTGCAATTGCGTTTAAAAGTGTTGTCTTTCCAGAGCCATTTTCTCCAACGATTGCAACAATTTCGCCATTTACTACATCAAGATTTATATTTTTAAGTAAAAAATTGCCGTTATGTGCGTAAAGCCCTGATATCGAAAGCACGACACTCATTTTACTTTCCTTCCTATAATCCTGAGGATAGCAAAAATAATAAGTGATATGATAAGAAGAGTTGCTGCAACAGAGATTGATGTTTCGAGGTTATATTGCGTGTATGCATCGTAAATGCGGATAGGTGCTGTCATTGGATAGTATGCAACAATAATTACAGCGCCAAACTCTGAAATTGCTCTTGCAAAAGAGGAGAGGAAACCAGAAATTATGTGTCCTTTAACGAGGGGAATGTCGATGAGAAAGAAAGTATGTACTTCACTTGCACCTAATATGCGGGAAGCCCTTTCTATCGATGGGTTAATTCCTTTGAACCCTTCTTTTACCGTGTCCACAAAAAATGGGAATGACATATACATCATCGCAACAACAACTGCAAAAGCAGTTCCTATGAGTTTTATATTGAATGTGTTATAGAGTAATTTACCGATTAAGCCGTCTTTTCCAAAAACAAGAAGAAGTGCAATACCTGCAATAATATGAGGGGTTGCAAGGGGAGTGTCACAAATTGCCTCGATTATACTTTCAAGTTTTCCAAAATACCCTTTTGCGATGAGATACGAAAGTGGTATGCCTATAATAACACTCAAAACCGATGCAATAAATGCAAAGGTGATACTATTGAGAATCGCATTCTGGTTCAGGGGGTCTTTTAGAGAAGAAATAAGAAGCGAAGGTCTCGGGTAAGTTATAAGGCGCGTTAGCGGCACAATTATAAAAAGGATGCCAATACCTGCAATGATACCCAACGCATATCTAAAAAATCTATTCTTCACATTTTATATTATAATCTATCTTTTGATTTCGAGATGAATTAAAGTTTGCAGTTTTTTTGAAGAATCCTATTTCGAGCCTTTTCAATTTTCTTTGACTGTTTATCCATTATTACAGACATTAGATAACTTTCGCTAATTTCTTATTCCAATTCTTACGATAGCAGGAATCTTATAGATGTCCGGGTATGCTTTGAAATCCACAAAGGGTTGTCCTGCTTTTTTGAAATCATCTTTTCCATATTTTAAAAGATACATCACAAATCGCTCAGCCCATATTTTGCTTGGTGCGTTTTCAGTGATTGTAAGCCCATAGATAATAGGTGCACCTTTTACAACTGTTCCATCTTTTAGGGTAAGGGATGCTTTTGCATACCAATCCTTTAACTCAGGATGTCCAAAGTTAAGTTCGTCTTTAAGCGAAATGTATTTTAAATTGTTTTGTATTGCAACAGATTCATACTCAAAGGCGTAATCAAGTTCGTGTGTTTGAAGAAGCGCAACAAGTTCGACTGATTTCGGGCGGATATTTTTTGGCTTTGTAGCATTCAACAAACTATTGTAAAGCCCCGGTTTTTTGTAAAAAAGTTCTGCAAGTTGAAACATCAAAAGGGTTCGGTATCCGCAGGGATCTGAGTTTGGCTCTGCGTATCCGAAGTCAACATCTTTTCTCAAAAGTATATCAAACCAATTATTGCTTGTGATTTCTTTTGCATATGCACTTTTATCCGTATAGCATAGAACAAGTTTATTGGTTGCAAACTCCGTGTACCAGGAAGCATATGCCGGTATAAGATATTGTAGGATAAGCAAAGAATCCGCAGTAATTACAACATCCATTTCCTTTTTCAATTCCGAAACCTGCTTTACAACATCAACGCTTCCTGCGGACATATCTTCAAAATTTATCTGGACATTGAGGTTTTTGTAATAATTTTTGAAGTTTTCTTCAACGCTTCTTATTGGTTGGGTAAGGCTTCCCGCGTGGATTACTTTAAGGGTTACCTTCAATGTTTTTGAAAGAGGCTTTGGAGAATACGAAAATTTTACGCTTCTTGTGTTTCCATTCCACATAACTATGCCACCAAGTGATTCTATAACAAACCTAAGAGGGACAAGAGGAACGCCTTTTATAACAGCAGGTGCAACATCGAGAGTCTCATAATTTTTATTGTCGATAATTGCTTTTTTTGAACCTACTTCGAATGTAAATACCTTAAGGTCAAATAAAAGAGTTACGGTCTTTGAGTTCAGATTGTAATCATAAAAGCCACCAAGAGTATTTGCAAGAAAACTACCCGGAATAAGCGTTCTTTCATTTGAAATAACTGGTGTAACATCAATTTTCACAACTTTTGAATTGATTACTGCAGATGTTTTTCCTATGGAAATTTCTCCCTCAACTTTTGTATCACCCTTTACGGGCAAAACCCCAATAGTTATAGAAAATACAAACAAAACAACAAGACTAAAAACAACCAAATTTTTCATCTTTTCATCTCCTCTCTATTATAGGAGGCACACCCGTTTTTGAAATGTACCCAAACTGAAAGAAGTCCATGAGGATGCGCTCCTTTTAGGTCTTTCTGGCAGGAGCTTATATATTGTATTGAAATTATTTAGTGTTCACTAAATTGGGTGACTATACACTCTTTCATCTTTAATTGCACCTCTTACATTTTTATTTGTATCAAAATTCAAGATTTTTTCAAGACGCAAATTGTTAGAGACTTCAAAATATTTCGGAGTC
>Ga0081479_115562_pt1 | contig 10888 bp, 8 predicted proteins | sample MamHotmetagenome_FD_70984 | JGI IMG/M metagenome (GOLD analysis project Ga0081479, IMG submission 70984) | Hot spring cone microbial streamer communities from Mammoth Hot Spring (Liberty Cap Streamers), Yellowstone National Park, USA - T=72 v2... | ecosystem: Environmental > Aquatic > Thermal... | reverse complement strand
AACTTTCAACATCTAAAGCAAATACTTTGAAAAAGTATCTATGAGGGTTTCCTCCTGGTGGGCAAGGACCACCATATCCAAAATTTCCAAAATCATTTTTTCCCTGATTAATATTTCTAACAACCGATTCTTTAGGAAAATTTTCTTTAAGTTCCAATACATTTGATGGAATGTCATAAACTATCCAATGGGTAAAAGTTCCGCCTGGAGCATCTGGGTCATCCATTATAATTGCATAACTTTTTGCATTTTCAACCTTACTCCAAGATATGTGCGGAGAGTTATCAAGCCCATCGCACGTGTATTGGGTAGGTATAGAATCCCCTTCTTTAAAAGAATTAGAATAAACTTTTGTTGTTGGTGTAGGTGTTGGTGTAGGTGTAGATGATGAACTTCCACCATCGCCACCGCCACAAGAAGCTAATACAGCCATTGAAAATACTGCGCTCGCAAGAGCCACTTTTCTTGATTTGCTACTCATTTTAAAACCCTCCTATAAGAAATTAATTAATTAATCGTAAATAATATTACCACAACATATACTAGTTGTCAACATTTTTTTTATTACAAATTTTTAATCTTTTAGAATTTTCTTATTCATAAGGCAAAAAGTATATTGTAATATTAACACAGTAGTATGTGTTTGTCAAGGGTTTTATGAAAGTGTTCCAAAAATCAAAGTTGTCATTCTGCAGCCGGCGAAGAATCTCCTGTTTTTCTCTTCAAAAAATCAAAAGAGGAGATCCTTCGGACTAAAGTCCTCAGGATGACGGGCATGATGGGTCAAAAGAGGAGATCCTTCGGCTTTACAGCCTCAAAATGACAAAGAACCTGCCACTTGCTACTTATCAGTTATTAATTAATAAAATAACTCATATCCATAAGCTGACCATTTCTAAGTATTGTTACTTTAATACTGCTTTCATTTCTAAGCATTTGGAGAATTCTAAAAGCATCCTCGCCGCTGTTTATTTTTTGATTGTTTATTGCAATCAAAATGTCTCCAACCTGTATACCAATTTTTTGGAATAAACTTCTATCTTGTATCCAATCAAATCTAAATCCTTTTGTTTGTCCGTTTTCAACAACCGGTATTAATCTGATTTGAGTAAACATAACCCCAGGGTCTGCTGTAAGTTTTTCTATCTCTGATTTCGGTATTGTATTATTATTCAATAATTTATCTAATGGTGGTAGGTTAAGAGGCTCATTATTGTTTGGAGTTGTCTGCTGAGCTTTTGTTTTAAAAGTTATCTTTTCAGTTTTGCCATCGGATTCTACTAATATAAAATCTTTGCCAATGTTTACAATTCTTATTCCGTTTATATTTTGTCCTTGTGATACTATATGCGTTTTTCCGTCAAGCTTTATTATGGCTAAGTTTTTAAAACCAATAGCCGTACCTATTAGCTGAATGTTATTGATGTTTGCTGATTGTTGTGTCTTTGATTTTTCTTTTGCTTCGAAGATTTCATATTTTGGCATTAGGGAGTTATAATCAAACTTTTGTTCTTGTATTTTTGGTGGGTTAATTGGGACATTGAACTTTATCATTATTAATGTGTATAAAAGAATTAAAACAAATATATGTGTTGGTATTATATAAAATATGGTCAATTTTGCAACACCTGCTTTGTTTATGATAATATTCTAAAAATATTTTTTCAGATTTAAAACTGGATATATTATAACATAATCCTAAGAGGCTGTTTTAAAAACTTTTTGTAATTTCTCGAAATAATCCATCCATGCTTAGCATCATTATAAGAGAAGGGATGTATCTGCTGAAACAATATTAAGAGAAGTCATAAAGAAAGTAAAGAGAGGAAGCTTAATATATACAGATAAATTCAAAAGTTTTGGAGATTCCCTCATAAAATTTACTAGAGCATCATTTTAAAACATGCGGGGAGGAATCCCCGCGTTTATACTATTTATATTATTTTTTTACAGCTCTCCAGAAGCCCTCAGCAGTAGTAGTGCGACCGGTTGTTTCGTAATTTGGAGCTTTACAATAATCTCCATCAGGCACACCATCACCATAAATACCTGATATTGTGTTAGTTTTGCTATCAAATTTACCAAAGAATGTTGCATACTCAGCCTTAGCATTTGGAATTGTATCGTTGCATATAATTATTGGGACTCTAAATATTACATAATTTCCATATACAATTCCTTGACCTGAGCGTGTATACGTTTTATCACCATCAGGAACAGTTATTGATGCGTTTATACTGCTACCATTTTGAGTGATTTGTAATTTAGCAGGACCTTTTTCTTTCCATTCCCTTGGTGTTGCATATACATCATATGTACCCGCAACATTAGCAGGTGATGCATTTGTTACGTCTTCAGCTGTAAATGTTCCTTCATAGGTGTTGCTTTTACTCTCTTCACAGGTATCACCTTTAGGCAAGGTATTTATGAATGTTCCTGTTATGTTTCCCTTAGGGTCTATTGTTCCGCTAAAGACCGCAATTCCTGTGTCATCTTCTTCTGTGTCATCTTCTCTTGTATCACTGCACATAATAACAGGGACTTTAAAACTGATGCTATTACCGCTCTTTGTGCCATGCCCATAGATGAAAAATAAATCACCAGTGTCTCCGTGGGTAGCTGTTATTTTTACAGATATATTCCCATTATCAGCATAAACAATATCTACCATCATTGGACCTTGTTCTGGAGAACCATATTTATCTTTTACATAAACAAAATATTTACTGGATGATGTTACTGATTGAGGTAATTTATTGGCTTCATCGTTGGTAATAGGATCGGTTGGGGTCACAGTACCATTAGAAAATGTTCCTTTTCCAATAATGTCGTCGGTAAATAAATTTTTAATCTCTATAGTCTTGTCAGTAGTGTTTACGAATATTTTTATACTGTCCAAAACCGCATCCATTCCTTGTCCATCTGCATTAAAGGGTGTTGTGATAAAGTCTGCATTTTGGACTCCATATTTTTGTAAAACTGAATTAAGAAGATTCTTAAGTGAGGTTTTTGCATTGCTTAAATTCAACTGAGAAGGGGGGTTGGTATATATATCTGCATTTCCGTTATTTGCAACTGCTACTACTGCTGTAGAAAGAGGTGTAATGTTAGCAGTCCCAGATTTTTGGTCTGTGTAAGAAAAAAGACCATACCCCTGTGTCTTTAAATAAAACGGTGGAGTTAAGCCTGTTGTGTCAAAGGAGAATTTACCATTTGCATCTGTAATTGTAGACCTTATGTTGCCTTTGCTGTCTTTTAAGTATACGGTAACTGAAGCCAAAGGCTTTCCTGTTGCCACAGTTCCTGAAAGACCAGTTGGTGTAGTAGTCCCTCCGCCTGTAGTTGTTCCTCCGCCGCCACCTCCACCACAACTAAATAGCGACATTGCTAAAAAGACGCTTGCCAATACTGCTAAAATTCGCTTGATGCTTCCTTTCATGATTTTTCCTCCTTTCATCATGATCTTTCCTCCTTTTACTGTCAAAATTGGTTTGACATCTCTTTCCATGACTCTTCTTCCCTCGCCTCTCCACCACATGAGGCGATAAGAACAGAAGAAGCCACTCCTACTGCCAACAAAAACCTTTTCCGCTTCATGATATCACCTCCAAAGATTAATTTATCATATAATTTATTTACTCTAAGATATTTTATATTTTGTCTAACTTGTATTAGACACCTTTTTAATTGTAAATGCAACTAAATTATGACTAAAATCATAACCTTTGTATTAAAAATACATCAAAAAATTTTTTTTGCAATAGTTTTGTATGATTCGGAAAAATCTAAAAAATAATGTTCATTTAGCCTTTTATTTCTCTGATAGATAACAAAGCCGCCAATTTTGTCACTTAAAAGCTATAGCGAAGGATCTCTTTTTCACTTTTCACTTATTCACTTTCTCACTTACTCACTCTCTTTACAAAATTTCCTTATAAATAATCCTCTTTTCAGCTCTGTCATACACATAATCAACTTTTAACTCAGTACTTCCAACGCCTACATTTATAACTACATGAAAAATATCAGACTTAACATCTATATAATTTTGTATCTTATAAAGCATATCAAACGTAAAACCATCTACCAAAACCAAATCTTTTGCTTGTTTAAAAGGTTCTTTACTCCTTTTCTCAATGATTTTTTGAGCTAAATTATCGTCTATCCTTTCATCAAGAGACTTTAAAACCCATAAAGGAGCTGTGTTGATGTTTATCTTTCCGTTTGTGTAAACGGTAGAAGTCCCTATCAATCCAGGATAAAAGTCCTTTCCAACCAACTTACCATTTAAATCTTCATCTTTAAAGCCAATCAGTATAAGCTCATACAGACTATCCATAGGAGCTTTTTTGACAGGATAGCCTGTTTGAAGCGTTCCTTCTTGCCTTCCTAACCATACAAGCAGATTTCTTTCTTTCTCAGGAGATATCATCAAATTTTTAAACAGATTGTCAACTATTTTGCCATAACCCGGATCGCCGGCAAGGTTTAGATTTATGTATCTGTTTTCATCATAGATTGTTATACTAACTTTTATACTATTTTGTGAGTAATTAAAAGGAAGCGTCCATTTATCCTGTAGAGAATCAACGCTTTGGTCATCATTATCAAGAATGTATTTAGCCAGATTAAAGCCTGCATCTGCTATGTATAAAGCCTGAACCTTTCCATAAACAGATTGAACGTAGTTGTTTGTAGAAATACTTGACTGATAACTATCTATCACATAAAAAGACATTGTCAAAAAAGCCATCAAAACAACGATTATAATCATTGGAAGTTATATTTTAGGTCTAATAAATTGCCGGATAAAACAAAATTATAAGAAGAAGCCGAAGCTTTGCCGTTAATCTTTGACATTAAAGGATTATCTTTGTTAAAAGATACTTGACCGTTGCCTGTAAAAGCTATTCCATTAAAAGAGCCTTTTAAATCAAATACTTTATCTTTAAAATCTATCTCTAAAAACTCTAATTTTGTGCCGTTTGCATTAATACTCTCAAGCTTTAGCCTTCCAAAAAACCCATCAGATACTTTTAAGCTACCGCTGATTTTACTAACACCTTCCAAACAAGAAAAATCTTTAAAATCCATATAGTATGTTTTAGATAACCCAATCTTAAAGGTTGACGGCTTTCCTTTACATTCTAAATTAAGACTTAAAGGTATTAATTTCAAGGTTGTATTTACATCGGAAAGAACTTTCTTATTTGCATAAAACAGATTTAGATTTTTAAACTGTATAGAAAAAGGTGTTTCTTTAACTGACTGACTGTAAAAGAAAATATTATTATCTGATGCAAGTTTGCTAAAAATCATATACTTAGGTATAAATGAGATTGTAAGCAGTAGCAAAATAAAACCTATTATTAAGCTAATAAGCCCTTTGTTTAGTGCCATTTATTAGTCTCCTTAAACTTTCTTACCGTTTTATAATTTAGCTAAGAATCTCCTGTTTTTCTCTTCAAAACATCAAAAGAGGAGATCCTTCGGCTTTACAGCCTCAGGATGACAGAAAGGGAAATAATAACGTCATTCTGAGCGTTAGCGAAGAATCTCCGCCCTTTTTGTTTTCTCCTATATTAAAAAGACTTTAAAACAGGAGATCCTTCACTTCGTTCAGGATGACAGAAACACTTATGATGTCATTCTGAGCGTTAGCGAAGAATCTCCGCCTTTTACCTCTCACTTATTCACTTTCTCACTTTTTCACCTTCTCACCTTCTTTAAAAGAGGAGATCCTTCGGACTTACGTCCTCAGGATGACAGGCAGGTGGGTCAAAAGAGAAGATCCTTCACTTCGTTCAGGATGACAAAGACTATAACACGAAGTCATTTCTGAGCGATAGCGAAGAATCTCCTTTTTTACCTCTCACTTATTCACTTTCTCACCTTTCAACATCTTATTAATCTCTTCCGATACCTTTCTATGCTCTTCTGTTATTTTTGTAAGCTCTTCCGGAGATGAAATTATATACGGCGTTAAGAATATAAATAAAGTAGTTTTATCATCAGATTCTGATTGATACTTAAACAGATTGCCAACTATTGGAATATCTTTTAACCCCGGAATACCGTTCATAGTTTTTATTGTTTTGTTGCTAACCAATCCGCCTATGACAATTACTTGACCGTTTTCAACCACAACATCAGAATTTAAAGACCTGTTTGATGTTACCGGCACTGCATAAGACAAGTTGCCAACAGATGGTCTAATGTAATCTGTTACTTCTTGTAAAATTAAATTTATGCTTAATCTAAGAGTGTTTTCTGAAGAAATCCTTGGAATAGCTTTTAAGTCAAGACCAACTTCTCTATAATCGTATGTAATGATTGGCTGTCCGTTTATATCAAATCTTACGCCGCTTGCAAATGGAATGACGTTTCCAACCTTTATTTCTGCTAACTGATTGTCTAACGTCAACACTTTTGGATTAGAAATTATATTAAAACCACTTCCGGATTCAAGAAGTGAGAAAAGTAAGGCAAGGTCAGGCAAAAATACGCTTGTACCACCGACGGATACAGTCTTTCCTGAATTTGAAAATACACCCATTAAAAAATTACCCGAGGAGAAAGCTTGGTATATCCCATCTTGAGTTAGACCTCTAAACGCAGCCCCTCCTTTAGTTCCTAAGGCTTGCCAGTTAACGCCAAGTTCAAAAAGTTTTTTTGCAGAAACTTCAACGATAGACGTTGTTATTAAAACCTGCTTTCTTCTAACATCTAAAATCTCTATGAGTTTTTTAATTCCTTCATACTCATTTTTATTTGCATATACAATAACGGAGTTTGTTCCCACATCAAAGCCAACTTTTATACCTTCTTTTGTAGTGATTGAAGGTAAAACTTGAGCTGATGTAGATGTTTGAGTTGTCGGCATCGTTGATTGTGCGGGAAACGGCTGATTTGTTTGTCCAAATGGCTGATTGTACTGAGATAATCTATCCTGTCCTATCTGTCCGGTGAATGGCTGATTTGGGTTAGTTTGTGGCTGATTTTGCTGTATCTGTTGTGCTGAAGGTTCATTTATCGGAACTGTGCTGCCTGTTAAAAGCTGAGATAAACTTCTGCTGATTTCCATAACTGTTGTAAACTTCAGCGGTATGATATAAAAACTTCTTCCTTCTGTAATAACCCTTTCCGAATCAAGATTATCTAACATATCTTTTATCGTGTTGTATACTGATTTTGAAGCAAAAATAACAATAGAATTACTGCTCTTATCCGCTGCCATTGTAAATTGTGGGTTTGTTTTTTGTATCATCTGTATCAAAGGTATTAAAGCTTTGTAAAGCTCTTCCGCTTGGGCATACTTTAATTTATACACATAAATATCTCCGGCTTTTTCCTTAGAATCTAAAGATTTAATGATGCTTTTTACTTTATCGATATTTCCTTTATAATCATAAATAAGAAGTGCGTTAGACTGCCCATTTATAGATGTTTTTGCAACTTGAGATAAAAATGGTCTTATCGTATTTAACAGGTCTGTAGCTGTAACATTCTCAGGATAGTACATGTAAAGCTCCATCTCACCGGAGGCTTGGGCTTTTGGAAATCTTCCGACAGGTATATTTTTATCTGCTGGAACGATTTTGACATAATCTTTATCTGATATTACAGTAAGGTTGTTTAAGGCTAAAGCTAAGGTAAATATGTCCCATGCTTCATTTACGCTTACGGGTTTAGAAGATGCTAAGTTTAAATTTCCTTTTACATCTTCAGAAACAATAATGTTTTTACCTGTTATTTGAGACATAAAGGCTGCAACATCAGATATTGGAGCATCTTTAAAGTTTAGCATTATTTTCTTATCTGAAGCAGAAAAACTGCTTGTTGTAAAAATAAAAATTATTAAAATTGTTAAAATTTTCTTCATCCTTACCTCTCCTACTGCTTTATTACGGCTAAAACTTCCTGCGGTGTAGTGATGCCTTTTAATATTTTAACTATACCATCTTCAAACATAGTTTTAAAGCCTTTCTCTCTTGCCTTTTTATAAATCTCAAATTGATTTTCATTTTTACTTATCATCGTTTTTAATTCTTGGTCGATTTCAAGAACTTCAAATATAGCAATCCTCCCTTTGTAGCCTGTGCCAAGGCAGTTTTCACAGCCAATGCCTTTGTAGAATGTATAATTTTCATTTGGATTTAATTTTAGCTCTAAGATTTCTGCATCTGTTGGAGTATATGGAGTTTTGCAATTTTCACAGATTTTTCTAACAAGTCTTTGAGCAATCAATCCTTCCAAGGAGCTTCCAAGTAAAAATGGCTCTATTCCCATATCTATCAGCCTTGCAATTGAAGAGATAGCATCGTTTGTGTGCAATGTTGTTAAGACAAAGTGTCCTGTAAGTGCTGCATGAATTGCAATATCTGCGGTTTCTGTATCTCTTATTTCTCCAACGAGAATAATATCCGGGTCCTGTCTAAGAATTGACCTTAAACCGTTTGCAAACGTTAACCCTACTTTTGGATTTACTTGGATTTGATTTATACCTTTTATCTGATACTCTACCGGGTCTTCAATTGTAATTATGTTTTTTCTTGGGTCTTTTATATACAGTAAAGAAGCGTATAAGGTAGTACTTTTACCTGCTCCGGTTGGTCCAGTTACTATGACCATTCCGTAAGGCTTTTTTAAAAGTCTTTTTAATTTTTCTAGATTTTCTTCTGATAAACCTATATCTTCTAGCGTTAATAAAAAGCCAGATTTATCAAGAAGTCTTAAAACTACTCTTTCACCAAAAACAGTTGGAAGTATAGAAACCCTAACATCTAAATCTTTTCCACCTATCTTTACGCCAATCCTTCCATCCTGCGGAACCCTTCTCTCTGCAATGTTTAAATTTGCCATCACTTTTATTCTCGTAACAACCGAATTATACATGCTTATAGGTATTTTCAGATATTCATGAAGAATGCCGTCCATTCTTAACTTAACTAAAGCCATATCTTCGTATGGTTCAAAGTGAATATCTGAAGCTTTTAATGTGCTTGCCTTAATCAAAACAGAGTTAACAAGATTGATTATAGGGCTTTCTTCTTCCGTTGTCAAAATATCTTGTGCTGTCTTAACTTCTTCGCCGCTCTCTTCTATAAGTATTTCACTTTCTGATAATTTTTCTTGCAGTAGTTTGGAAAATTCTTCCTGTGGAATTTTTTTTATGATTACATTTTTCCCTGTTCTAAACCTAATCTCTTCAATAACAAAAGGATTGTAGTTGTTTGGAACTATCAGCTTTATATAATGTTCATTTTCTTCCTCTACAATAAGCTTGTATTCTTTAAGAATATCCATTATTTAACCTCTATACTTTAAGCGTAAAGTTGAAAATTTGCAAAATTTAATAAGAGACCCTTTGGTCTTTGTACTTAGAATAACAATAGTATTATCCATAATGTCATTCTGCAGCCGGCGAAGAATCTCCTTTTTTTCTTTCTTTTCAAAAAACATTAAAAAATAAGATCCTTCACTACGTTCAGGATGAAAAGGAAAATAAAAATCTGTCATTTTATAACCGGCGAAGAATCTCAAACGTTCTTTAAACTTCTCATCTAAAGTATATTCTTCAAAAATATCAATTATTTAACCTCTATTTCAAACTCAAAATTTCCATTGGGTAGTTTTTTTACACTTTTTGTATTTTCCGGTGGCTGACTTGATTCTCCTTTTATAATCAGTTTCCCATCGTAAAATTCTATTAAATAAATTTTTGCATCCTTTGGCAGATTTATTTCAGCTAACTTTTTAGATAAATCAAAATTGGACCCAAGCTTAACCATGCTTTTTATCTGCATGTAAGGAGAAACTACCGGCACATCCGGAAAAGCTTTTCTAAATTCTTGTCTTTGTAAATTTTTTATCTCTTTTAATTTATTTTCTGAAACCTTTTCTATAAGAAAGTAGCTAACAAGATAAGATGCAATGCTTATTAAAAGCAGATTTTTAAACTTAGTTTTATCCTCTTCGCTAAGGGTTGTTTTTCTGAAAGATAGTCTATTGTCTTTTAAAATACCCTTTAAAGCTCCACCAAATGCAACAGCTAAATCGTTTAAGCAGTAGGGATTCTCTATTAATCTATAATCTTTAAAAAATTCTTTGAATTTATTTATATTTCCACTGTCTCCAACTATCAAGACAGGCTTATTTTCAAGCTCCGGAAGATTTTCTTTTAGCCAACTTGGATTGTTGACAATATCAGCGTCCTTTTCCAGTATAACTCTGTAAGCGTCTATATTTTTATTTTTTACAGAAATAAAGGTTAATTTTTCTTTTTCAAAATTTATACAGTAGCCATCATCTTCTGATAAAAGATTATAAATTCTAAGAAGAGAAAAAATCTCTCCATCAAGAGCGTAAAAATCTTTTACATCAAAATTTTTGTATGCTAAAACATAAGCAGTATCATCTTCTAAATGAACATCAAAGGTTATATTTCCATACTTTTCTTCTAAGATAAATTTATAATACTCTCTAAGCTCTGAGATTTTACGAATGTTTGTTTTTTCATAGAAAAAAATCAGATTTTCAGCTGGTATTACATAGATTTTGTTTTTGCCTTCTTTTTCAATGATAGACCATTCTTTACTGAAAGGCTTTTTAAATATAGATATTTTTTTGTTTTTATAAACGCCTGTAAAAATCATATTAACCACTACCAAAGCTTAAAACAACTTTCATTCTATTGCTTCCTGTATTATCAACTGCCTTTATATTTTTTATTGTATACCCGTTTTCTTCAAGCTTATAGATTACTTCAACCAGCTTTTTGATGCTTACGTTATTCATTGTTATCTCAAAGGTATCATTATTAACATTAATACTTTCAACGTTTAGACCCATTCCAACTAAAAAATTTCTTATACTCTGCTCGCTGCTT
>Ga0081479_111801_pt1 | contig 10989 bp, 13 predicted proteins | sample MamHotmetagenome_FD_70984 | JGI IMG/M metagenome (GOLD analysis project Ga0081479, IMG submission 70984) | Hot spring cone microbial streamer communities from Mammoth Hot Spring (Liberty Cap Streamers), Yellowstone National Park, USA - T=72 v2... | ecosystem: Environmental > Aquatic > Thermal... | reverse complement strand
TTGAATCGCATTTTATTCAGCCGCCGTTAGTATCAGCCGTTCTCATGGCGTCCATCAAAGCTTTGCCTGCCCCAAACATATTGTAGGGTGTAGCCAAATAATATATCTTGTATGGCTCGAAGAAGAAAATCTCGTCAAAGGACAGATGATCTGCCTGGGCTTCTTCGTCGGCATGATCAGTGATGCGGATACGATTATAACGGATTGCGTCAATAATGTCTTGAATGTCCACGAGATAACCCTGCCCAATGGATTCTGTCTCCTATTATATCTCGACACGCTGAGTTGGCAAAGGGCTGGCTAATGGTGGACATCAGCCGCGCCGCGTAGCGCAGCGGAGCGGCGTCAGGTGCAAGCGCGTGTTGGGTGGCGCTACGGCTCATTCAGCCACCTTATCCAATCTCGAGCCATCTCAGTTTCGTCGCTGATTGCCCCTCTCCCCTCATCAAAGAAGACTGAGTACCTGTCTACTTCAGGATAGCCCAAATTCGACCATGCGGTCACAAAATCCGCGAAACCACAGCCCAGTATTGCACGCCCATTAACAGAAAAGCCCCACTCGTGATCAAGATAAAGTATCTGGCTTGGTTCGGTGTCAAATCGCAACACCAGGAAATCGCCGCCCCCGCCGCAGAACGAATACAAGGGGAAGCAATATCGTAGCGTGACCCTGGTCAACAGGATATCTTCGTTGTCGTCAAACTCGGAGCGATGAATCCAATTACAGGCTCCTGTAAGCCACTCATCTTGAAACTCACTATATACCTCAATAAGTGACTTTGTTTCAGAAATACCAATGAACGGAACTTCCCGGTTGCCCCCTCTCAAGGGGAATTCTTGCCTAAGAGTACAGCGCACCTCATAAAGTGACCAAGCAAACCAAAAGCCGCCAGCAAATTGGGTCACCGTCTCCACAAAGTCCTTGGGGAGAGATAAGCCAGTAAAACGCTTGAACTCGTCAACTTGCGATAAAGGAATTGGCGGAAGTAATTCCGGCCCTTCAACTTCTCCGCCTTTTGCCAGGATCCGCTCTGAAATCCAATGCAGATTGGAGATCCATTTATCCCAAGTTGTCTTTTCCACATTAGACTCCTGTTTCACAACACAGGGCTGCCACCCAACGGTTTGCGTTAGCCGCTGGTGAGCGGGCTGGGATTCGGCCGGGGAGCAGGAAAAGCCCGAAGCCAGAAAAATGCTTGTAAGTCGGGACGAATCCCACCAGTCGGCTGCATGCTTTGTTGGGCGCGTTTATCGGCAGCATTTTAAATCATAACCGAAATATGATTTTTGACCAAAGAGAACAACGGTTATAGGTTTTTCGTGACTTTCAAAAAACATCCATTGCTCTCGATCAATACAAACTGACTGAAGGATCGAGACTTTTGGGTTATCAAATACTAGACCATATTTACACGTGCCTGACAGTTTTCTATGAGGCCAGGCAGAACTCACCATCACTTCAAGTGTAATGTTTTCTTTGGGAGATATTCGGTGCATTATAGTTGCTGAATCCACAATTATTGCCATATAGGTCAGTAATCCGAGAACCAACGATCCGATAAGTAAAACAAGCATAAATGACCAATCTTCAATTACCATTCGTTTTTGTGTTTTCTTCTCCGAACTTATTAATTGCGATTTTAATAGTAGAAAATGGAACAAACCAACATAAACTGATACTGCAAGTGAAATTGGAAAAATTTGATGAACATATGGTAGAGATGGCAGTATGCGAGGTTGAGTAAAAGAAATTATGATGGTGGTTATCATCAGAACAAAAAAAATAATCATCCCGATTAAAGCGTTTAAAGCAATGAAGCGTGTGTATCTCATTCTAATAGCCCTCCATATAAGACAAGCGCCCAACGGCACGCGCATAAGCCGCACGCGGAGCGAGCGCAAGCAAGCGAAGCGGTCGGCTGAAAGCGCAGGTTAGCCAGCGCTCCATTTCATTTCACGAGCACAGTCATCAAGCCACTTGAACCCCATACTTGGCAATATTGGGGTCTCCACTTACCAGCACAGCGCCTTCAACCATCGCTTGGGCAACCAATAGACGGTCAAAAGGGTCCTTGTGATAAGCTGGCAAATTTTCCAATGCCAGCACGTGTGCCAGCGTAACAGGCAATATCTCGATGCTGTTGGTCTGTTGCTGGGTTTCGATGATCTCTTTCAGGGGCAGAGCCAGCCTGAGTTTACCCAACTGCAGTTTGATTTGCATTTCCCAGATACTGACCACGCTGAGCAACAAAACGTTCTGGCGATCTTGACAAGTGCCAATGCTTGCGGCGAGAGTCTGGCAGGTTCGCTGTCCCACCAGATAAACGTGTGCGTGTCCAGTAGCAACTTCATGCGTTGCCCGTCCAGAATTCTTCGGGTAGAGGCTCATCAAAATCTGGGCTGGTCCAAATGGCTCCTGCGTGCAGACCTGCCACGCGAGAAGAGATGGGTACAAGGCGAGCAACGGGGGTCAGTCCATCGGTGAGAATCCACTCTACCCCTGAAGTAATTTGTGAGAGCAACTCTTGTAATCGAAGCTGGGCTTCTTTGACATCAATTTGCTTGGTTAACATATATTCTTCTCCTTGAACCACAGCGTGGTCGCGTGGCGCTGGCTAACGGCACGCGCGTAAGCCGCACGCGGAGCGAAGCGGAGCGTGTCGGCTTGACGCGCTTGTTAGCCAGCGCCTTGCTTGTAAACCTCACGACGATGTCTGATAAAGTGCACAAGGATCTTCTGTTTCTCTCTGTCGCAGGTATACAAGCACTCGATAATCACCAACACGCAGTTTGAAAACCCCTTGCCATGGCCCTGTTAGCGTCTCGGGCGTTATGGTCTCGAAGTTTTCTGCTAACCAACGTATCTTTTTCAGTACGCGCTGTGCAACGGGCTTATCCAAACGCGCCAGATCAGTCTCCGCTACAGGGGTAAAGTCTACTTGGAACATAATGTTACCAAGTCAACCCGAGTCTCGCCGCAACTTCGTGTGCGGGTATTGTCTTGCTCCCCGCTTCATTCGCGGCTAGAGCGCGCTGGAGTTCAAGTCTGAACTCGTCACTTAACTCCAACCCTTCATCAGGATCACCAAACATCTCCAAGAAGGTTTGGATAACAACTTCGCGGATGAGCTTCTTTAACTCGTCAACTGTCAAATCTGCAACTGTGGAATGAGTCATAGTTCCCTTCTCCTATCTGCAGAACGAATACACGCCACTTATCGCGCTGGCTAACGGCCTGTGCTTCACCTGCGCCACGAAGCGCAGCGGAGCGGCGTCAGGTGCAAGCGCGTGTTGGGCGGCTTTTTCAACGACGATGCTTTACAGTGACAGCAAGAAGGTGCACACAGGGATTTAAGTTTCCTGTGGTTGTTAGAGATGTATCTGACAAAACAAATTTTTCAAGCGTTTTGTCTTGATAATTAGAAAGAATAGGAATGGTCAGAATATCCATTCCACCAACAACATTATCGGGTAGTGTGCCACGCCAGGCTTCTGATACCATAGGGGATGAGATTGTACTTACTGCATCAGGCTTGTTTCTATTGGTCTGTCACAGATGAAATTGAAATCACGCCACTTTGAAAACTACCCCATTAGTGGGAACCAAAAGCCTTTAAGAGCCTTTTTCACCCACATATGGGGGTATTTCGTACAGTGCAATTACACACTTTTACGCATGACAGACCAGTAGCTTGCAAAGGTCAAAAACGCGCTGTAATCCCTGCAATGCGCCACCTGAACCGCAAACTTTTGATTTGATTATACATCCATTTTTCAGAATGTCAACACTCTCGTTTACGCCCCCATATTTGGGCAACGAAGCTCCCTGACAACGGCATATTTGCCGGGCAAAAAACAGGAGCAAGCCAGCAAAACACCTGACTCCCTGCCACTTCTCAGACTTGTGAGCAATCACCAGCCTCCCTTTTCATTGACGTTTTCGTCCCCTCGCAGTATAATACCGCCTTGCCCCGGCCAGGATGCTGGGGCGCATATATCTATCCCGGCTTCCCCGGTCTTGAGTGTTGGTTCATCTTCCCCACGCAATGACCGGTGAAGCGAATGCCAGGAGTGGTAAGAATGAAAGAATACGTGATCATCGAAAACGGCGGTAAACAGTACCGCGTCGAAAAAGGGGCGACCATCGAAGTAGATCGTCTCCCCCATCAACCCGGCGACCAGATCGAACTGGATCGCGTGCTTCTGTTGGCCCGTGATGGCGAAGTGAAGGTGGGCACCCCCTTCGTCGAAGGCGTGCGCGTGCTCGCAACCGTGTTGGAGCACTTCAAAGGCCCCAAAGTGGTGACCTTCCACTACGTCCCCAAAAAGCGCATTCACGTCAAAGGCGGGCACCGCCAGCAGTACACTCGCCTGCGAATTCAATCCATTCAGGTCGCCGAAAGTTAGCAGGCGATCCACGGAAAACGTTGCAAAGAAACGGAGGTTCCTATGGCACACAAAAAAGGTGGCGGTTCCAGCCGCAATGGTCGTGACTCCAATTCCAAGCGTCTGGGCGTCAAGCGTTACGCAGGCCAGTATGTGCTGGCCGGGAATATCCTTGTGCGTCAGCGGGGCACGCGCATTAAACCAGGCCTGAACGTTGGCATTGGCGGCGATGATACCCTTTTCGCCCTGACCGATGGCGTGGTCTATTTCGACGTGGTGCGTGGGCGCAAACGTGTGAACGTCATTCCTGTCGCTGAAGAAGCATAAGAGGTTACCATGAAGCCAGATATTCACCCCACTTATTATCCGGATGCCCGCGTCATCTGCGCTTGCGGCAATACCTGGACCACAGGCTCCACCCGCAAAGAAATTCACGTCGAAATTTGCTCCAAATGTCATCCCTTCTTCACCGGCGAACAACAGCGCATCGTTGACATTGAAGGTCAGGTAGATCGCTTCCGACGCAAGTTACAGGCGCGCGAAGCCTATGAGGCCGAACGCGCCGCCCGCGAACGCGAACGACGTGCCCCCTCGCGCCCGATTTCCGACCTCGAACTGGGGCCGCGTGCCGAAAAGGCATTACAGAACGTGGGCATCAGCACCATTGGCCAGTTAATCGAAAAACTGGCGGAAGGCGAGGAGGCCGTCCTGGCCATCGAAGGCTTTGGGCGCAAGGCGCTGGTGGATGCCCGTCGCAAGCTGCGCGCCCTGGGCTACGAAATCCCCACCCCTGAGGCCTCTGCCTCCTGAGCGCGGCGGAGCCCCAGGTCCCGCGAAGCCAAAGGCGCTTTTCGCATTCTCAGGCACGGAGAGAACCCCTCCGTGCCTTTTCTTTACGCCTCAGAACGGGGAAACGCTCGCACAGCCTGGCAGCGCAAACACTTCGCATCCTCGCAAAGCAATGCCCGCGGGTCTTCGATCAGCCAGTCATGCACCACGCGGATCAGTTCCTGGAGCGGAATCGCCTCGACCCAGGTCTCGCCCAGCGGCACTCGGCGCGTTACACCGTCCAGCCGTGGGCGCACAGCCTCGAACCCCAACGAGCATCCCGGAAAGCCGGGGCAGGCAACCACCCCGTGGGGAGTGAGCGCCCAGCGTAGAAACTGCCTGCGCCCGGCCAGCCGTTCGGCATAGTGAATGCTGGTGTTCACCGTGTGATCCACCCCGATCAGCAGCACCCAGCCCCCCAGGCGATACAAAACCCCAATCGGCGCCAGCGGCTCAAAAAGGGTCTGAGCCTCCAGCGCTTCGTCCAGGCCAACCGCTGCGAAGGAAAGGATGGGATGAGCCGTGCGTCTGGCCTGAGGATGGCGGCGCAGCGTCTCCGCCAGAATGCCCATCAACGGATCGGCAGGCAGGTCCGGGCGGAAAAATTCGGCGCGGGAGTTATGGCGCTGCTCCGCCTGATAGTCCACCCCGTTCCAGGGCGGCCCCAGGCGCGGCGTGACCATGGTCTTATAGGTGAACGTCGGAGCCATCACGCCGGCAGTCGTATCCAGCAGCGCGGCCAGCAGGGCGGTTGCGCCACCGCGAATCGGCCCGACCTTGCGCAGCGAAGCATGTACGATGACGGGACGCTCCTCCAGTTCAAGCTTTCGGAATACTTTTCTTAAATCGTGGAAGCCGATCATCCTCCCTCCGCGCCGTCCGGCGATGCCTGGCCGGCCGCCTTTCGCATCCTGCAAGAAGCCGGGTGCGCCTCCTGACGGGGACCTGCGGCCACCTGCCGCGCCCGCGGCCGCGCCCTCAGGGGAGCAAAGCGTATCTGCGCGCCTGGCGCATCGCTCGGGCCGCCGCAATGGCGCAGCCTGTTCCGGGAGCATCCCGTTTCAGACGACCCTGACGGCCGGGGTCGCGCTTCACTTGCCTTTCCACTGTGGCTTGCGCTTTTCAATGAAAGCCTTCATCCCCTCCTTCTGGTCCTCGGTGGCAAAGAGCAGATAAAAATTGCGCCGCTCTGCTGCCAGGCCTTCGCTCAGGCTGGTCTCCAGGGCGGCATTAATAGCCTCTTTCGCCAGACGCACTGCCAGCGGCGCGCGAGAGGCGATCTCCTCGGCCAGGGTTAGCGCTTCTTCCAGGTAACGCTCGACCGGCACCACGCGATTCACCAGGCCAAATTGCAATGCTTCCTGTGCGGTCAGGGTGCGATTATTGAGCACCATCTCCATTGCCAGCGCCTTCCCGATGGTACGGGTGAGGCGTTGCGTGCCTCCTGCGCCGGGGATGACCCCGATGGTAATTTCCGGCTGGCCAAAACGCGCACTCTCGGAGGCGATGATCATGTCGCATGACATGGCAAGCTCGCAACCACCTCCCAGTGCCCACCCGGAAACAGCCGCAATGACCGGCTTCTTAATGCGCCGAATGCGGTCGAAGAGTCCAATAGTATCCCGCTCCAGCATCTCGACCGCCGAGGCCTCGGCCATCTCCTTGATGTCCGCGCCGGCAGCGAACGCCTTTTCGTTGCCGCTGATCACCATCGCCCCGATTTCGGGATTGGCATCGAAGGCCTCCAGAGCTTCCATCAGCTCCATCAGCAACGTCCGATTGAGCGCGTTCAACGCCTGCGGGCGATTTAAGGTGATCAGCCCCACGCGCCCTCGTTGCTCGACAAGAATGCTTGTATACGTCATGAGAGAACCTCCGCTTTGGGGATATGGAAAATCTCTTGTAGATGGCAGGCCGCGGAGCGACCGCAGACGGCGGACCGCAGACCGCAGAGTGGACGATAGACAATGAACGGTGGACGGTCATAGAACAGGCTTTCCAGCCCGTCCAAAAAAAGGTCGCTGACAAATTCGTTCAGACAGGCGACGAGCACAAACATCCCGATTATAAATCGTTTCGGTTATACTTAGAGCGCATGGCGTTCCCTCTCGCATTCCTGTTCGCGGGGCTGGAAATTTTCCTCTGCCTTTGGGGGAGCTGGCAGGTCTGGCGGGCCAGGCTGAAGCGGAAGATCACCCTCCTGCTTCTCCTTCTGTTCAATTTTGCGCTGGTGGGCCGTATCCTGCTGGTTGCAGTGGGCATCCACGGTGAGAGGATGGCCGTTGGGCTGGGAGAGACGTACCTGGCCTTTGGGATCGCCATCGGGCTTTGGTTGCTGCTGCGCGCCCAGCGAAACCAAACGCTCACCCGGAGCCTGCTTCTGGTGATCCCATGGCTGTTCCTTGTAGCCGGGCTGGCAATTTTTCAGGCGCGTTTCCCTGAAGTGATCTGGCGAAGGGGAATTTACCTGCTGCCCCGTCAGGCGCTGCCGGCGTTGGGCGCGTTCCTCGGATGGCTGTTCCTGGCGATGGGCATGGTCATCTTTGCTTTGCGCCAGGCGCGGCAAATTCACCAGCCCATGCATCGGGCGCGCTTTGCTTACTGGGCGATCATCCTGCTCCTGTTTGCGCTCGATGGCCTGAACACGTTTGTCTGGTCTCTCCCCAACATCCATCCCTGGCGATCTGGGATGATCTGGACGCTGGTTTACCTTTTCACCCATCATCGGGTGAGGCCGCTGCGGAAGGTGCTGCGCACAGGGCTGATCTACCTTTCCACGTTTCTGCTCCTGGTATTGCTCTATATCCTTAGCAGCCTGGCCTCCGAGCGTTTGTTTGGTCAACGCGCCGGCTATGATCCGCGCTGGAGCGGCGGCGTGATTGCTCTGGGGCTGGCGCTCCTCTTCACCCCTTTGCTCAATCAAATCGAAAAGCAGATCAACCGCTGGCTACGCATTCAAACGCCGGATATTTCCCGCATTGTTCAGCTTTACAGCCAGAATATTAGCACCATCCTGGAAATGCAGCGCCTGGCTCAGGTGGCGGTAGCCCTGATCATGGAGACAGCCGGATTGGCGCATGGCTTTTTCTTCCTGGTCGAGAGAACAGAAGAGAAAGAGCGTCCGTCTTTCCGCCTGCGCGCCGTGCGTTATCCCGGTGAGCGTCAGATCAGGCAGTTAGAGCTTCCCGAAGATCACCCGATTGTCACTTTCTTTCTATCCCGTGCTCAGCCTTTATTGCAATACGACCTTGATCTTCTGCCCGAATTTCGCAGCCTTTCCCCCCTGGAAAGCGAATGGTTTGGGGCATTGCGGGCGGAAGTGTACGTGCCGGTTTTTTCCAGGGGGAACTGGATTGGCCTTTTTGCTTTCGGCCCGCGCCTGAATCAGCAGCCTTTTTCTGAGGAAGACCTTGCCCTCCTGACCTCACTGGTGCAGCAAACTGCCATCGCCATCGAAAATGCTCGCCTGGTCGAAGACCTGGTGCGCTTGAATCGCGAATTACGGCAAACCGCCAGCGCGCTGGAAAAAGCGCAGCGCGAGGTGGAACGGCTGGATCGCACTCGCGCCGATTTCATCAGCATCGCCTCTCACGAATTGCGCACTCCTTTGACCGTCATTCGCGGCTACGTCGAAATGCTCCTGGAAAAAGAAGATTTAGACCCCGAAATTCGCACGTTTTTAAAAAGGACGCACGAGAGCACGTTGCGCATGTATAACATCGTGGAGAGTATGTTCGCCATCACCCAGCTCACCCACCAGCTTTCACCCATCCAGAGCGAAAGCGTAGACGTGGGCGCGCTGGTTCAGGAAGCTGCTTTGCAGTTAACCTCCCGTCTGGCACAGCGTTCTTTAACCCTTTCCATCGAAATTCCTCCCCTCCCCTTCATTTATGGCGATCGCACCCTCCTGTCTAAGGTCTTTTTCCAGTTGCTGGAGAATGGCATCAAATTCACTCCAGATGGCGGTCGCTTGCACGTGCGGGGGCAGTTACAGCGTCCCAGCCAGGAGTTCTCTCAGGGCGCGATAGAGCTGATCTTCAGCGATACCGGTGTGGGCGTTGCGCCTTCCGAAAGGGAAGCAATCTTCACCAAGTTCTACAAAAGCGGCGACCTCAACCGTCATTCCACCAGCAAAGTGCGCTTTATGGGAGGCGGCACGGGGCTGGGGCTGGCCTTGTGCAAAGCGGTGATCGAGGCCCATCAAGGGCGCATCTGGGTTGAAAGCCCAGGGTATGATGAGGTACACTTCCCCGGCAGCCATTTCCACGTGCTGCTTCCGTTGCGCTTGCCAGGCGGTGAGAAGACTATCCGCATGGCCAGCGCTGTGCGCCAGAAATATCCCTGAGGAGTTGCCATGTTCCCCTCGCGTCTTTCCTTTGCCCATCTTCCCACCCCTGTAGAAGCATTGCCCCGGTTGACCCGTTTTCTCGGAGGTCCGGGGTTGTTTGTCAAGCGGGATGATCAGACCGGCCTGGCCCTGGGCGGGAATAAGACCCGCAAACTGGAGTTCTTGCTGGCGGAAGCCCAGACCCTGGGAGCGGATCATATCGTCACCGCTGGCGCTGTGCAATCGAATCACTGCCGGCAAACTGCGGCCGCCGCGGCGCGCTTCGGGCTGAAGTGCACCTTGATTCTCTCAGGCGCTCCGCCTGCGCGTGCCGATGGGAACCTCTGGCTCGATCACCTTTTCGGTGCTGAAATTCGCTGGTGTGAACCTTCCCAACGTCAGGCCATGCTCCAGCAAACCGTTGAGGAATTGCGTCAGCAAGGTGCACGCCCGTATCTCGTCCCATACGGCGGCTCCAGCCCCACCGGGGTACTGGGATATGTGCTGGCCATGCAGGAATTTCTGCAACAGGGCCTCTCCGCCGATGCGATCCTCTTCGCCTCCTCCTCGGGCGGCACGCAAGCGGGGCTTGTGTTAGGGGCGCGCCTGTTCGGGTATCGTGGGCGGTTGATCGGGATCAGTGTGGATGAGCCGCGCGGTGTGCTGCAGCAACGCGTGGCAGAGCTGGCCACCCAGACCGCTCAACGCCTGGGAGAAAGGTTGGAGATTCTGCCACAGGAAATCGAAGTGGAGGATGAGTGGGCCAGGCCCGGCTACGGGGTGCTGACAGAAGCAGAGAAAGAAGCCATCCGCCTGTTTGCCCGTCAGGAGGGCCTGCTCCTCGACCCGGTCTATACCGGGCGTGCTGCGGCCGGGTTGCTCTCTTTGATCCGCCGCGGCGCGTTCTCTGCGGGCCAGACCGTCCTCTTCTGGCACACCGGCGGCACGCCGGCCCTCTTCGCCGCACGCTATGCAGAGGGATTTGAGTAAACCCGGAATAAATCCACACTTAAACTGTATTCTCTGTCACGGCGAACGACAGGCATCGCGAACTCACCCCAATCCTGTGAACAAAGCAGATAGGATGAATAAACGACGAAGCAATCCCCAGGCGGTCAATCTGGCCTGATAAATGGGAGATTGCTTCGCCAGAAAACGGCTCGCAATGACATGGCTGAATAGTACGACTGACCCAAGAAATTACTATAACTAACCATGCCCACGCCGACCGTGACCCCGCGCCCGGACTCTACGCCCGCCTGAAAGAAGACGGCGTAAACGCGCGGCTCGATGCGGAGAAACTTCTCCCAGGCCAGGATTGGGAGTGGTCTGTCACAGATGAAATTGAAATCACGCCACTTTGAAAACTACCCCATTAGTGGGAACCAAAAGCCTTTAAGAGCCTTTTTCACCCACATATGGGGGTATTTCGTACAGTGCGATTACAC
>Ga0081479_112256_pt1 | contig 11013 bp, 12 predicted proteins | sample MamHotmetagenome_FD_70984 | JGI IMG/M metagenome (GOLD analysis project Ga0081479, IMG submission 70984) | Hot spring cone microbial streamer communities from Mammoth Hot Spring (Liberty Cap Streamers), Yellowstone National Park, USA - T=72 v2... | ecosystem: Environmental > Aquatic > Thermal... | reverse complement strand
GAGATCGGGGCAAGATGGGAAATTGGGAAACCATACTACGATATACAAGAGTTTAATAAAACAAAGATTGGCTGGGCTTATGTAAGATACGATATAGATACATTTACAAAAAACGGAAAAACATACCGACTTCTTATATTGCACGACTACAGGACCACTAGGGGAAATCACACTACAAGCTTTATTATTTTGGAAGAACCTTTGCCACAACAACTTACGCTACAAGTGCCCAAACAATATATGGGTTTATTAATTGGAAAAAATGGAAGTAATATAAAAACAATACAACAAAAATATGGTATAAAGATTATTTTGCAAACGCAGGGGTAGAAAAACCTACCCCTGAAACAAAGACTGAAGCTTAAGCAAGCCGGGGAACTTACCCCCCCGGCTTTTTGTTTATTACCACTTTTCCACCTATACTTTTCCCCCGCTTAGTTTTCCATAAAAGAAAAACTTGTAGTTTTCCATTCGAGACTTTTCCTTATAGAGCATTTTCTACCTGTAGTTTTCCATTCCAGACTTTTCCACCTTGGAGTTTCCCATGTAAGCAGTTTCCTATATGTAGATTTTGTAGGGTATTTTTTTTCTTGAATTTGTAAAGATTGTTGACTAAAAAAACAGGATAAAAAAACAATAATATATAAATAATAGGTATATAGAAAATGCAAAGAAATATAGGTAAAATCTGCATTGGAGCAAATTCTTGACAAAGGGAAAAGAAAATGATATAACTATGTCAGACAAGCGCGAGGAGGTGGTAGAATGAGCAAAGTGATGGTATGGGATAAAAAAAATAAAAAGATTTTATACATGCCAGAAAAACAGTATAAGCTTCTCCAAAGCTTCCCCCTTTCTCTTCTTGATAAATATTTTGAAGAGATGGGGGAATATATCGATTATATAGAGGAGAGGAGGTGAATAGGATGTTGCATGTTCTCTATGTTCCATATATGGAGGACCCATCAGGAGCCTCCGTATCAGATAATTGGTTTCCTTCGTATAGTATAAAAGCTGTTTTTAGAAAACTTAGGGATCTTGTAAAGGAAGGTTATTATTTCGAAACATATTATATATTTACTAGTTTCAATCCCTTATAGGTACGCTACAAACCCGTAAAAAGGGCAAAAAGAGACCTATCTAAAAATTACTACCCTTATAGGTACGCTACAATTTTGTGGGTAGTATAGCATAAGAAAAGTTAGATGTAAATAGGGTTTGATATAAAAATTTATATTTCTGTCGATCCCCCAGGGTTTTGGGGGTTATCGGGGGTAGACTGTAAAAATAGTTTTTAAGAATAAGCTGAAATATTATCTGATAAAGGAAATTTCTATTATTGATTAAGATGTGGGTAAAAAAATCATTAAGAGGTTAGTAAGTATCAAGTTTAGTATTGAAAGAGTGTATCCTTAATTGTTACATTTTCTGTCGATCTCAAAAAAATTTGAAGAAAACTTTATTTGATTTAAATTTTTATGTAACAAATTTAGTCATGCCATATAATGAGGATTTATAAATTTTTGACTTAAATGGTATAATCTATAGAGATTTATTAAGAGACTTATATAAGACAAGTAAGGAGAATAAATAGAAAATGTTTTTAATTAAGAAGTTTAAATTTGATGCAGCTCATAATTTAGTAAGCTATAAGGGAAAGTGCGAGAGATTACATGGACATACCTATGAATTAGTAATAGTCTTGGAAGGTAAACCTGATGATGAGGGGATGATTTTGGATTTTGTAGAATTAAAAGATATTGTAAAAAGGGAAATTATTGATGTACTGGATCATAGTTATATAAATGAAATTATTTCACAACCCACAGCTGAAAATATAGCTATGTGGGTTTGGAATAAATTAGAAGAAAAATTAAGAGGTAGAAATTTTTCTCTTTATGAAGTACAGATATGGGAAACGTCAGATAGTGGAGTGATCTATAGAGGTGGATAATTTAAAAGATGTACAAAATGAGAAAGATGAAAGAGGTATATCCCTGAAAAAAGTTGGGATTAAAAATTTTTATTATCCTATAAAGGTTTTTGATCAAAGGAAAGGTCATCAGTATACAATAGCGAAAATAGATCTTTCTGTTGATCTTAGGCATGATTTAAGAGGTACGCATATGAGTAGATTTGTAGAAGTTTTGAATGAAATTGATGTGATTAGGCCTGAAAATTTAGAAAAAATTTTGCAGAAGGTTAAGACAAAGTTAAAAGCAGAAAGTAGCCACATAAAACTTATTTTCCCTTATTTTATATGGAAAAAGGCTCCAATTTCGCAAATGGAGTCACCTAATAAAATAGAATGTATAATTGAGGCAGAACTTTTTAAAGATTTGGAAATGATTGTAGGGGTAAAGGTGCCTATTCATACTCTTTGCCCTTGTTCTAAGGAGATAAGCGAGTTTGGAGCTCATAATCAAAGAGCTATAGCAAATATAGAAGTTAAGTCGAAGAAACTTATATGGTTTGAGGATTTAGTTGAAATAGCAGAGAGTTCTGCAAGTGCCCCAATTTATTCTCTTTTAAAACGTCCAGATGAGAAATTTATTACAGAGATGGCATATAATAATCCCAAATTTGTAGAAGATGTAGTAAGAGATATAGCCTTTGTTTTGGATAAGGATAAAAGGATAGAGTGGTATAGGGTAGAAGTAATAAGTTTTGAAAGCATTCATAATCATGAAGCTTTTGCATGTGTAGAAAAGGGGTGGTTAAAGAATGATAATGGAGTTAACACCTGAATTTTTAATAAAAGAGATGGAAAAAGTTGGGGCTCATTTTGATTCTTTTTCAATTTTTCTTAGAAAAAGTAGAATTATTCCTTTAAAGATTTTTGACATTAATTCTCCTACCGCTAATATTTTGAAGCAAGAGATGCTTGCTATTGGAGGAGATGTTGTAGTTCATAAAAATGTTGTAAATTGTAGGGTAGATAAAGGTGATGTAATTCTTCTTGGAACAAAAAAGCATTATGATATTCTTATGAATAAATTGGAAAATATTAGTTATTTCGATATTCCTAAGGTTTATAAGCTTTTAAAGAATTTTTTTGAGAAGGATAAAGTATCTTACATTGAATCTCCATGGAAGAGAAAAATAACCTTTAATAGAACTTTGATAATGGGAATAATAAATGTGACTCCAGATTCTTTTTATGCTGGTTCTCGCAAGATAAATTTAGAAGAGATTTTGAATACTGCTAAATATATGATAGAAAACAAGGTAGATATTATTGATATTGGTGGACAATCAACAAGACCTGGATCTGATCCTATAGATGAAGATGAAGAAATTAATAGGGTTATCCCTGCGGTAAAGATAATTAGGGAAAATTTTTCAAATGTTTTTATATCAGTGGATACCTATAGAGCAAAAGTGGCTGAAAAGGCAATAGAGTTAGGAGCAGATATGATAAATGATATCAGTGGATTTAGACTTGATGATAGTCTTGTTAAAGTTGTTTCTGAGCATAAAATCCCGTATGTTTTAATGCACATGAAAGGTACACCTAAGGATATGCAGGTAAATCCATATTATGAGGATTTAATTAAAGAAATATATGAATTTTTCTTAGAAAGATTAAATTATGCAGAGAAATATGGGGTTGATTTGGATAAAGTAGTTATTGATCCAGGTATAGGTTTTGGGAAGAGATATGAGGATAATTTAGAGATATTAGCCAGAATAACAGAATTTAAAAGTTTGAAAAAACCTATTTTAATAGGAGCTTCAAGAAAAAGTTTTATAGGAAAAGCTTTAGGAGACATTCCTCCTGAGGAAAGATTAGAGGGTACTCTTGGAGTTACAGCTCTTTGTGTACTTAAGGATGTAGATATTGTTAGAGTTCATGATGTAAAGGAAAATAAGAGGGTAATTGATGTTATAGAGGCTTTGAAATGCATAAGGCCTTCATAGCATTGGGGAGTAATTTAGGAGATAAAAGAAAAAATATAGAAATAGCTATAGAAAAGATAAAGGAAAAAGGAATTAAAATTTTAAAAGTTTCTTCTATAATAGAAACAGAACCATATGGGTATAAAGATCAGGATAGTTTTTTAAACGCTGTTTGTTTAGTAGAAACAAGTCTTGATCCCTTTTCCTTGTTAAGAGTTTTGTTAAATATTGAAGAAGAGATGGGAAGAAAAAGAATTTTTAAATGGGGTCCGAGAAATATTGATTTGGATATCATATTTTATGACGATTTAGTGATTGAATCAGAAGAATTAATAATACCACATCCTGATGCCCATAATAGGACCTTTGTTATGGGACCTATTTCTGAGATTGAACCAGATTTTGTACATCCAGTTTTAAAAAGAAGAGTGATAGATATATATAATGATCTTTTATAATATCTGTTCCCTCTTATTTTTCTCTATTCCTATTATCTGTCTTTCTGAATATTTTGTGGTTCTCATAATATAGAAAATAACAGAATCTTCTTCTTCATCTATTATTAATTCTATTTCTCTTTTTAGTCTTTCAAATTTTGCTTCTGTAATTTCTCCTTCAAGAACAGAATTTTGTATCCATTCTAAATACTTTCTTGCTGTATTTAGCACTTTACTAACCCTTTTCTGATTTATATCATAAACCATTATTATATACATTTACCAAGGAGATATATATGGAGAATATTTTTCTTCTCCTAATAAGTGTTTCTCAAGTTTGTATAGTTCTAATCTTATTAACCTTCTATAAGAAATTTTTCCTAAATCTTTATATTGAATAGTAGTTTTCATTTTTTCTTCAAAGTTTTGTACAAAGAGTTTCATCCCTTTTTCTTTAAGATATACGCCTTCCAACTTCTCGTCAAAATCTTTGGGAGTGATTTCTTTTTTGTTTACTAAAGAAAAGATTATTCTATCTACAATTATTGGTTTTAATATTTCTGCTATGTCTAAATTTAGGGAAAACCTTCTAAAGTTTGTAGCGTGCAGATATCCTATTCTTGGATCTAAATGGGTCTTATATATTTCAGAGAGAATTGCTGTATAGAGCAGTGAATTTCCAAAACTTATAAGAGCATTCATATAATTAGAGGGTGGTCTTTTTGTTCTTTCCTCTATGAAGAAATCTTCATTTTCTGTAATTTCATTAAAACAAGAATAATAAATATCTCTTATGTTACCTTCTATTCCCATTATCTCATCTACTTTTTTGCAATCTTTAAGGCCATCAGCTAAATCTTCTATGGATTGTATTTTAGATTTTAATAAATCTTTACCTCTATTCGTATAATAGCTTAAAACCTTTCTTATATTATCAATAGCTCCTTTTACAAAGCTTTTTGCTAATTCTAATCTTTTTTCTTGATCTAAGTAATATTCTGCTTGCTTTAGTATCATATATCCTGAATTATAATGCTCTCTTGGATAAAAACTTCCCACATAATATTCGTAGTAATTGTAAAAATGAAGGATTATTTCTTTTTGGGATAGATATTCTAATATTTCTTTATTTAAAGTTACTTCACCAAATATATGCAAATCTCTTACATTTTCTATTGGTAAATATTTTTTCTGACCATCAGAGGTTTCGAAATATATAGTATTATGCTTTCTTTTTAATTCTCCACTAGTAAAGATATATATACTTTCACTCATGACCAGCAAAACTCCCTATATGCACAGAGTTTACAATAAGGAATTTTTTGGGGTAGTGGGGGTCTTTCCCTATATATGAGAATCTCTACCTTTTTAATAGTATCCTCAATTTTCTCTTCCAGTTCTTTGTCTAATATTACCCTAACTCTTCTTTTTTCTTTGGGAAATATGAGTATTCCATCAGCCTTTATGCCATAGTTATTTTTGAGGGAATATAGATAAAAAGCGAGTTGAAGTTTTGCCATATCTTGGGCTTTTGAGCTCTTTTTTATCTCTCCTATGATTAATGTTTTGTTTTCAGTTTTTATAAGGTCTATAATCATGTTTTCTAAGCTTATCTTTTTCTTTTCTTCTGTGAAACTTTCTTCATCTATGAGTCTTCCTATTTCTAAGTATGGATGGTCTTGATCAGGAGTTACCTGATGTGCCATAAGCCACGCTTGTCTCTCACATATTAAGAAACTCTCAATTAAACTTCCTGTAATCATATCTCACCAGAGTAAAATACCGCTTTTAATTTTGTATCCTGTCTCTCTGTCATAGAAATCATCTAAATTGTCCTTTGATATATATCCAAAACCATATTCAATGGCTGGTAGATTTTCTGCTCTTATAGGAATTGATATTACATATTTATAGAAATCACTTCTTATTTTTAGAAATTCTAATCTTCTTTCAAATATATCTTTTATTTCTTTAAGTTTTATATATTGGTTCCATAGATTTTCTGCTTCTTCATTCAATTCTATAAATACGTCAATTTTGAGTTGATCTTCTTCAATAAGTTTGAAATCTTCAATACCTATGCATTTATCATTTTCATTTTCAGTATATCCTGAATATCTTAATGAATATATGGCATCTAAAAAGTTTTTAGATATGTCTTTAGACTTTCTTTCACTAATCTCATAAAAATAATTTTGTATATAGTTAAGAAATTTTATCTCTTCTATTTTTTCATCTTTTTTAAGAATATTGTTAGTAACATCCAAAAGGATTTTGTCATAGATATATGAAGCATATCTTCTTCTATCATCTTGTAATGAATATATGTATACCTCTCCTATATACTTTAACCAGTTTCTATTACATCTTCCTGCTGACTGGTTTATAGAGTCCAAGGGAGCAATATCTCTATAAACAACATCTAAATCAATATCCACTCCTGCCTCTACTAATTGGGTTGTAACCACTATTCTTTTTTCTCCCTTTTTAATACTCTCAATTCTTTCTAAACGCTCCTTGGGTATTATGTGGCTTGAAAGAAAAACTATATCCTCTTTAATTTTTTCTTTTAAAAGATTATAAAATTTTTGGGCTGAGTTTATTGTATTAAAGATAAACATATAAGATTTATCAGATTTAAGTTCAATATTTTCAAGGAACTCTTCTAATAAGAGAGATTCATTAAGACGAGGAATTAAGATTGTGCGATTTAGGTTTGTAAAGTAGTCTTCAGCGTTTATTAAATTAAAGGTTTCATCTTTATTAAATATGAGGGGTTGAGTGGCTGTAGAGAAAATAATATAGGTATTAAATTTTTCTACAAGTTCTTTAAATATTTCTCTTAAAAGGTGCCAATATTTAATAGGAATAGATTGTACTTCATCTAATATGATTATACTTCCAAATATTCTATGTAATTTTCTTAGATTTGAGTTTTTATTTGATATTAATGTATGAAAGAGTTGTACAAATGTAGTTATTATTATTTCCGAATTCCATCCTTCTATTAATATTTTTGCGTGATCAGGCTCTATTTCATTATCGTTATATTTATAATAGATTTCTGAAAGATGGTGATGTTTTAATATTATGGTGGAATCTATGTTGCCAAAATATTTTATTAGGACATTTTCAAGTACACTTGCATTTTGCTCTATAATACTTAGGAAGGGTAATGAATATATGATTCTTGGGATATATCCTTTCTTTTTTCTTATCTCTTCTCTTAACTTAAGGGCAAAAGCAAAGGATGTAAAGGTTTTTCCAAGGCCTGTTGGTAGAGTTAGAGAATAAATCTTTTGATCAAGATCAATCTCTTTATTTATTACTTCTTGATATGCTTTTTCTCGAAGTTCATTTATAGGTTTTCTATCAGTTTTTAGATCTTTTTTATAATGATCTACTACTATATATGGGATTTCTAAGGGATTTCTTTCTGGTTTTCCTATGGTTACTTCACTTTTGTCTGCATCTATTAGGAGGGAGAATAGTAGATTATTTAATAAATAGTATTCTGGAGAATTTTCGTGTTTAAGGTTTTTGATTTTTATTCTTTTAATCTTTATATCTTTTGATACTGCTTCAACAATATCTTTTAATTTATCTTTTGTAATTTCACTAAATAAAGCATCATCTGTATTTTTTATCAATATATTAAATTTTTCTTCATCTATACTTTCAATTTGTCTATATAGTAATTCTTTTTCTTCTTCAGAAATGTCCAATTCAATAAGTATATCCATAAGATTTCCATGATGTCTTTTAACATTTATATAAGAGAATATGGGAAGTATTGTTTTGATGCTATCAGGAATATTTTCTTTTTCAAAAGCTTTCTGTGTGATGTAATAAGCAATAAGAGAGGAGAGGAGAGAGTGCCTTGTTTCCTTACCTCCCTCTTCCTCTCCAGAGAGTAAATATTCTTGGAAAAATTTTGTGGCTTTTCCTATATCATGAGATAAAGTATTTATTTTAATTAATTTCTGTAATTTTTCTTTTGAAAGAAGCAGGTTTTCCATAGGTATGTTGTTTAAGAAATGGAAAGCAAGATTCATAGTATTCTTTAAGTGTATTTCTAAATATTTATCTGGATGGGAAAATAAATTAGAGAAATATGACATTTGTTCCATCGTCTCCCTGATAGTATTTATCTACTTTAACTTTGATGGGTTTTCCTTGGCTTTCAAAGAGGACATCTTCGTATCTTTCTACTATTCTATTGCTATTCATTATTAATGGAATTCTTTCTCTAAAGTAGCTTTTTCCTTCCTCAAAGATTATCTTATTTTCTAATATTAGGGATATAGGAATTAAAGTTGATACATATATTTCTCCATTTTCTTTTTCTGTAAATTCTTTTATCCCCATAAATTGAAAATCTCCTAAAAGCTCTGAAAGGCCTAAAGAGAATGTGTAATAACTTTTGTGATTTTTAATATTTTCTGCAAGTTTATTAAATAGTTCTTCATTCTCATGATAAAAATATATTCTATATCTTGGATCTTTAATAAATTCTGTTTTTACCTGGGTTCTTGCATCATGATTTTTCTTTTTGAGAGGTATCCAAATGTTTCCTTTTGTGTTTATCAAATTTAAGCCTAATCTTATCTTTTTAATAGGATTTACAATTTGTAATGCTATTTTGCAATTTTCAAAGGAAAAAGTTTCTAAGTATTCTTTTCTATCTATTCCTAAAATAGCTCCAAGCATTCCAAATATAGTAGGAGGTGGAGGAAAAGGAAAGGAAAGGGGTGAAGATGTGGTATAGAATTTTCTGAAATGGGCAAATTCTCCAAAAATATCAAAAACCAAGACTTTCATTAAAAATCATCTCCTAAAATAGTAGTTCTTCTACTTTGAAATCTTTTAGAGATTCTATTAAGGAGATTTCTTTTTCATTTAATACTAAGTTTACTCTTTCATCTACTTTATATCTAATTTTTTCAATTTTATCCTTATTTTCTGTGAACACCTTTATTAGTTCTGTTATATCTATTTTTACTTGTGATATATCCCTTATTTTTTCATCCTCTATATCTGATATAAGCTTTATTCTTCTGTCTAATTCACCCATGTAAAAGTGGGAATCAGGCTTGTGAATAACTTGTATTAGAAGTCTTGGAACTTGGCCAAATTTTGATGTAGATATTAAATTCTTTGTCCCATGCCATATTCCTTCCAGCATATTATCTATGTCTTTTTCAGTAAGGGGAATATTTTGGACTTTTGCCAAATTTTCATTTACTATTCCATAAAAGGCTATTAAAGAGTAAGGAAGAATGTATTTTTCGGTAAAGGTACCTTGAGTTTTACCTGCTTTTGAGGGCATGACTGTTGTCCCTTTTATATAGGTAAGATCCACTTTATGAAGAGATCTTCCAAATTTAAACTGTACTGGTCCAGTTAAAGTCATAGTTTTTCCTTCTACCGCAGTGGTTGCTCCAAAAAGTCTTATATCAATGCACTTTTCAATAATTTCATTATTATCTTTGAATTCTTTTAATCTATCTTCTTTGGTTTTTAGTTCTCCTTTGTCATCTCTTATTTCTCTAACAAAAACTTCCAATCCTTTATACTCATATAGATAGTCTCTTATCGTTCTTTTAAGTCTTACGTCTGTAACAATATTTACTCCTGTTTCCTCATCAATTCTTGGTTTGTTTTCATCCATTGGATCCCCATTTGGATTTGCATCTGTTACATCGTAGAGAAAAAGAATTTCAGATCTATTTTTTATCACATCCATATAAAATATACCTCCTTATTTTAATTTTTTTCTGGATAGATATATGGTTTTATTTCATCTGATAAGCTCATACCGCATGTAAAGTAGAAATTAAGCTCATCACTTGAAAGTTTCCATTTATCTCCAGCAAGAAGTAGATAGTAAGAGGCTTCTTCTGCTAATTTTTGTTTTCCTTTATCAAAGGAATCGTACTCTTGTAATTTATTTATTACTTTGGTAAGAAGCCCTTTAAAGTCTTTTTCTTCCATTTTTAAACTTTTTAGTTGTTTTCTAAAAGGATCACTACCTCTTTCTGAATATTGTACATTTAACAGCATTTGGGTTAAGGCACCAAGCAAGAAAAGTCCCTTTTTAAGAGGATGATTAAAAGCAGGGGAAAATTTTTTGAATACAGGCTCAAATAATCTTTCTTCTTCCATATCTATCACCTCCATAGGTATTAAGTTCAGATATAATAAGAATAAAAGGGACATTATGGCATCTTTTATTGCAGATGAGAAATATTCATCTCTAACATATTGGGTCCTTATCTTTCTCATTAAAAATTGGAATATGAAGTTTTTATCTATAGGTCTATCCTTGAATATGCGATCTACAATTTCCAAAAAGTAATTTACGAGGTCTGCTTCTCTTTTGTCGGGATCTGATTTTGAAAAGAAAGTCCATATATTTCTCATAGTAAAATCTGCATTAAATAATTTATCTACTTGTTCTTTTGCTTTAAATATACTTCTTAATCGAGAGGGTAAAACATCCTCTATAAGGGCAAGGATTTTTTCTGCGCTTTGTTTCTTTTCTATAAATAAAAAGTTTAAAGTAAGATAATCTTCGGTAGCAGATAAATACTGTAGAATATCTTCTTCATCTCCAAGATATCTCTTGGCAGTATTTTTCTTAAGAGATAGTAGTTTTGGTGTATCGAAAAAAATA
>Ga0081479_109123_pt1 | contig 11015 bp, 10 predicted proteins | sample MamHotmetagenome_FD_70984 | JGI IMG/M metagenome (GOLD analysis project Ga0081479, IMG submission 70984) | Hot spring cone microbial streamer communities from Mammoth Hot Spring (Liberty Cap Streamers), Yellowstone National Park, USA - T=72 v2... | ecosystem: Environmental > Aquatic > Thermal... | reverse complement strand
GTGGGCTGTCGCCCCGAGCCGTTTTTTTTGTCACCCCGAGCGAAAGCGAGGGGTCTTCCAATTGCCAAAGAGGAGATTTCTCGCTACGCTCGAAATGACAAGTTGAGGCTACGCTCGAAATAATAAGATGAGTAGGGGATGCACGGCTTACGCTCGGCACGGCAAGAAAAGGAGGCTCGGCTGGACAAAATAAGGGGCAGGACAAAATAGAGGCTGGACAAAATAGGAGAGGACAAAGTAGAGGGAAGTTTTTGAACAGTCCCCATTTCTTCTTGAATTTTGCTTAGAAAATACTAAATTAAGGGAAATTCTGAGAGGAGGGTCTTGATGAGTGGCTCTGGGATGACTTTAGCGGAAAAGATACTTGCCCATAAGCTTGGCGTGCCAAAGGTTAGCGCAGGGGAGCTCGTTGAAGTCCCTGTTGACTTAACCTTAGCAAACGATATAACCGGTCCTCTTGCTATAAAAGTTTTCGAAAGCACTTGCATCAACAAGGTGTTTGACCCAGAGAAGATAGCTCTGGTGATGGACCATTTTACACCGAACAAAGATATAAAAAGCGCAGAACAAGTAAGAATTTGCAGGGAGTTTGCAAAAAAATACGGAATAAAGCACTACTACGAGGGGGGAGCTTGCGGGATTGAGCATGCTTTACTTCCTGAGCTCGGTCTTGTTGTCCCAGGGGATGTGGTAATCGGGGCAGACTCCCACACCTGCACCTATGGAGCACTTTCTGCCTTTGCCACAGGGGTTGGCTCAACCGACTTGGCAGCAGCCTGGATTACCGGTAAAACCTGGTTTAAAGTGCCAGAAACCATAAAATTTGTCTATTATGGAAAGCTTAAGCCCTGGGTCACAGGAAAAGACCTCATCCTTTACACCATCGGCGATGTAGGGGTTGACGGTGCTCTTTATAAGGCAATGGAGTTTACAGGAGAGGTCATCGAGAGGCTTTCCATGGCAGAAAGGATGACCATGGCTAATATGGCCATCGAAGCTGGCGGAAAGGTTGGGCTTATGGTTGCCGATGAAAAGACCTTAGAATTTTTGAAAGGAAGGACTAAAAAAGAGCCTGTCATTCTTCATCCAGATAAAGACGCAAACTATGCGGATGTGCGGGAATACGATGTATCAAAGATAGACTTGGTCGTTGCCCTTCCCCATCTTCCTTCAAATGTAAAGTTTGTGAAAGACCTTGGGGAGAAGGTCTACATCGACCAAGTGGTGATCGGCTCTTGCACGAACGGAAGGTATGAAGACTTGTTGATGGCAGCCAAAGTTTTGAAAGGGCGGAAAGTGAACCCGAATGTAAGATGCATTATCATCCCGGCAACGCCAGAAGTTTATCGCCGGGCTTTAAAGACTGGGCTGTTAGAGGTCTTTGTTGAGGCTGGAGCCATCATATCTCCGCCAACTTGTGGACCTTGCTTAGGTGGGCATATGGGTATCCTTGCGAAGGGGGAAAGGGCAGTTGCCACGACGAACAGAAACTTCGTTGGACGGATGGGGCATCCGGAGAGCGAGGTTTATCTTTCTGGACCGGCGGTTGCGGGAGCCTCAGCCGTCCTTGGCTACATTGGGACCCCGGAAGAGCTTGGACTAAAAGAACCGGAATAAAACTTTTCTAAGGAGAGGCGCTATGGAGAGGATAAAAGGTAGGGTTTGGAAGTTTGGAGACAACATTGATACCGATGTAATCATCCCTGCTCGCTATTTAAACACAACCGACCCAGAGGAGCTTGGGAAGCATTGCATGGAGGATGCTGACCCAGAGTTTTCTAAAAAGGTTAAAAAAGGAGACATCATAGTTGCCGGAAGAAACTTTGGATGTGGCTCATCAAGGGAGCATGCTCCGATAGCCATAAAAGCCTGCGGAATATCCTGCGTGGTTGCCGAATCCTTTGCTCGCATCTTCTACAGAAACGCCTTCAACACCGGGCTTTTGATCTTGGAGGCTCCGGACTTTGCCAAGGAAGCAGAAACCGGAGATGAGGTAGAAATCTACCCTGACGAAGGAAGGATAGTCAACTTAACCAAGGGAAAAACCTATCACTTTAAGCCCATACCTGAATTTATGAAAAGGATACTCGAGGACGGGGGGCTCATTCCCCACATCATGAAAACCTATCAGGCAAGCTGTGAAATTTAGTCTAAACCTTAGGCTAAACTCAAACCATGCCTTCTCCTCCTAAATTTACCTTTGAGAAACCGGCTGACCTTTCATCCCTTTGGGAGCTTATCAAGGCTTTGCGTGGGGAGGATGGCTGTCCCTGGGACAAAAAACAAACCCCTGAAACGCTGAAGAAGTATCTACTTGAAGAGACCTACGAGGTTTTGTCTGCCCTTTCAGAAGGAAACCTTGAGGAGCTAAGGGAAGAGTTTGGCGACCTGCTTTTCATCCTTCTTTTCATCATCTATCTTTTCGAGGAAAGAGGGGATTTTACTCTTCGGGATGTAGTGTATCTAAACTTTCAGAAGATGATTAGGAGGCATCCTCATGTTTTTGGGGATGCGGTGGCAAAGTCTGCGGAGGAGGTTTTAGCCCAGTGGCAAAGGATTAAGAAAGAGGAAGGGAAGGAAGATTCTGTCCTTGGCAACATTCCGAAGATACTTCCAGCCCTGCAAAGGGCTTTTAGGATTGGCGAGCGGGCAAGCAGGGTTGGCTTCGACTGGGAAAAAGCTGAGGATATCCTGGATAAGCTTCGCGAAGAAACAGCTGAGCTTGAGAGGGAGATTAAGGAAGGAAAAGATAAAGAGAAGCTTGAGCTTGAAATCGGAGACCTGCTTTTCACTATCGCAAACCTTTCGAGAAAGCTTGGTATAAACCCTGAAGAGGCTTTACATAAAACTTTAGCGAAGTTTGAGAGAAGGTTTAAGGAGATGGAAAGGCTGATAAAAGAGCGAGGATTAAAGATAGAAGACCTCTCTTTGGAAGAGCTTGATAAATTCTGGGAGGAAGTGAAAGCCCTTGAGAAGGATCGTTGAAGTCAAAGGCTTAAACCTTTATTTTAACGGAGTAAGAATTCTCGAAGACATAGACTTAACCATTGAAAAGGGTGATTTTTTAGCCGTAATTGGACCAAACGGGGGAGGGAAGACCACTCTCCTTAAGTGTATCCTTGGTTTTTTGAAGCCTCAAACCGGAGAAATCAAGCTTTTCGGAAAGCCTATTGAAAGCTTTAGGGAGTGGAAAAAGATTGGGTATGTACCCCAAAGGAGTAAGGATTATCACATAAAGCTTAACCCTCTTACCGTTGAAGAGTTTATAGCCCTTCCCTCAAAACTTTACGGGGTAAAGCTAAATCAAGATAAGCTTTCTGAGCATGCCAAGGTTTTTGGTTTGGAGGACCTTTTGACTAAAAGGCTTGCCAATCTATCTTTTGGGCAGGTCCAGAGGGCTCAGATCGTGCAAGCCTTAGCTTTAGAGCCCGAGGTCTTGTTTTTAGATGAGCCTACCGTGGGCTTAGATTTTATGAGACAAAAGAATTTTTATGAGCTTTTGACGGAGTTTAATCGGCAGGGGCTAACCATCGTGGTCATTACCCATGAGACTTGGCTTCTACACAGTGGAATTAGCAAAGTTGCTTGCCTAAATAAAAGACTCTACTATCATGGGGTTCACGAGGAATTCTGCCAATTGGCAGGGCTTGCGAAGGAAGGAACTTCCCCAGATTTTCATCTTATTGGTCACGAGCATTGGTAAAAGGGTATGGACGATTTTTTAGGTTTTTTAAGCCTGGTAAAGTGGGGGCTATTAGCCTGTCTTTTTTTCTCTCTTTCAGCAGGGCTAACCTCGCCTTTTATTCTGTTAAACAGGAACGCCCTTCTTCCCCATGCTCTAACGCACATCCTTCTTCTTCCTCTTCTTGTCATCTCCCTACTCTTCCCTAACCTTGATGAGTTCTTTCTTATTCCTTTAGCGGTTGCTTTGACGCTTATCCTTAGTCTTTTTATTTGGGTTTTAGAGCGAAGGCTTTCCATCTTTGAAGATTCGGCAAGCGCAATCGTCATCCACCTTAGTTTAGCTATAGCCTTAGTGCTTGCGGTAAAGGGTTCGCAGTATGACTATAGGCTCCTTTCCTATCTCTTTGGAGACATCTTGCTTGCTACAGAGCAAACCTTCTTTATCTCTTTTGTGGTGTTTGTTCTTACGCTTCTTTTCTTTCTTAAGCATAGATATCACCTTCTTATCTCTGCCCTTGGCTGGGAGTTTCCGGGTGTAGACACGGGAAGGCTAAATCTGATTTTTTTGCTTTTCCTTTGTCTTCAGGTTGTTCTTGGGGCAAAGATCCTGGGGGTGCTCCTTGTTTCAGCCTTCTACAACTTTAGCGGACTTGTAGCTTTAAAGCTTTCTCCATCTTTCCGCAAAGCTCCTCTTCTACTTCTTAGTCTAAATTTAGCTTCCGTCCCAGGAGGAGCGACCCTCTCCTACCTTTTTGATATTCCCTTTTCGGCAGGGGCTATTATATTTATGAGCTTGTATCTTCTCTTCATGACCTTGAAAGGAAGGTAGGAAGATGAGGCTTGTTGATAGCCATGCCCATTTGAACATGGAAAACTACAAAAAAGATTTAGACGAGGTCATAGCCAGAGCAAAGGAAAAGGGAATAGTCAAAGTGCTTGTAGTTGGGATTGATAGAAAAACGGGAGAAAAAGCCCTTGCTTTAAAGGAAAAATTTCAAGACTTTATTGAAGTTGCCCTTGGTTTTCATCCCCATGAGGTAAAGAATATAAAGGAGGCTGATTATTCTTGGCTTAGAGAAAACATAGAGAAAGCGCTTGCGGTTGGTGAGATCGGGCTTGACTTTTATAAAGAATATTCTCCTCGGGACCTTCAGTTTGAGCATTTTGAGAGATTGCTAAGCTTAGCAAGAGGGGTAAAAAAACCGGTTGTGCTTCACTTGAGAGGAAATGCCGAGTTTTGGGATGTTGCCCTCTCTTTCTTGAAGCCCTACCAGGATTTAAAGCTGGTGTTTCATTGCTTTACCGCAGACTGGGGGGTAGCAAAAAGGCTTCTTGAGTTTGAGAGCTTAATATCCATCCCTGGGGTTGTGACCTATCCAACAGCAAACGACCTAAGGGAAGCGGTAAAAAACATCCCTTTAGACCGTTTGATCTTAGAAACAGATTGCCCTTTTCTTTCCCCTCAGCCTGTTCGTGGAAAAAGAAATGAGCCAGCCTACCTTGTTTATACCGCAGAGGCTATCGCCGAGTTAAAGGGGTTGCCCGTCGAAGAAGTAGCAGAGCAAACAACCGAAAATTTCTTTAGATTTTTCGAGATTAACCAAAGGGGGAATTAGAGAATGAGGCTTAAAAGGACGCATTTTATCGAAGAGCTGATAAGGGAAGACCTTTTAGGAAAAGAGGTTGTTGTTTCGGGCTGGGTTTTGAGAAGACGAGACCATGGCGGGGTCATATTTTTAGACCTTAGGGATAGGACGGGGCTTTTACAGGTTGTGTTTGAAGAGGGGGTGGCTCAAGAGGTCTTTGACATAGCAGACCAGGTTCGGATTGAGTATCCCGTCTCGGTAAAGGGGATTATCAGAAGAAGACCAGAAGGCATGGAAAACCCTAAGATCCCTACTGGGTATATTGAGCTTTCAGCTTCGGATGTGGAGATCCACAACACCTCTAAAACGCCCCCCTTCCCCATGGATGAAGACCTAAGCCAAGTCTCGGAGGCTACAAGGCTACGCTATAGATACCTTGAGATGCGGGCGCTTGGCGAGCATGCTCCTTTCATCTTTCGCCATACCATAAACTTAGCTATAAGGAATTTTCTATCCGAAAGGGGCTTTTTAGAGATAGAGACTCCATATCTCACTAAGAGCACCCCTGAAGGGGCAAGGGATTTCCTTGTGCCAAGCAGGCTTTATCCGGGTAAATTCTACGCCCTTCCCCAGTCTCCACAGCTCTTTAAACAGATCCTCATGGTTGCTGGGTTTGAAAAATACTTTCAGGTCGTTAGATGCTTTAGGGACGAAGACCTAAGGGCTGATAGACAGCCAGAATTTACCCAGCTCGACCTTGAGATGTCCTTCGTTGACGAAGAGGATATCATGAGCCTTTGTGAAGAGCTTTTAGCCCATCTTTTTGAAAAAACGCTCGGAATAACCCTTTCAACGCCTTTCCCCAGGCTATCCTTTGATAAAGCCATGGAGCTTTACGGAACAGACCGTCCAGACCTGAGGTTCGGGCTTGAGCTTAAAGAGGCAACCGACCTGGCTAAGGAGACACAATTTCAAGTCTTTCGCGGAGCCGTTGAAAAAGGTGGCATTGTCAAAGGATTATCAGCACCGGCTCATTTCTCAAGAAAGGAGCTTGATGAGCTTACAAAGTATGCTCAAGAGCTTGGAGCCAAAGGTCTTGCCTGGATAAAGTATACGAAGAATGCCTCTTCCTTTGAGGAAAAGTGGGCTTCTCCGATCGTTAAATTTTTCCCTCGGGAGGTTTTAGAAAGGCTTGAAGAGCGGTTTGAGCTGAGAGATGAGGCTTACACCCTCTTTTTTGTGGCTGATACCCCACAGCAGACAAACCTTGTCCTTTCTGAGCTAAGAAAGCACCTTGCGGAAAGGCTAAAGTTGATCCCAGAAGGGGTGTTTTCCTTCCTTTGGGTAGTTGATTTTCCGCTTTTCGAATGGGATGATGAGGAAGGAAGGCTTGTCTCGGTTCATCATCCTTTTACCCATCCCAAGCTTGAAGACCTTGACCGGCTTGAAAGCGAGCCTTTGTCTGTTCGCTCAAGGGCTTATGATGTCGTTCTAAACGGAATTGAAGTGGGAGGCGGTAGTATCCGTATCCACCGTAGAGACCTACAAGAAAGGATTTTTAAGCTTTTAAACATAAGCCAAGAGGAGGCTGAAGATAAGTTTGGCTTTTTGCTTCAGGCTTTGGAATACGGAGCCCCGCCTCATGGTGGAATAGCCTTTGGGCTTGACAGGCTCATAATGCTAATGCTTGGTAAAAAGAGCATAAGAGAGGTTATTCCCTTCCCGAAGACTCAAAGAGGGCAATGCTTACTCACTGGAGCCCCAGCTGAGGTAACGCTAAAACAGATCCTTGAACTCCACATCATGCCTGGATGGAAGGAACCATCAAGCCAAGGGGAAAAGAATCTCCTTAAGGAAGGCGAGGAAAAGGATGAATGACAAAGCTTTTTGTTGTAGAGTCGCCAACGAAGATTAAAACCTTAAAAAAAATACTAAGCGGACAAAACAACTCTTTTATTCTCCTTCCCACCTTTGGGCATATTAAAGATTTACCAAAGACCTCCCTCGGGGTAGACTTAACCACTTTACAGCCTACTTTTGTCTACCTTCGGAGCAAATACAAAGTCTTAAGAGAGCTAAAAAGGCTTGCCAAAAAGGTCTCTGAGGTCTATTTAGCAACCGACCCTGACCGGGAAGGCGAAGCCATAAGCTATCATGTTAGAGAATATCTTTTAAACCACAGGAAAGATTTAGTATTCTACCGTCTGGACTTGCGAGAGATAACGCCCTTGGGTGTAAAATCAGCTCTAAGCAATCTAAGAGAGGTAGGCGAGAGGCTTTATGAAAGCTTTCTTGCCCGGAGGGTGCTTGACAGGCTAATCGGCTACTTAGTTTCACCCTATCTTTCAAGAGCCTTCAAACAGCCCCTTTCTGCAGGAAGGGTGCAAAGCCCAGCCCTTCGGCTCATCGTTGAACGCGAGCGAGAGATCGAAAACTTCAAACCCGAAGTCAGCTTCGGGCTTACCCTAACCTTAAAAAAAGACGGAATAACCTTTACCTCCGAGCTTTATAAGAAAAAGGGAGCCTTTAGAACAAAGACCAAGGAAGAATTAGAAGAGTTTTATAAAAAGTATGTGGAGGGGCAGAGGATATATGTAGAAAAGGTTGAGACAAAGGAGGTAAAAGAGGCTCCTCCACCCCCTTTCAAAACAAGCACGCTTATTGAGTCCGCAGGGAAAGCCTTTGGTTTTTCTGCCAAGGAGACGATGTTCTTAGCTCAAAGGCTTTACGAAGAGGGCTACATCACCTATCATCGCACAGACTCAACCAGAGTTAGCCCCTTAGCTAAAGAAATGGCAAGAAGCTTCATCCTTGAAAACTTTGGTCCGGAATACTCAGCCCAAAGACAGAGGCGTGTTAGCGGAAAGTTTGCCCAAGATGCTCACGAAGCGATAAGACCAACAAGGCTTGAAGAAAAAGGCGTTGGGCTTCCTTCAAGGGAACGCATGCTCTATCAGCTTATATGGCAGAGATTCTTGGCAAGCGAGATGGCAAGCGCGGTCTACTTACAAGTTAAGGCTGAGATTAAAACTCCCAAACTACCCCAAGGCTTTAGCTTTGTTTTTTCTGGGAAAAAGCTCCTTTTCCCCGGGTTCAAAGTGCTGTTCGCCCCTTTTTGTCATCCCGAGCCGCAAGGCGAGGGACCCCCACTCTCTATCCCTTCAAACGAAGGCAAGGTGTCTCAAATCCCAGATTTATCCGAAAAGGAAGAGCTAACCTTAGTCGGCTATAAAATAGAAAGGCACGAGACAAAGCCCCCTTCCCGCTACACTGAAGAATCCTTAATCAAAAAGATGGAAAGCCTTGGCATTGGGCGACCCTCAACCTACGCAACCATGCTCGATATCCTCTACCAACGAGGCTACATAAAAAGGGAAAAAAGGGAGCTTGTGCCGACCGAGCTTGGCAAACAGGTTTGCGATTTCCTCTGTCAAAGGACCCCTTTCTTTATGGACTATAAGTATACAGCCGAGGTTGAAGGGGAGCTTGACGAGATTGCTAAAGGGGAAAACAGCTACGACAAAGTGGTAAAAGAGGTGTTAGAAAAACTAAGAGAGTGCTTAAGAGCATGAAGCTTGATGAAGTGTTAACCCTTCCCAAGTTTAAAGCAACCTTCATTGAACGGATAAACCGGTTCGTAGTGAGAGCTGAGCTTGAGGGAAAGCTCATCCAAGCCTACCTTCCAAACCCCGGAAAGCTCCTTGAGCTCCTTCTACCAGGAGAAACTTTAATACTTACTTTAAATAGGTCTCAAGGAAGGAAGGTGGAAGACTGTAAGGCAAACAAGCTCCCCTACCTTGTGTTAGCCGTCCTAAAGGATGGTGAGCCTGTCCTTCTTCACACCCATCTCACAAACAGGATCATCGCAGACCTTATAAAGCAAGGGAAAATCCCCCTCTACGAAGGATATGAAGTTTTAGCCTTTGAGCCTTCCTTTCAGGGTTCAAGGTTTGACCTTTTTTTGGGAAAGGATGGCGAAAGGCGCTTAGTTGAAGTCAAAACCTGCACGCTCTTTAACGATAAGGTTGCCATGTTCCCTGATGCGGTATCCCAAAGGGGGACAAAGCATCTTTTGAGCTTAGCAAAGGCTAAGAAATGGGGATATGTTCCGCAGTGTCTTTTTGTGGTGATGAGCAGAAAGCCCGACTACTTTTTACCAGCCTTTCACATCGACCTTGCCTTTGCTTACGCCTTTCTTGAGGTTAGGAATTCGGTAGAGCTTCGGGCTATAGCCATCTCCGCCGATGAAAGCTTAGAGACTTTTAATTTCGTTAAAGAAGTAAAAATTCCTTTTGAGAGATTAGAAAACTTGGTAAAGGATAGCGGGGTCTATCTTTTAGTGATAGAGGTTAGGAATAATCTTGAGGTTGAGGTTGGGGCTTTGGGAAGGATAGATTTTAAGCCAGGATATTATGCGTATGTAGGAAGCGCAAGGGCTAATCTGCAAAAGAGGATAGAGAGGCATAAAAGAAAGGAAAAGCCTTTGAAGTGGCACATAGATTATTTGACGACGAGGGCAAAGGTTTTAGCGGATTTTCCCATAAGGTCAGAAGATATCTCAGAATGCGAGCTTGCAAGGATGGTTAAGCGTTTTGCTGACGCTGAGGTTCCAAAGTTTGGCTCTTCAGACTGCCAATGCGAAAGCCATCTTTTTTATTTTTCAGAAAACCCGTTAAGAAGCAAGGATTTCGTGTATTTGATAACTGACCTAAGGCTAAGGGTTTGAAAAGTTTTCTGCTATGACCTTCCGCCCCTATTCTGTCTTGCTGAAAGAGCATTTCTGCTGCCCGACCGAGCGACCTTTTCTTTTGTCCTGCCGAGCGTTCTTTTTGTCCTGCCGAGCGTTCTTTTTGTCCTGCCGAGCGTTAGCGAGGCATCCCTCACTTCGTTTCCCCCTCTCTTTGTCCTGCCGAGCATTAGCGAGGCATCCCTCACTTCGTTCGGCGGTTTGGGAGAAGTCCATAGTCGCAATCCCTTTTTAAGTAGGGCAGGTTTCAACAAGTGGTAACATCAGCAAGAAGAATAGAGATGTTTTTGTCGCAATCCCTTTTTAAGTAGGGCAGGTTTCAACGATTTAAGAAGTACTGCTAAGTATTTTACGGGACTCGATCGTCGCAATCCCTTTTTAAGTAGGGCAGGTTTCAACACATTATTTGGATTTGGAAGGTATTGATGGATTTGTATGGTCGCAATCCCTTTTTAAGTAGGGCAGGTTTCAACCCGTATTATTTTGTTAAGGGAAGTGGATTAAAAGAATTAGTCGCAATCCCTTTTTAAGTAGGGCAGGTTTCAACAGGGGAAATGTGTAGTAACTAAGGATGGGTATTTTGTGGTCGCAATCCCTTTTTAAGTAGGGCAGGTTTCAACTACTAGGTTTCGAGCTTCAAAAAGTTTATGTTTGCGAAGATCGCAATCCCTTTTTAAGTAGGGCAGGTTTCAACTTTCATTCTAATGATGAGTTTGTTGAAGTTATAGTTATTATCGCAATCCCTTTTTAAGTAGGGCAGGTTTCAACTTTAGAGAGATAAAGTAAATAAGGCCCGCCCCCTCAAGAGGATCGCAATCCCTTTTTAAGTAGGGCAGGTTTCAACTTGAAAAATAGAATGAAAAAAAAGATAAAAAGAAATCGCAATCCCTTTTTAAGTAGGGCAGGTTTCAACCGGATGGTGTTAGAGCTTTTTGGTTATGATTTACAACGAATCGCAATCCCTTTTTAAGTAGGGCAGGTTTCAACCAGATTGAGGC
>Ga0081479_119696_pt1 | contig 11108 bp, 12 predicted proteins | sample MamHotmetagenome_FD_70984 | JGI IMG/M metagenome (GOLD analysis project Ga0081479, IMG submission 70984) | Hot spring cone microbial streamer communities from Mammoth Hot Spring (Liberty Cap Streamers), Yellowstone National Park, USA - T=72 v2... | ecosystem: Environmental > Aquatic > Thermal... | reverse complement strand
CTCCGTTTACCGCAAGAAAGCCTTCATAATATACTTTTACATCCTTTACCCTTACTTCTTGCATGGAAGAAACTCGTTTGTAAAGAGAGTTTTAACATCAGGTTCTGATTTTAGAAGCCCCAGTTCTTTGAACATAAAGTCTGTATAATTTTGCCAGACCGACTCTTTCATTGCACCAAAGCAACCTGCTTCATCAAGATAATAAGGTGAAATCCACTTCTGCGACTTTGCTACAAGGTTTTTGTCAAGTTCGGGTGTGTATTTCAAGAGGATTTGCGCTGCATCTTCTGGATTCTTTGCTGCGTATGTGTAACCTTCCGAAACTGCTTCAACAAATGCCTTCACCACATCAGGGTGTGTTTCAATCATATCTTTACTTGTAATTAATATCGGGGAATAGTGGTCAAATTGAGGGAAATGTTCTGTTAACCTGTAGAATTCAGTATCAAGTCCTCGTAACTCTGCATCAATTCCTTCCCATCCGTAATAAACCCAGGTAAAGTCATAGACCTTCCTCTCAAGTCCTGTAATCTGGTCGAATACACCTAATTGCACTCTCTTTATTGACTTCGGGTCGATACCATTTTCCCTCGCAATATAATCAATAACTGCGTTCTCATGAGCACCACCCCACCCCCCATATTTCTTGTTTGCAAAGTCCTTCGGCGATTTAATACCTGATTTCTTCAACCATATAAAGCCAGAGGTTTCATGTTGAAGAATTGCAGAAATTGCAACAAGAGGTGCACCATCATTTACAACATACTTGGTAAGATCCGCCTGAAACGAGATGCCAAAGTCAGCCTTGCCACCCGAAACAGCCTCTTCAGGCCACACTTCTGTTGGCTGGATAATCGTAACATCAAGATTCCTTTCCTTAAAATAACCTTTGTCAAGTGCAACATAAATGCCTGTGTGATTTGTGTTTGGAGTCCAATCAAGCATAAGAGTAACCTTCGTTACATTTCCAAGTTTTGTTTCCTTCGGGGCACAACCAAAAGAAGAAAACAAGACTACCAAAATCAATAAAGCAAGAATAATTTTCTTCATTTTTCACCTCCTAAATAGCGAGTAAATTTTTGCCTCAGTATTGTTGCAGAACCCCACATAAGGAGGCTAAAGAGAATTATGATAATTGTCCCTGCAAAAACCTGATCCAACTGAAAAGAAGAAAAAGACCTTCTTATGTAAAGCCCCATGCCAATCGTTGTGCCCATCCACTCTGCGGTGAGTGTCCCTAAAATGGCATATGGAGATGATATTTCAATGCCGGTTATGATATAGGTAAGCGTGTGCGGGAAAATGACATACCTGAAAATATCGCTTTTCTTTGCAGAAATTGCCTTGAGGACATCAACCATATCAGGGTCAACTGTCCGCAAGCCAAGAAGTGTATTTACTGTAATAGGGAAGAATGTTGCCCAGATTACAACAACAATCTTGGGAAGCGTCCCAAAGCCAAACCATAGGATTATAAGTGGAGCAATTGCAATTGTTGGGGTTGATTGGGTGATAACTGCAATAGGGTAAATAAGGTCTTCAATGGGTTTTGCAACATGCATAAGAAGCGCAAGGAGAACACCAAAAAGAATCGAAAGGAAAAACCCAATAAATGTAATTTCAAGGGTTGCAAGAAGATGTGGAAGTATGATGTGTGATTGCGTTAAGATAATGTGCACAATTTGGACGGGGGATGGAAGTATATAAGATGGGATAAGTTTATGAGACGATACAATCTGCCATAAATAGAGAAATAGCAAGAATGAAAGGCTTTTCAGAATCTTTGAATTTTTTACAAGTTGGACTAAAAGAAGCACCAAAAGGAAAAATGAAACAATAGAAATGATTGAAGACTTTGAAAAAGTCAGAATGGAAAAGCAACCTAAAAGCGCAACCTCTACAATTTTTCTTATTTTCTTCAAATTTAAAAACCTCCCGCATTCTGGGAGGGTGTAGGCAGGGTTTCTACCTTGCACCATCTCCCTACGCCGGCATTACCCGGATCAGGTTCCAGGGGTCGGACACCTCTAAGTGTCCCTCTCAGCCACCAATGTGGGCTCCCCCGAGGCTTACACCTATATTATAATACAAAATCAAATATTTAAATTATGCAAGCCTTTTTCAACTTTTCCTGTGTGAGGTGTTCTGAACCATTTTGTGTTGAAGAAAGTAAAAAGCGCTATAAGAATTACAATTATATTCGTTGCGTTAAAGAAAAAGAATGTAAAAATGTCGTAAAACTTTATCATCTTGAAGTCAATTTTGTCAAGCGTAACAAAAAACATAATAGAATTAATCGCAAACGAGGATACTACAGTTAAAATATTCCAGTCTAAAATAAGCACAAAGATTGAAATAAGCCACAGAACAAAAGACAAAGGCAAAAGTATAAGATATGGTTTATTCCTGAAACTCTTTATGTCTGTAAACAGAAGATAAAAGTATCCTCTTATCCAGCGCAACCTCTGCTTAAATGAAACAATAAATGATTCTGGTTTTTCGTCATATACCGAGATATAATCAACATACTGCACATTGTATTTAACTCTCACTGTATATTCAAAATCGTCGGTTATGCTCTTTACTTCATAAGGAAATTCTTTCAAAACCCGCCCGTATGCGCCCCAACCAAAGCCGCTTAATATAGCAGAAAGTCCAAGATTATTAAGTGCAATTTGAATTTTGAAGAAAAATGCAGACATAATCACAAACATTCTTGAAACCCAGTGGGTATAGTTTGCGTTTCTTGTTCTGAATTGGATTATTGGATATGCTTTTATGTAAGGAAGCGCTTTCTTAAGAAAATCTTTATAAAAAACATTCCCTGCATCGAAAAACATAAAGAAAGCATTAACTCCCTCTTTTTCAATTATTTGAGGTAACGCCAAATTGAGTGCCTTTGACTTTGAATGTGCATTTACTTCAATTACTTCAGCCCCTAATCTTTTCGCAATATTTACGGTATTGTCAGTGCAGGCATCTCCTATAAGATAAACTTTGTCGAATCCCGCATTAACTGCAGAATTTATAACAAGTGCAATCGAATCTTCCTCGTTATGTGCGGGGATAACGGCTACTATTCGTGTAGGGAAAAATTTCTCTTGCACCTTACCTCTTTTTTTAATAAGCCCAAGCAAAATTAGTAATATGAGCCCAATAAAGGTAAAAGTTGAAAATATATTTATGATATTCAGGATATAGTTCAGGATACTGTGCCATATTAATGGAGGATATTTTACATCATAGTTAAATACATAAAGAGGCACATTCTTCATAGGAAGATAAACGCTCAAATGCATTTTTAACGCCAACACAAAACTTTCAAATCTTTCCACACTTTATTGTACCTCAATACTTCAAAAATAAGAAATTCCAAAAAAGAGTAAAATAAATTATGGTGAAAATTTTTGTAACGGGCCTTCCTGGTTGTGGTAAGACAACATTAATGAAGGATATCGCAAAACTCCTTACAGATTCAGGCGTAGATATCTCTCTTTATAACTGAAGAAGTGAGGGAAAAGGGATTCAGGCAGGGCTTTACAATAGAGGATTTAAGAACAGGCGAAAAACTCATTTTTGCATCTGTTGAACAAATATCAAAAATTAAATTTGGAAAATACTTCCTCAACATCAAGAACTTTGAGAAGATTGCTCTAATTGCCTTTGAAAATGCTCAAATTGTTCTTATCGATGAGATTGGCAAAATGGAATTTTATTCAAGGAGTTTCAAATATTATCTTTTTAAAAATCTCGAAAAAGACATAAACCTCATTGCAACGCTTCATCGAGACTTCGTAAAAGATTTTTCTCGTTACGAAATTTTGGCACTTACAAGAGAAAACTATTCTGACATAAAAAAACCGTGTTATAGAAAAACTTGCAAAATCCAGGATTATTTAACTTTTAAAAAATCAATTTTTTTCTTCACGGATTCTTCACAGACAGGGTATTATACTTCAACCAGGAAGTTTGAAAGAACTTCCAAAAAAAATTAGGCACAGGGAGGTGCACTATGAAAAAGAAGGTTTTAGCAGCGTTGTTTGTTTTGGGGCTTTTAGGCTCCACGGTTTTTATGGGAAGACACTTTGTTATGGCAGGAAACACACCTACTGCACAGCAGACTCAGGTAAGCGCAGGAACTCAAACGGTAACTCAGGACACACAGGCTAAGGAACAGACAGAAACTGTCGAAACAAAAGATGAAGTTGCAGGTAAAGATGCGCAGAATGAGGTTCAAGAACCAAGTTATGCAGGAAGTATAAAGGTAACAGACTCAAATGCTAAGAATGAAGGTAGCGAATCACAGGCACTTGCAGGACTCGCAAAGATCTCAGCAGCCGATGCAGAAAAGGCAGCACTTGCAAAAGTTTCAGGAACTGTTATTAAAACATCTCTTGACAACGAGAATGGCTATCTTGTCTACTCAGTTGAAGTAAAAGACGCACAAGGTAAAGTTTTTGATGTGAAGGTAGACGCAGGAAACGGAACTGTACTTGCAACAGAAGCATCAAGCGGAAGTGAAGAGAAGGCAAGTGCAGAAGAAGGAACCAAGACACCTGATACAGATAATATACAAGAGGAAGTTAGCGGAGAGCATTAATACTTAGCAGCATCCTCACACCTTAGGGGGCATAAGCCCCCTATTTTTTAGGTTATAATATCCACAAATGGAGGTTTAAATGAGCAACTTGAACATAGCAGTTTTTAATGCAATAAATGGGCTTGCAGCAGCGCATCGAGAGTTAAATATCTTTATGATTCTTTTAGCAAAATACATAGTTTTTTTAATTCCTACATGTTTAACATACCTTTTGTTAAAAAAGCAGTTTAAAGAATTCCTGTTTATAGGGTCTTCTATCTTTATAGCACTTGCTATGGGCTATATTACGAAGCAATTATATTACCATCCAAGACCTTTTGCGATGGGCATTGGTATAGACCTTGTTAAAGATGATTATACTTCTTCCATACCAAGCAACCACACAACTGCAATGTTTGCATTTGCAACTGCACTATTGCTTGAAAAAAGACGCTTTTGGGGCGTTACTGCGATTTTCCTGGGGGTTTTAACGGGCATTGCAAGGGTATACATAGGTGTCCACTTTCCGTTAGACATAGTTTTCGGAATACTTTTTGGGATGATATTTTCAATAATAACCTATTTGTGGGTTTTCCCTTTAATAGAGTTGTTCGCTAAAAGATTAGGTTTTGATATAATTTAAGGAGGGGTTAAAGTGGCAGATTTTAGAACCTGGCTCTACATTTTTTTAGTTACAATGCTTCCAGCAGTAGAATTAAGAGGGGCAATTCCTCTTGCAATTCTTAATTACAAATTACCGGTTGTATCAAGTGCAATTATTGTAATTGTTGCAAATATCCTGATAACGCCCCTTGTATTTCTATTCTGGGACTTAATACTTCTTGTATTTTCCAGAATACCCTCGCTCGACAGGTTTCTTAAAAAATATCTTTTTAATCTCCAGAAGAGAGCAAAACCTTATGTTGATAAGCATGGGTTTTGGGGGCTTATGATTTTTGTTGCAATACCCCTCCCAGGGACTGGTGCATACTCTGGCGCACTTGCAGCAGAGATTCTCGGGATGAATAAGTTAAAGGCATTTATTTCGATTTCCCTTGGAGTAATTGAGGCAGGCATCATTGTAACTCTTTTAACAACCGGTGTGTTAAAGATTTTTTAGAGGCACTATGAGAATACTTATTGTAGAAGATGAAAAACCACTATCAAATGCAATCAAAGAGGGACTTGAAGAATCTGGATTTGTAGTAGACACTGCATATGATGGGGAAAGTGCTCTTTCAAAAATAGAAATCGAAGAGTATTATGACCTCATTATTCTCGATATAATGATTCCTAAACTTGACGGCGTTTCCCTTCTTAAAAAATAAGAGAACTTGGCTATAAGATGCCCGTGTTAATGCTTACAGCAAAAAGTGAGGTTGATACAAAAGTTAAAACTTTTGGGATAGGTGCTGACGACTACCTTACAAAGCCATTTGACTTTAGAGAACTCCTCGCAAGAGTCCACGCACTTTTGAGAAGAACAAAAGACATAAAAACCGGAATAATTTCGATAGATGACCTTGAAATAGATACAAAAAAGATGGAAGTAAAGAGAGGCGGAAAAGTAATTGAATTAACGAAAAAAGAATACCAGATTCTTTTGTACCTCGCAATGAACAAAGGAAGGGTAGTTGAAAAAAGCGAACTTGAAAATCACCTCTGAGACGAGAATTCGACACCCTGGTCTGATACCTTAAGGACGCATATAAAGAACATACGGCACAAAGTTGATAGCGGATACGAAAAGAAACTTATAAAGACAGTTCCAGGTGTAGGCTATGAAATTGAGTGATGAAAGTGATATAAGAAAATCAAAATTAAAACTTGCAATTCAGTACACTTCAATAACCCTTGTTATAGTAATAATTCTTATAGGTGCATTTTATTTAACATTCTCAAACTTTGCATATAAGGATTTTGATTCGACTTTGATGAGCCGTGCAATGTCAATATCAACTGCGATTTCAGGAAAAGAAGAGTCAGCAATAGAAAATCTCAAGTCAATTTCAGAGGTACTTAAAAATTACAATCTTGGGAATGAAAGCATAATGATATTCGACTCAAAGGGAAATATCATTTACGAAAATGTGCAGGACAAATTTGCCTTGCCAAAGAATATTGGTGTTGGCTTTTATACTCTTGAAGGTTTAGAGGATGAAGAAGACAAAACTGTTAGGGTATATATTACAAAGTTAAATGACACTGATTATTTTCTTCTCGTTGGAATGAACTACGATAATTTGCTTTCATCTCTTCATGATGTTCTTGTTTCGTTTCTCCTTATAGTTCCATTTATAATAGCACTTACGATATTCCTTTCATACCGGTTTGCGAACAATGCAATAAAACCAATCGAGGAATCAATAAAAATGCTTAAACAATTCACAAGCGATGCCTCTCATGAACTTAAGACCCCAATTTCAACAATAAAGGCGAATATTGAGGTTGCCCTTATGAAGGATAGGGACCCAGAATACTATAAAGAGAAACTCAAAACCATCTTAGATTCAACAAACAGGATGTCAAAGCTCATTCAGGATATGCTTTTTATTTCACGCCTTGATATGGGAAATTACCCCGTTAAACTTGAGCCTGTTGATATTAAAGATGTCTTTCTAAGTCTAAATACGCAGTTTGAAGGTCTTGCCATAAGTAAAAATGTAAATTTGATTGTTTCAACTGAGGATGACATACAGTTAATAACAGACAAAAACATACTTTTTGAGATACTTTCAATCTTTATAGAAAATGGGATTGAATACAACAAAGAGAATGGCTTTGTAAAAGTTTACGCTTGTAAAGTTGGAGAAAGTGTCGAAATTACTGTCGAAGATTCAGGTACAGGAATAAAAGAACAGGACATCCCGCACATATTCGACAGATTTTACAGAGGAGAAAAATCTCGCTCAAGGGAAACAGGAGGCGTTGGGCTTGGACTCCCGATTGCAAAGGAGTTAGCAAAATTGATAGATGCAGCCATAAGAGTAGAAAGTAAAGTTGGAAGTGGCTCTAAATTCATCCTTATGCTAAGGGAGGAGAAAAATGGACTATAAAGGACTTACAACAGAAGAAGCACAGAAACTTCAAAAGGAATACGGATTTAATGAGATTAAAGAAAAGGAAACTTCCCCCGTAATCGATTTGCTGAAAAGATTTACAGGTCTTACTGCTTTTGTAATTGAAGGTGCAATGATCGTATCGTTTATTACAAAAAGGTATGTCGATGGAGCCGTTATGTTCTTCTTACTTCTTCTTAATGCAGTGCTTGGATTTACAGAAGAGTTCAGGGCAAACAAGGCAGTTGAGTCGCTTTCAAGAAAAATTTCTGTTAATGCCCACGCTTTAAGAGACGGAGAGTTTAAAGAGATACCTTCAAGAGAACTTGTGCCAGGTGATGTAATTAAGATCGTAATGGGAGATATAGTCCCCGCTGACTGTAAAATTTTAGAAGGCAACTTGCTTGTTGACCAGTCAATCTTAACAGGGGAATCGATACCTAAAGAAGTAACCATAAATGATGAAATCTACTCTGGAAGCCTTGTAACAAGGGGAAGCGCAATTGCAGTTGTAGAAAAAACTGGTAGAAGGACCTACTTTGGGAAAACTGCAGAACTTATAGAAAAAGCAAAGCCAAAACTCATAATAGAAGAGATAACAATGAGTGTCACAAAAGGGCTTCTTGTTGTGGATGCTATTTTCATTTTACTTGTCGTCCTGAAATTTGTCCTTCAAAAAACACCTTTAATGGATGCACTTCCTTTTGTCCTGACGCTCCTTATAGCCTCCATACCTGTTGCACTCCCTGCTATGACCGTGCTCGCACTTGCACTTGGCTCTCTTCAACTTGCTTCGGCTGGAGTACTTGTAAGAAAACTCGACGGTATAGAAAATGCTGCAATGATGGATATTCTGTGTCTTGATAAGACTGGAACCATTACAGAAAATAAAATTAAAATCGTTGATGTCGTTCCTTTAAATCCAAATTATTCGGAAGATGATGTTGTTGAATTTGCGTATCTTTCTTCCGACCCAAATACAAAAGACCCTATAGATAAAGCGGTTGTAGAATTCGCGCATGACAGAGTCAAAGGAGCATACAAACTCGTTAACTTTTATCCATTCGATCCTGACAAAAAATATTCTGAAAGCGAAGTGCTAGATAGAGATGGGAGTAAAATTTCAGTTTACAAAGGTGCACCTCAAGTTATAATTTCGATGTGTAACAACAATGGCGCAAGCATAGAAGAAACTGTTGAAAAATTTGCCTCAGTCGGAAAGCGAAGTTTGGGCGTTGCAATTAAAAAAGACAACAAGGTCATGTTTATCGGGCTTCTTACTTTCTTTGACTTCCCAAGGGAGGATTCAAAAAAATTTATAGAAAAGATAAAGGAAATGGGCGTAACCCCAAAGATGATTACAGGTGATAACAAACTTATTGCAAAATCAATTGCAAAAGAAGTAAGCATAGGAGAAAATGTCGTATCAATTAAGGAAGTTTCAGAAAGCAAAAATATAGACATAGATTCAATTGATGCATTTGCAGAAGTTGTTCCAGAAGACAAATTTAACATAGTAGATATGTATCAGAAAAAGGGACATACTGTTGGTATGACTGGCGATGGCGCAAATGATGCACCTGCCCTTAAAAAGGCAGACTTAGGAATTGCCGTAAAGGACTCTCTTGATATCGCAAAACAATCTGCAAAGGTAATTCTTACAGAGGAGGGTTTGTCAAACATTGTCAATTTAATAATAGTTGGTAGAGAAATTTATAGAAGGATAATCATATGGATCCTTAATAAAGTTGTAAAAACATTTCAGATAGTGTTTTTCGTTTCTATTGCAACCCTTCTAATTGGAAAGCCAATAATCACACCAGTTGCAATGATTTTGATGCTTTTCCTTTACGATTTTGTAACGATGTCTATTGCAACGGACAATGTTGTCCCATCTAACAAACCAGAAAAATGGAACATAAAAAAATTGCTTTCGATGTCCTTAATATTTGGCGTTCTTAAAATTTCAGAATTGTTTGCCGCAATGTATCTTGCACAGAAATACTTCAAGGTAAGTTTTTCTGAACTACAAACTATTATGTTTTATCTTCTTCTCGTTTCAGGACTGTTTAACATTCTCAATTTTAGAGAAGAGAGATTCTTTTTCTCATCACTGCCAAGCAAGGCTATCATTGTTTCAATTACGGGAGATATTATTGTTGCAACCTTAATATCCACATTTGGGATATTTGTTTCAAAAGCACATTTTGGACTTCTAATGATTACACTTCTCTACGCAATTTTTGTAACTCTCATATTTACTGATATAATTAAGTTGTTTGTTTACCGCTATTTTAAACTTTAAATGACTATGAAAAGAGAAATACAGGTAGTCCTTATAGTAGTATTGATTTTCTTACTTGTTTTGGTAGGCTCAGTTTTTTATGTAGCAGAAGAAAGGGTTAGCTCTCCAAAGGAAAATAAAATATCGTATGAACAATACATTCACTCAAAGGACATCTGGGAGCCTTCGATTTCTACAATTAATGCTAAAAAAGAAATCTCAAATAGTGAAAATAATTATGTTCCTATCCTTATGTTCCATGATGTTGCACCGATCCTCCAAGATGCAAACGAATTGATAAAGTCGCTTACAGTTGACCCAAAGTTGTTCGAGAGTATGATGGATTATCTATATAAAAACGGTTTTACCCCCATCACCCTCAAAGAACTCAAAGATGTGTGGGCAGGGACAACGCCCATGCCTAAAAAACCAATTGTCCTTACATTTGATGATGGGGACAAAGGTGTTTATCAATATGCCTTTCCGATCCTTAAGAAGTACAATTTCAAATTCGTTATATTTCTCATTACAAAATATACCCCAATGCATACGCACTTTTATATGAATGAGAAAGAAGTTAAAGAAATGCTTGATAGCGGCTTGTGCGAAGTTGGGACGCATACAAGAGACCATGTTAATTTGAAAAAGGCTCCACTACTTACAAAAATTTACGAAATAAAGTCCTGCACTAACGACATTAAGAAGATGTTTGGATTTAGCCCCACATCATTCTGTTATCCTTTTGGCGGCTTTGATAGGGAATCTGTTAGTTTATTAAGAAATCATGGTTATACGATGGCGGTGACAGAAATCCCAGGTGTTGCAACGCCTAAAGATAACCCACTTCTTCTTCCGCGTATAAAAATTGATGGAAGAGAAGGGCTTAAAGCCTTTATTGCAAAAGTTAATAGTCACTAATTCAATTCATACTGTTTACACTTATGCACATTCTTTCATACCATCTTGACAGAATGCTTTTTTACTGTATAATTTAGCATGATAGCGAACAAATGTTTGCTTTATATGAAAAAGGAAGCAAATGAAAAAGAAAAAGGATAAGGATAAAAAACCCAATCTTAGGTCTATCCTCTATACATCTAAGTACTTCAATACAGGAAAAGGTAACGAGATTAAGAAGTTGTTAGAGAATATAAGTAACTACAAGAATATGCTCTCTAAGTATGTG
>Ga0081479_105073_pt1 | contig 11119 bp, 12 predicted proteins | sample MamHotmetagenome_FD_70984 | JGI IMG/M metagenome (GOLD analysis project Ga0081479, IMG submission 70984) | Hot spring cone microbial streamer communities from Mammoth Hot Spring (Liberty Cap Streamers), Yellowstone National Park, USA - T=72 v2... | ecosystem: Environmental > Aquatic > Thermal... | reverse complement strand
CCAAGCCAGCTATAGCCGTTATACCATTTTCTTACTTCTTCTTTATCAAAGTCTTTTATTCTATCCGCAAATACTGTTTCTAAATCTGTCTGTGTATATCCGCAAATAGTAGCAAATTTGGGTCTTAATGTAATATCGTTTAACTGGTTTAATCCACTGAAAATAGATACTTTAGAAAATCTTGATACTCCTGTTAAAAATGCAAGCTTGATGTATGGGTCTGTATCTTTTAAAACTGAGTAGAAATCTTTTAAAATTTCTCTGTTTTCTTTTGCATGCTCTATGTTTTCTATTGCATCTAAGATTGGTTTATCGTATTCATCTATTAAAATAACTACTTTTTCATTGCATTTTTCATAAAGTTTTCTTATAAGCTCATAGAATTTTAGGTTAAGCTCTTTTTCTTCAAGATTAATTTTATAATCATATGCTACGTTTTTTAGGTTGAAATAAATCGTGCTTCTTAATTTTTCTGAATTATTATTCGTTCCGATAGCAAAGCTAATTTTTATAATTGGATGCTTTTTATTCCAATCCCATTTGTCATAGATATACAAGCCTTCAAATAACTCTTTATTTCCTGAAAATGCTTCTTTGACTGTATCTAAAAACAAAGATTTTCCAAATCTTCTTGGTCTACTTAAAAAATAGTATCCACCCTGTTCTAATTTCTTTATGAAAGGTGTTTTATCTACATAATAGCAGTTTTCATTTATAATCTTTTCAAAAGTTTGAATGCCTATTGGTAGCTTCTTCATATTGTAAGCTCCTTTTCTTTAATTTTAGCATAATACCTCTTTTAGATTTTAATTAGATTTTTAAATATCTAAATATTTACATACTTAAATATGTAAGCATGTAAATATCTAAATATTTTAGCATTTAAATATTTACATATCAATATACTTAGACATTTGACTTTTTAGATATTTAAATATTTAAGTATTTACATTTTTAAACAATTTGACATTTAGATATTTTCATATTAAGATATTTAACTATGAAAACAATAGCGATAGTTAATCAAAAAGGCGGCGTTGGTAAGACAACAATAACTTCTACGTTATTGCATCTGTTGTCTAATAATAATTTAAGAGTTCTTGGGATTGATTTAGACCCTCAGGCAAATTTATCTTTAACGCTACTTAAAAAAATTCCAAATGATGAAGAAATAACAAGTTATCATCTGCTAACGGCTGGTAGGTTTGAGCCTGTTAAACTTGAGAATTTTGACTTAATTCCATCATCTTTACTGCTTGCTAATGCTGAACCTGAACTGCTGTCTGCTCCAGCAAGGGAGTATAGATTATCGAAAGCTTTAAAAAAGGTTGAAGAAATGTATGATGTGGTTGTTATAGATACTCCACCAAACCTTGGAACTTTAACATTAAACGCACTGATGGCATCAGACGGAATTCTTATACCTGTTGAAACAAGATTTTACGGTCTTGCTGGATTAAAACATCTTTTTGAAATATTAGATGAGCTTAAAGAATTTGCAAATAAAAATGTTGACATTATAGGCATAATTCCAACCTTCTTTGAAAAAGGTGTATCTATCCAAAAGGAAGTCTTAGAAGAGTTAAAAAGTCTTAACTATAAAGTACTGCCACCTATTCCAAAAAGGTCTGCATTTCAGTATGCGTCAGTAAGTGGTAAAAGTGTATTTGACGAAGGTTTAGATAAGGAGACACAAGAAGTTTTAAAAACTTTATCTGATGAGGTGATAAAATGGCTCGAAAACCATACATAAGCGGATTTCTTTCTTCTGATGTTAAAACACAGCAAAAAGAAGAAAACATAACTGCGCAAATAGAAGAAGAAAAATCTGACCTTTCTGTAGAAATAAATCCAAAAGCTAAAAGTAGGAAAAAAGACCCGAAATATAAAGTTAACAAATACAAGGGATTTTACATTACTTCTGAAAATGAATTTAAGCTTAAAGAACTTCAAATGACGTTTCTAAAAAACGGTCAAAGATTAGATGAATCAGATATCATAAACATGGCAATAGAAAATCTTCATTCCCAAATCATCAAATCAAATAGTTAGATAGTTAGATAATTAAATATCTAGGAGCACGATCGATGAATAAAAACAAAATTACATTGAGACAGCTTGAAGAGCATTTATTTAAAGCTGCTGATATATTAAGGGTTTCATTGAACGAAATGAAATTTGAAAGAGATTTAGAAGTTAAAAAGTTAGAAGAGTTTTTAGAAAGGTTGGGATATGTTAAATGAGTAAAACAAAACCATACATACCGGCAGAGTTTCCACCAAAAGATTTAATCTTAGAGCCATTTATAAAAAAGATAGTAGAAGCTAACAGAGGAGTAGCTTTATTTGATGGAATATTAAGAGCATTACCAAATCCAGATATATTACTTGCCCCATTAACAACAAACGAAGCCGTATTATCAAGCAAGATCGAAGGAACTCAAACCACTTTTGAAGATGTTTTAAAAGAAGAGGCTGGCATAACTCCTAAAAATATCTCTCAATCTTTAAAAGAGGATTTGAAAGAAGTTTTAAACTATAAAAAGGCTTTAATATATGGCTCTCAGGCGGTTGAGTATAGAGATTTATCGCTATCTTTAATCAAAGAGCTTCAAAAGATTTTATTGACTGATGTTAGAGGAAGAAATAGACTGCTTGGTGAGATTAGGAAAACACAAAATTGGATTGGTACACCCGGAACACCAATTGAAGATGCAAGATACATACCACCAGACCCTATTATTTTACCAGAGCACCTTGAATACTGGGAAAGGTTTTTAAAATCTGATGATTATCCCGATAAAATAGTCCAGCTTGGTTTATTGCATGCTCAGTTTGAAATTCTTCACCCTTTTGAAGATGGCAACGGTAGAGTTGGGCGTCTTATAATTCCTTTGTTTTTGTATTGGAAAGGGCTAATCTCAAGACCGAGTTTTTATTTGAGTGAGTATTTTGAAAAAAATAGAACTGAGTATTATGATAGGTTGTTGATGATAACAAAAGATGGTGATTGGTCTGGCTGGATAGATTTCTTTTTAACAGCAGTAATACAGCAGGCTGAAATAAACATTGATAAAGCTCAAAAGCTTTTAAGTCTTTACAATGAGATGAAAGATAGATTTATACAGGCGACTAAATCTCAATATGCTATTCCTGCTCTTGATGTGTTTTTTAGGCAACCTGTTATTGATACTAAATCGTTTTTAGAATTAATAAAAGCTCCAAAAAAGTCAGGAATAGAGGTTCTTAATAAATTGGTATATTCTAATTTGATAATTTTAAGAACTCCTTCAAAAGGCAACAATCCAGCAGTTTATGAATTTACTAAAATATTGGATATTATAAATGCTTAAAGATTATTTTTGTGTGTGGTGTAATGCACGCAAAAATTTTTGTGTGTGGTATTTTTAATTTTATTGCACGCAGTTTATTTTGTTTAGAGGTATCTTAATTATGAATGATAATAAAGAGTTTAAAGAGTTGCCAGAGGGTTGGAAGTGGGTAAGGTTGGGAGAGGTTATTGAGGAAGTAAATGAAAGAGTTGGTAAAAGAAACCTTGAACCCGTTGCAGTAGGAGTAAACGGTGTAAAAAAAGAAGCGAAATATACTATAAAGATTTAGCCGTAGATTATTCCAAAAATAAAGTTTTTAAAACTAATAATAATATAGCTTTCGGTTTTAGGTTCAAATGAAATGGCTATTGGTGTAAACATATTTAAAAAAGACCTACTAACAGGAAAAGTCAGAGTTAATAAACTTTTAGAGGTAGAAAACAATGAACAGAGATATACAAACAATTTTAAAAGAACGTAAAAATTATTTAGCAGAAAAGTTTGGAGTAATTGAAATTGCCATCTTTGGCTCCTATGCAAGAGGTGAACAAAGGAAGGATAGTGATGTAGATCTCATAGTTGATTTTAAAGAAGGTTACAAAACTTTTGATAATTACATGAACTTGAAATTCTACCTTGAAGAACTTTTTGGTAAAAAGGTTGACCTTGTGATTAAATCGGCTATAAATCCCCGCATAAAACCTTTTATCATTGAGGAAGCTATATATGTCTAAAAAACGTAAAAATTTCTTCTTGAAAAGGAGCAAACATGTATTCTATAGAGATTTATAATAGTCAAAAAGATACATTCAAGTATAGGTTATAAAACCCCAGATACCCCAGATATGGTTTATTACAATTTATCTGATGAAATACTTGGTTCTAAAATTAAAGATTTGTTAAAGGTAGCTTGAAATGTTAGGAATAAGAAATTACTTTAAATTGGTCTTGACAAGTGAGGACATTTTCGGTTTTATTGGTTATTTTTTGATTTCTTTTATATAGATTTATTAGATTCTTTGCCTTATTAATATTTTTAATTATTTTGTCTCGATCTTTAAGTTTTTTATTACTGTGTTTTTTCTTAATAGTAATTAAAAGATTTTCCAATTCGATCAAAATTTTTATCTGTTTTTCAGAAAAAGAAGCGTTGTCAAAATCCTCAGTTTTAGCATTCTCTGTGTTTATACCAAGCAACTTTAGAACCTCATCTTCTTCTAACCAATCTTCTTTAAGAATCTTTTCAATCCTGCTTATTAAAAAATTTTTATCATTAGAAGAATTTTCTATAGCGTTAATCAATTTGATAATCAGCGGATGTAAATACTTTTTATCTTTTTCTTTAAAAGCAAAGTTAGGAGCTTCTTTTTTAAATTCTTTTCCATAAACTTTCTTGTATATCTTATTTAAACTATTGTCCCAGTCTGCATCGTCTTGTATCCAAATTCTTTTTATTTCTAACAATTCTTCATTTCTTATAAGCTTAATTCCTACTTTTTTTTCTGTTTCTAATAATTTCTCTAATAGGACCTTTCTAAATTCTAACTTAAAGCCTCCTTTATATAGCTTGCCATTTTTTATATATATTTTTCCATTTCTTCTTTTATATTCTCTAAGTTCTGGCTTTTTAGAACTTTCTAATAAAAACTGTCTGTACTCTTGTAAAGGTTTCAACCACTCTTCGCCGTTTTCTATTAAAGAGCTTAAAGATTTTTCTTTTTCCACAACTGTACAAGTCCAACATCCAAACCTACTATTACCACAGGAACCACTCTCAGAACCTTCCTTTAATTCAACAATAACAGGACAATCCCCTGCATTTGCTTGTTTATATAATGCAAATAATTCTCTATTATCTATTCCAAATGGTGAAGGATTTTTAAGAAGATAATCCCAAACGTCCTCCACATCCCAATCTCTAATTATGGGATATATTAGAGCACCTTTTAAAGAGTTATGCCTCAAAAATAAACTATCTTCTATGGAATTATTCTTGATTGATTTATTCCTATTGACGCTTTCTGATGACCTTACGCCAAGAACAACAATAACTTCACCGTATTTGTTAACTTTTTCTTTCACAAACTTATTGGTAGGCTTTATCTTCAATTTATCCGTACACCATCTAAATAACCTTGTTGGAGCTGAATAGCCTTTTCCTATTACATTAACCCAAAAGCTTTCTCTAATATCTGGAACCACTTTTTCAACATAAAACGGCAAGCCTTCCTTTAATGCACTCTCTTTTATTCTTTCTAATACCCTATCTACATAGTTAATAACTTTTGGAATTTCAACAAGCGTGTCAGAGGATACTATATACACGGGATTATTAAGCTTGTCTTTAATTTGTGATAGAGCTGTCCATACTAATTGTAAAACTGCTGTGCTATCTTTTCCACCGCTAAATCCAACAACAAACGGCTTATTATGGCTTATATAAACATTTTGAATTTCTTTGTATTTTTCCTCTATATCCATTTTTTCTCCATTATAATTTTTTATCATTTTTTCTTTTGAGAAATAGAATTAATTAACTGAATTTATGAATATATTTTAAAAAGTTGCTTACAAAATATTCTTTTTTCTGATTGACAGTAAATTTGGATATTTCAATAAGCCTATCAATTCCAGCATTGGCATAGGACTCTATTATAGAAGAGACTGATTCTTTGCTGATTTTTTCAAAAATTTTGTCAAAAGTTAACTCTTTTGAGCTTTCATTTCTTCTGATGTCATTTATAGCTATTGATAATAATAAAGGAAAATCATGCTCAGAAAATTGCTGTATTGAGAATATATCTCGTTTATTTTTAATTTCTTGCTTCTTTCCTTCATTATAACCTATAGCAACAGATAGTAAGAATATGTCTTTCATTGTTAAACCAGTTATCTCTTTTAAAGCCGCATACAAATCATGTTTGCTATCTTCTATAAATATTCTGTCTTTAAAGTATTTTTGATAATTCATTTTTGCAAACTCCTTTAGTTTAGATATATTTTTAGTTTAGGTATATTTACTCTGGGTATATATAAGAAACTGCTTCTTGGGAATCAAATTCTAATTTATAGCTTTTACCAATCTTTCTATTAAGAGCTTTTTTTGACTCTTCATTAAGTTCGTTAGGGACGGTGATTAAAACTATTTGATTAGCCAAATATGGAATTTCTTTTGCTACTTTTAGTTTATGTTCGTCGTCTAATCTTCCGAAAGGTGCATCTATAACAAGAGGAACTTCATAGCCTGATGTTTTACACATTCCAATAATAAAAGACAAGCTTAATAGCTGTCTTTCTCCACCGGATAAATTTGATTTCTTTTCTTCTCCATACCTACTTTCTACTTTTATTGAGAAATCGTCGTTTAGACAAATTCTAAAGTTGTTTTCTTTTCTTATTAGTGTATTAAAGATTTCATCTATGTTTTTTTCTACATCATTTTTTCTTCTACCATTAAACTTGTTTTTTATATCTTTCATTAAGTCAATTATATTTTCTGTAAAAATTTTCTTTTTTAAAGCTTCGTTATGTATGTTTTTGCTTTTTATTTTTTCATCCCTTGATTTTTTAAGACTCTTTAGATCTTCTTCTTCTTTACTCTTCTTTTTTGATGCTTTTTCAATTTCTATTTTTAAGTTTTCTATATTTTTTTCTAATGATTTTTTCTCATTCTCCAAATCCCTTATCTCTTGAACCATTTCTTCGCTAGAAAGTTTTTCAGATATTCTTTTTATCTCTTCTTCAGTACGTTCTATTTCATCCTGAGTTCTAAATATAAGTTGAGAAATATTATTCAGATCATTCAAAAGTGGTAAAGAGTTGTATGTTTTAAAAAAGTCTGTTAGAGTTGCAAACATTCCTTCTACTTCTACATCAAAAGGATTTACTTCTTTTTGAAGCAGAGCCTCTTCGTTTATGACTTCTCTATTACATATATAACACTTTTTGTCTTCTATGGATTTTTTTATAAGTTTATTTAGATACTCTGCAGGAATTATTTCTTTAGGTTTAAACGTTTTTAAAAATTCCTCTCTGAATTCCCTTAGCTTTCCGTCAACTATAATCTTATAGGATTCTTTTATTTTCTCAATTGCTTGAGACATTACCTCTTCAAGACGTTCATTTAGATACTCTTTCTGTTTTTTTAACTTTTCCCTATCTGCTATTAGCTTTTCAACTTCTTTGAATTTTTTTAATTTATCATCTATATCTTTTATTTTCTCTACTAATTTTTCCATTTCTTGGTTAAATTTCTCTATAGACTCATCTATCCCTTTTATGATGTCTTCTTTCTCATCAATATTTTTTTCCAAGTTTTTTATATCATCTTCTATATTTGATGAATTTTCAGTGTTTTGAGCATAATCTTTTTTAACTGTTTCACAATGTCTGATTGCATTTTCAATTAATGATACACCAACAACTTTAGCAATAGCTTTTTTTACCTCATTATCGTGCTCATCTTTTGCAAATTCTTCTATTCTCTCTCCGTCAAAGAAGAAGTATGGGCTGATATCCTTTGGCAAGATAGATTCAATAAATTCTTCAGGATTGCTAATGTAAGATTGCTTTCCGTTTTCATTTCTATATAAAACAACTTTTGATTGGGATATTTTATCTTTTGCGTTAAATGGATAATATTCTATTTCTCTTATTAAGTTGTAGTCTATGCCAAGATGAGAAAAGTAAAGTTTTACTTTAGTTTTTACACTATTTGTATATTTAATAGAAGCTTCTTTTAATACCTTTTTGTTAAACAGTTCTTCTTGTAGTTCTGTCTTTCCGTACAAAACCCAGTTTAAAGCCTGAATAATAGTAGTTTTGCCTGATCCGTTTAACCCGTATATAACGGTAACATTTCTTTCTAAATCAGTAGAAAATTCGATAGATTGATCTCCGTAAAAGATCTTAAAGTTAGATAATTCTATCCTTTTTAAAAGCATTTGTTACCCCTTACAAGTATAATACTTGTTGATAATTTCCTTAATCTCATCAATAATACCACGAGGTTTTTTCAGTTCTGATTTTTCTTCTTCTATTTGTATTATTTCAATTATTGCATCTCTTTTACATCTGTCTTCATTCTGTAGAAGTTCTTTAATAAGCTCCAAATTTTTCTTTGTAACTATTTTATCGTTGTCTGAATTAAATAAGGTCATCTATCTCTCCTTATAATCTTCTCTTAAATATTCTGTTAGATTATATTTTATCAAAATATCAATAATTTCTGATTTTGCATAAAAGCTGTTAGATGCACTTTTAATGAAATCAAAAACTCTTTCTAATTCTCTTTTGACAATGTTATCGGAGGACTCGTCAGATTTTTCAGGCGGAATGACGATAAAATCATATATGTAAGCCTTGTCTTTACTATCATCCTTTCTTAAAACTCTTCCCCTTCTTTGAACGAATTCTCTATAGTTTGTAGAACTTGCTAAAAAGAAGGCGTATTTTGCTGACGGTATATCGACACCTTCGTCTAATACTTTCATTGACACCAATGCTTCTATATCTCCATTTTTAAAGCTTTTTAGTATGTATTCTCTCTCTTCTTTGCTCTCTTTCGCAGTAAATTTTGATGCTACAATTTTAAACTCTTTTAATATCTCTAAAACATCCTTCATTTGTTCTGGGTCGCAGTAAAATAATGCATGTTTAAAAGATTTTCTGTCCTCTTCCAATTTTGATTTAAGGTTTGCTAAGAATTCCTTTAATTTTGTAATCTTATTTTTAGCCCTATATATAATTTTTGATCTTTCTATGTACAATTTCTTTATTTTTTCTTCTTTTTCGAAATCTGGCAATTTGTTGTTATTCTTAATTTTAATAATATTATTAGTGATTTTTTCATATTCTTGAAGCTCATCCTCATCTAATTGGACTTTAATAGGAAAATATTCATATTTAACTAAAAATCCCTTTTCGATAGCTTCTGACAAAGAAAATTCATATACTACTCCGCCAAAAAATTCTTCAATTTTTTCAGTTCCTTCTTCGTCCCATTTTCTAATATGAGTAGCAGATAGCCCTATTCTGTAATCATAGCAATCGCATAATGATTTTGAAAATTCTTTACTGCCAGCCTTATGACATTCGTCAGCAATTAAGAGTTTTTTCTTTTTAGACATTTTAAGAATTTTTAAAAAATCCTCTCTACTTGCAATATTATAAGTGCATACAATTGTTAATTTGTTATTATTTCCTAAATTCTGAGATATTATTTTTCTTTCTAGTTTTTCTTGCCATTTATTTCCACTGCATTTGAATACACTGTTTGAATAGAAACTTTTTATTTCTATTTCCCATTGGTTTAGTAGCTCACTTGTTGGAACAGCAATTGCAGTCAATAAATCTTCTTTTAACTCTTTAATAGTTTTTAATAAAGACAATATAGCTGTCTTTGTCTTACCCGTGCCAGTAGCCATAGAATATATTCCTCTAAATCCATTATTCATCCAATTCTTTACAGCATCTAACTGATAGTCTCTTGGTTGAAGCGGTTGAAAAATATCAGTATTATTTGAAATAAACACTTTTGAAGAATCTGAATTTTTAAATTTCTTTAGAATATTTTCCTCTTTGTAAGGTCTTTCTTTGCTCCTTAATTTAATTATTTCTTTGCTTATTGCATCTGGTATTTCAAAAACTTGGATATTTTGGTCTTCGTTGTTCCAGAGTTTTTCAAATCTTTTATGTTCATGTTCAGCAAGCTCTCTGCTGGTTTTATCTTTCCACGAAGAAAAAATTTTTATAGATTCGTAATTAGATTCTATACCGTTTATACTTTCATTTGGAGAACCGACGAATGCAATTTTATTATTCTCTTCGTCTATAAATATGCCAAATTTGTCATGAAAATCACCGATTAATTTATACCTTGGCATTGCAAATTTTAATTCTAATACACCATCATATATCATCCAAGATAAAGCTGATACAATATCTTTATATATTGTGTTTTTGAATTCTTCAATGGAAAGATGAAGGTGGGGCAGGATAATTTTGTTTCTCTTTAGTTCATTAGCTTTTAGTATTACATTATATTCATTTTCTGATATTATGGGACTGGTTATTATTCTTGCTTTTCCACCATTTTCTACTAGATTTAAAATACCGTCTGTTACGCTCTTAAACCAACTTATAGAAAAATAGCCTACACCTCTCAAATATTCCTTAGCTTCAGATAAAGCAGGGATAAAAAAATCTGTAGCTAAATTGTTCGAGGAAGTATCCATTGCTAAAGGCAAATCTAATTTTTTTAAGCTCATAATAGTTTTCTATTATAGTTTTTTAGAATTCGTTCAAAAATTTTACGAATTAAAGTAGCAAAATCGTATAAAATTATAACTCAAAAACTTAAAAATTAATGGGGAGTTATAATGTCCTCGCAAATTGTAACCAAAAAATTGAAAAATTTTATTCCATGAATGTAAACTATTTAACAAAAGAAGGACATTAAGATAAAAAGAACCAGGAAAAATTACAGTCCAGAATTTAAAGCTAAAGTAGTTTTAAGCTACTTCAAGAAAACAAAACCATAAACGAAATAGCAAGCAAATACGGTATTCTTTCTAAAAGCCTTATAGAATGGAAAAAGCAATTTTTTAGCATCTGATAAAAACTCGGTTGTAAAAGAGTATAAACAAGAAATAGAAAACCTAAAAAAAATTTTGGAGAACATTGAAATATGAGAATGTATATCTAAAAGGCTATAATACTATAAAAGAAGCGAGAGAAGGTATAAATCAGTATATAGAGATTTATAATAGTCAAAGGATACATTCAAGC
>Ga0081479_105461_pt1 | contig 11288 bp, 12 predicted proteins | sample MamHotmetagenome_FD_70984 | JGI IMG/M metagenome (GOLD analysis project Ga0081479, IMG submission 70984) | Hot spring cone microbial streamer communities from Mammoth Hot Spring (Liberty Cap Streamers), Yellowstone National Park, USA - T=72 v2... | ecosystem: Environmental > Aquatic > Thermal... | reverse complement strand
TTTTGACTGAAAATTTTGAATTTATAGGAGATAAAGGTTATAAAGGATGTAAATATGTTAAAATATGTGAAGATAAACAAGAAAAGAGTGAAAGACAAATTATTGAAGCGGTAAATTCTCAGATAAAGAATTTCAATCTTATAGTAGATGGAGAAAGATTAAAACTTTTGTTGCTTATCTATATGCATATGCTATTGGTTATAGCTTTTTTAGAAAAAGTAAACTATGGAGGTAATTTCTCACCCAAGGTATTACCTAAACTAACATAATTTATATATAATATTTTAAGGTATACCTTGGAGTGAGAAATTAGCAGTTTTTATAAATTAAAAAGGAGATCCTTTGGCCTTACGGCCTCAGGATGACAGGAAAAGGTTGATTGATAAACATTAGAAAAAAGACAACCTTATTTGTCATTCTGAAGCCGGCGAAGAATCTCTTACTTTTATTGAATTTCTCACCTGACATATATTTTAAGTTACAAAGGAGGATTAATCATGGAAAGACTTTACTCACCTTGGAGGTCTCAATATATAGATGGGCTTGAAAAGTCAGAAGGCTGTTTTTTGTGTAAAGCCTACCAAGAAAATAATGACGAGAAAAATTTTTTATTGTATAGAGGTGAAAGGGCTTTTGTTATATTAAATCTATTTCCATATAATGCAGGTCATCTACTGGTATGTCCTAATGAACATATTGGGGATTTTACTGCTATAGATAATAAAACTCTGCATGAAATTTCTTTATTAACTAAGGAAATGGTTAAACTTTTGAAAAAAGTTTTAAAACCGGATGGATTTAATATTGGCTACAATCTTGGAAGGGCAGCAGGAGCCGGTCTTGAAACCCATATTCATAATCATATAGTTCCAAGATGGATTGGAGACACAAATTTTATGCCTGTTTTGGGAGAGGCAAGAGTTATCTCACAAGATTTAAAAGAAATTTATTTTAAATTAAAAAAGGGATTAAAGGATGTTAAGTAAAATTGGGTTCATTTTATGGCTATTTATTCTGTTAATAGCAGGATACTTTGCAATAATGAATAATAATTATGTAACTGTTAATTTACCTCCAGGTTACAAAACAGCACCGCTTCCTTTATCTATAATCATTCTTATAAGTATTATCGTTGGAGCTATGCCTGCTATTTTAATAGCGATTGGAGATTGGATTAAATTTAAGATTGAAATTTCAAAATTAAAAAAACAGCTTAAAAATTGTGGAAAAAAATGAAAGCTTAAAGATGAATTCTCTAAAGGAGCTTAAGCAATCTTACAAGTCAAAAGAAATACAGGGAAGTGAGTGAGGAATTTTAAGAAAAAAAGAGATTCTTTGCGATTTCATTCTAAAAGCTAAGACAAGAGTGCTGCAAAAAATTTTACAAGTTAATTTTTCGCTATCCTAAGGGCATTAATTTTAAGAATCTATTCTATTAAAGAAGACAATTAAATAGAGGCAATTCATGAATTGTCCATACGGTGAATAAGTAAGAATTAAAAGAGATGAGGATTTCTCACCGGGTGCAGAATGACGATGTGGGTTTCTGCAAATAGACTTGTTGTCGCTTTGATAAACCTTGAAATGTTATAAGAATAATAGTATCAGCTCCAACTTTTCAGCAATATCGTCATAAAGTGTGTTCCAAAATTTTTTAAGTTTGTCTTTTTTCTTATCCTAAAGCCGAAGACTGATAGATCTCTTCTTTTAAAAATGAGAGAAAATGAGATTCTTCTCCAGCTTCGGAATGACGGATATATGTATGAAAGTGAGGGTTATTCGTCGGCTACAGAATGACAGTGTGGATTTTTGGAACATTGTTATAAAGTAATCAACTTATCTTTAATCAAATCTACAGTATATTTTAACTTTCTATCTTTTTCCATCATTTCTTTTATTTTATTTGCAGCATTTAAAATTGTTGTATGGTCCTTTTTATGAAAATATCTTGCTATTGAAGATAAGGATTCATCAGTTAGCTCTTTTGATAAGTACATTGCTATCTGTCTTGCAAGTACAGATTTTTTATCTCTCGAGTTTCCAACTATTTCTTTTATATCAATATTAAAGTAATTACATACTTCTTTTTGAATTCTTTCAACAGTTAATGGCTGAACTTCATTTACTTCTAAAACATCTTTTAACACAGTTCTTGCAACGTCTAAAGTTATTGGTCTTCCCATTATTTCACTGTAAGCTTTTAATCTTTTTATTGAACCTTCCAACTCTCTAACACTTGTATTTACGGTTTTTGCAATAAATAGAACTACATCCCTTGAAAATTCTACATTCAATTCTTTCATTTTCTTTAATGTTATGTTAATCTTTGTTTCTAAATCTGGCTTGGTTATTTCAACAATTAATCCGCTGCTAAATCTACTTATCAATCTTTTTTCTATACCATTTAATTTAGAAGGTGGTTGGTCTGAGGATAAAATTATCTGTTTTCCAAGGCTGTATAAAACATTAAAAATATGATAGAACTCTATTTGTGTTCTTTCCTTTCCAACTAAAAATTGTATATCGTCAATAAGTAGAAGGTCTACTTCTCTGTATTTTTTTCTAAACTCTAAAATCATTCCTTTTTCTAAATATGAAAAAAGTTCAGAAGCAAATGTATCTGCTGTTGTGTAAATGATTTTTGCTGTTGAGTTTTTTGCAAGAACATGATAAGCTGTTCCGTGTAATAAATGAGTTTTACCAAGTCCAACATCGCCATAAATAAAAAGTGGATTATAAATTTTTCCTAAATTTTCCGTAACAGCCAAACATGCTTGAAACGCAACTTTATTATTATTTCCAACTATAAGATTATCAAAAGTATATTTAGGATTCAATGATAAATATTGATAAAAATCTGTTTCTTCAAAGTTTTTTGAATTCTTACTCTTTTTTGTTTTCTTTGAAGATCTATCCTTTAAAGAAATAACATGTATTTTTACATTTCTTCCAATAACCTTATTTGCTGAAGTTTCTATATTTTCTAATATTTCTGTTTCTATCCAATTTTTGTAAATATTGTCCGGAGTATAGATATATATATTTCCTTCGTTGTAGTATACCTCTTCAAGAGAATTTAGTATCATATATGATGTATTATCAATTTTTTCCCTTAAGTCATGGAGAATAGACTGCCAAAGTTTAGATTCACTAATACTGACGTTTGACGTATTGCCAGGATTATTTTTGCTTAAATCCATTCTCCACTCCTTTATTTCATTTTAGGGATATCTATTATATTTTCTTTTAGGTAAATTTTTAAAATTTTTTTATTTGACTTTTAAAATTTTTATGATAGAATAAATATATAATTAAAAAAATATGCGTTTTATAAAGACTTAATTTATTTTTCCTTGAAAAATCTTGTTTACTTTGTTAAGAAAATTTAACAACAATATAGCATAGAATTGAATATTATTAGGGAATGCTCCAAAATTTTTTTAAGTTTACTTTTTCTCTTCATCTTGAGGCTGTAAGTCGAAAGATTCCTTCTTTCAATTTTTTATTCGAAAAGAAAAAACATGAGATTCTTCGCTTAAACTCAGAATAACATTATAGAAGCACAAAGGCAGAGATTTTCCCCTGGCTTCAGAATAACGATGTGGATTTTTGCGGGCAGTTTCAACATTATTACAAGCAGTTAAACTGTAATGATAGGCGTTTCACTTCTTAAGTTTCCTGTTCCAGGTTTAAAAGATAAGCTCTTAACTCTTGTCTTTTATCTGTAATGACAAACGCTTCTTGGACTGTTGACCCTTTTTTTAGCAATAACTTTGCACCTGTTTCAGTATCATACTGATATTTTATAATTTTATCCCCTTTTTGAGCCTTTGGACTTGTATATATTCTTCCTGGTATGATGGACTTAGCAAGCCCAATTTCTACCAGAGCCTGTAAGTCCTTTTCAAAATCTTCAATGATAGAGTGTTCTCTTTTTATACCTTTTTTTCTGTATTTCATTTTAAAATGGTTTTTCTGGAACACTTTCCCAATCTTTTAAAAATCTTCCTAATCCAATATCCGTAAGCGGATGTTTAGCCAGTTGTGCAATTACAATGTACGGAATTGTTGCTATATCTGCTCCAATCGTTGCGGATTCTATTACATGAACAGGATTTCTGACAGATGCTACGATAATTTCAGATTTAAAATTATAGTTATCTTTGATTTGCTTGATTTGTTTTATTAAATTCATACCGGTATGACTAATATCATCCAATCTGCCTACAAAAGGAGATATGTAAGATGCTCCAATCTTCATAGCTAATAAAGCCTGGGCTGGAGAGAATACCAATGTAACGTTAGTCTTTATTCCTTTACTTTCAAAGTAACTTACTGCCTTTAAACCTTCCCGAGTCATTGGAATCTTAATAACAACATTTTTACCAAGTTCTGCAAGTTTTTCACCTTCTTTAATCATACCTTCTGCATCTGTGCTTGCAACTTCTAAGCTAACTGGCTTATCCGGCACTTCTGCCAATATACTTTTTACCACATCCCAAAATGGTTTTTTAACCTTTGCGATTAACGTTGGATTAGTTGTTACTCCATCAAGAAAATGTAATCTGTTTGCCTCTCTAATTTCATTCACATCTGCTGTATCAATGAAAAATTTCATCTATTACCTCCTATTATGTTTTTGTAATTTTCATAAAATCTTGCATTTAGCCAGTTAATATCAAACCATTCTACGGGATTAACCTCTATTCCGTTAACCAAAACTCCGTAATGTAAATGGTCTCCTACAGCCAATTCTGTCGTTCCTGTTTTTCCAATATACTGACCTTTTTTCACTGTTTCTCCTTCTTTAACTGCAATTTCGCTTAAATGAGAGTATAACGTATAAACACAAAGACCATGGTCAATAATTATGCTATTGCCATATATGTCCAAAAATCCAGTAAAAACAACTTTCCCGTTGTTAGATGCTTTAACTGGTGCATTTTTTACAGATGCAAAATCGAATCCTTTATGATAAGCATCTGCTCCTTCAATGATTTTACCATTATATCTGTATTTTCTATAATCAGCAAAACCGCCAAGCTTTGCAGCATTTTCTAAATATATAAACTCTCCTTCAAACATTGGATACACATTTTCACATTTACTTGCTATATTATGGATAAGGCTTTCATTTTTGTTTCTTATAACGGTATTAACATACTTGAACAATTCAGCTTTATCTGGAATGTCTTTATCTGAAGGTGATTTTATTTTTGTGTCTATAAAATTATCATCAATATCTAAAGTGGATTGTGAGTAATTTACTTTTTTGAAATTGTAAGAAATTGAACTTACTGTTTTATTATCTAGATTGTCTAACGCTTCTAAATAAATAAGTTTTTTATCATTATAAAAATAAGGAAGGCTAAAAGGGCATACATAAGTGTTATTTAAGTTTAAACATTTAAAACTAAGATTTTCTATCTTTATGTTTAAAGATTTTAAGTCTTCAGATGATTTAGCAAATACGAAACCTGTTCCGCCGTTTATTAAGTTTTGAGTGGATGCCAATATAGAAATTGAAGGTGGTGTAAAATCAATTTTTACATCTTTTGTCAATACTTTTGTATTTTTAAGTATGGAACCATCTCTTGCTTCTATCTCTAAAACACCGTTCCCTTCAACTAAACCAAGACTCTTGGGTTTAATATTTACATTTAAAGATACGTCTTTTTGATTATCCATACTTTGTTCAAAAACCTTAATTTTATGATTATTTTGTGAAATATATACTTTTAAATCTCTTATGCCCGGCTTATCATCTACAGCTTTAACTGATATAACAGCATTCTCTCCTAAAGACAAAGTTTTATTCAGTATTGTAATCTCAGGCTTTGAAAAGTTTATTCTTCCTGAAATAAATAAAATAATAAACCCTATTAAAGTAAGTAAGATTAGAAATAAGCTTTTTTTCATCTACACTCCTTCATTAATTTGCCTTGTTAAGAAAGATTTTCTTGCCATATATTTGTTGTAAGCATCTATGTAAGCTTTAATACTTGCTTCTATTATGTCTGTAGATGTTCCTTTTCCGGAGGATATGTGCTCAGAATCTTCAAATCTGACAATAACTCTTACTTCACCCATTGCATCTTTACCTGAGCTTAAAGACCTAATAGTATAGTCCATAAGTTTTCCTTTTATGTTTAAAGCTTTTTCCAAAGCATTGATTGCACAGTCTATTGGACCATCTCCGCATGCAGTTGAGATTACCTTTTGCCCTTCCTTTTCTATCTTTACAGTTGCAGTTGGAATAACGTTATCGCCACTAATTACATGGAAGTATTTTAATTTTGCCTCTTGGTCAAACTCTGAAAACTCTTCTAAGATTAAAGCTTCTATATCTTCGTCAAATACTTCTTTTTTCTTGTCTGCAAGTTTTTTAAATTTTTGGAACAATGCGTCTATTTCACTTTCTGATAAGGTTGTATAGCCAAGCTCTTCCAACCTTGCTTTAAATGCATGTCTTCCAGAATGTTTTCCAAGAACAATTTTAGATTTTGGTACACCTACATCCTCAGCTCTCATTATTTCATAAGTTTCTCTATGTGCAAGAATTCCATGCTGATGTATACCTGCCTCATGAGCAAAAGCATTATCTCCAACAATTGCTTTGTTTGGTTGCACAAAACTTCCTGTAATTCTGCATAATAACCTACTTGTCTTGTAAATTTCTTTTGTGTTTACAGTTGTATAAATATCTTTAAAGTAATCATGTCTTACTTTTATAGCCATTGCAACTTCTTCAAGTGCAGCATTACCAGCCCTCTCACCAATTCCATTTATAGTTGCGTGAACCTGTCTTGCTCCATTTTTTACAGCAGAGAGTGAGTTTGCAACCGCCAATCCTAAATCGTTATGACAGTGAACGCTGATTACAGCCTTATCTATATTTGGAACGTTATTTTTAATATCTGCTATTAACTTTCCAAACTCTTGTGGAATAGCATAACCAACAGTATCAGGTACGTTTATCGTCTTAGCTCCTGCATCTATAACAGCTTCAAAAACTCTGTACAAAAACTCTCTTTCAGACCTAAAAGCATCTTCTGCAGAAAATTCAACATCATCTGTAAATCTTAAAGCATACTTTATTGCTTTTACAGCTCTTTCTAAAACTTCCTCCGGCTTCATTCTTAACTTATACTGCATATGAATAGGAGATGTTGCTATAAATGTATGAATTCTTCTGTTTTCTGCTAAAGATAGTGCTTCTCCTGCTTTTTCTATGTCTGACTCTAATGCCCTTGCCAAGGAGCAAACTTTTGCATTTTTTACTTCCTGAGCAACTCTTTTAATAGCTTCAAAATCTCCTTCAGATGCAGCAGCAAAACCAGCCTCAATAACATCAACGCCGAGTTTTTCAAGCTGTAAAGCCATCTTTACTTTTTCTTCAACTGTCATTGAAAAACCAGGTGCTTGTTCACCATCTCTTAAAGTTGTATCAAATATAATCAACTTTTCCATTTTAATCCTCCATAAAGTTATTAGAAAACGTTATTAATAAAAGATAAAATATAATAACATAATAAGAAATTCAAGAAAATGCACTATGTAGAAAGTACTGTAAAATTTTAGTAAGCTTGCTTTTTTGTCATTGTATAATGTATGTGTAAATTGAGTTAACCTTCGCCGGCTGTTGAATGAAGATGTTGATTTTTGTAAACAGTACGTAATACTATTTTTCTAACTTTTTACACCTTTCTAATCATCAGACCTTTTAAATAAAAAGACGTTGGAATATTTAATATATATGGATGGTCTTTATCTTGGGTAAAGAAATGAACAAACTCTGCCATATTTTTAGTATCTTTTAAACTGTCGTATGTAGTGTTTATCAAATCTTCCAATGTAATATTTTGTGAACAAGAGAAAAAGGCAAGATATCCATCTTTATTTAGTAGTTTTAAGCTGTTTAAGATTAAATATTTAAAGCCTCTAAGTGCATCATGTTTTTCGTTTTTACTCTTTGCAAAAGGTGGCGGGTCAAGGACTATCAAATCATATTTATCTTTTTCTTTCTTTAAAAAATCAAACACATCATCTTTTACTATCTTGTAATTCTTTAAATCATTTATTTTTGCGTTTTCTTCAACTTGTGATAAAGCAAAGCCTGAAATATCTACAAATTTTATAAATTCAGCTTCTTTTTTACCACAGTGAATCCCAAATCCTCCTGCATTACAAAATAAGTCTAATACTTTAAATCCTTCTTTTACATATTCAGAAGTTAACTTTCTGTTAGCTCTTTGGTCTAAATAAAAACCTGTTTTTTGACTTTCTTGTAAAGAAACTAAAAATTTAACATCATACTCAAAAATCAAAATCTTTTCTGGCATTTCTCCAAAAAGTACTTTCTTTTCTGTTTGCAGACCTTCTTTTTCTCTTGCTTTTTCATCAGACTTTTCTATTATCCCTTTTGGCTTAATTATATCAATCAAAGACTTTAGAATAATTTCTCTTAACTTTTCCATTCCGTATGTATTAATCTGTAATGATAAATAACCATCGTAATAATCAACTATCAAGCCTGGCAGTCCATCTGCCTCTGCATGAATTAATCTAACCGCGTTTGTTATTTTTAACAGCTCTTTTCTTTTATCAAAAGCTTTTTTAATCTTTTCTTTTATAAAATCTTCATTTACTTGAACATCTTCAAAGGATAAAATTCTTATAGTTATCTTGCTCTTTGGATTTATGTATCCAACTCCGCAGAAAGTGTTTTTAAAATAAACCTTTACTAATTCTCCGGGCGTAATCTCTTTTGGTATTTTTTTGATTTCTTTGTTGTATATCCAAGGATTTTTAGATAGTATTTTTTCATAGCCTTCTTTTGTTATTTCCACCTTTTTATAAGTCAAATCATTCTCCCACCAATTTAAAAACATTTTTTATATCTTGACAAAAAGTTTCTTCTTCCTTTGGATTTCTAAGAACATAAGCCGGATGGTATGTTATATAAACTTTTTTGTCCATAAACTCTAATATGCTTCCTCTTTTTTTTGTGATTTTTGCTTCTTTCTTAAAAATTCCTCTGTATGCAGTAGCTCCAAGTAAGCATAAAACTTTTGGATTGATTATTTCTATCTGTCTTAATAAAAAAGGAATGCAAGTTTCCTGCTCTTCTATTGTTGGTGTTCTGTTATTAGGTGGTCTGCATTTGTTAATGTTGGCAATATAGACCTCTTCTCTTCTATGTCCTGCATTTTCTATGCATTTTGTAAGTAGTTTTCCTGCTCTTCCAACAAAAGGTCTTCCTTGTTTATCTTCTTCCTCTCCGGGAGCTTCTCCAATGAACATAATTTTAGCATTAACATTACCTTCACCCAAAACAGGATTTGTTCTATTTTTGTATAAATCACATTTTGTGCAAACCTTAATCTCTTCATAAATCTTGTCTAACTCTTCTATTTTATTTATTTGATTATTTGATTTTTGATTTAAGATAGGCTTATCTAAAATAATCTCTTCAAAACCAAGCTCTTTTAAAACTTTAAGATAATTTTTATCTATCATACTTTTTCCTTTTTCTGACAATCCTCACAAATTCCAAAGATTTCTAATCTGTGATAAACTGGTTTAAAGTTGTATTTTTTACATACTTCATTTTGAATAGATTCTATTTTTCCATCGTGAAATTCTATAATCTTTCCACAGCTTATACAGATTAAATGGTCATGATGTTCTTTGTTTGCAACTTCGTAAAATGTTCTATTGTTAAGCTTAATTACTTCTTCAATGTATCCCAAATCTTTCAGTATGGCTAATGTTCTATATATGGTCGAACGTGATGCTTTAAGATTTTTTTCTTTTGATTTGAAAACTAAATCTTCTATTTCAAAATGACCATTAAAATTTAATATCTCGTCAATTATTTCTAATCTTTGCTTCGTAAGTTTTAAATTTTTTAGCTTTAGCTTTTTTATAAGCTCTTCTTTGTTAATCAAGATTTACCTCTTTTTTAAATCTGGTCTGATAAGATTAAATATATTACTTTCATCAACCAAACAATAATCAGCTCCGCCGAGTCTTCCAACTACTTTTAACTTTTTATTATCTACATATCCTTTTTCGTTAAGCAGATGGTCTTTTATGTGAAACTTTAAAATCTTTCCAAAAATTAGTCCCATATCTGCGATTTCTAAAATCATAAATTTTTTACATTCTATATTAATAGGTGATTCAGCAATTCTTGGCGAGTTTACCAAGTCAGACTTTACAGGTGTAAGATTTGATTCTTTAAATTCATCTATGTTTTCATCAAACGGTGATGCGGTAATGTTCATTTTTTCTACAAGGTCATAGGTCACTATGTTTATGACAAAATCTCCCACTTCTTCAATGTTTTTCCAAGTGTCTTTTTTTCTGTCATCATCTTTTTTCCCAATAGAGATTGCAATAAGAGGCGGACTCGAAGATATTCCCATATAAAAGCTAAAAGGTGCTATATTAAATATTCCATCTTTTGATACAGTGGAAACCCAAGCAATAGGTCTTGGAACAATAGTGCTTATCATAAGTTTATATATTTGAGTTTCGTTTAAATTTTTAACATCAAATTCCATTAATCATTTTCTCCTATCAATTTTGTACTATTTTTAATATACCACTTGTTAATATAATCAACAATTTCATCAATATTATCCATCTGTTTAAATAGCTTTACATCTTCTTTATCAATATATCCATCTTTTACTACCACATCATTTAGCCATTGCACAAATCCATTCCAATATTCATTTCCGTATAGTATAACTGGAAAAGGTTTAAGCTTCTTTGTTTGTATTAAAGTTAACGTTTCCGTTAATTCATCAAGGGTTCCAAACCCTCCTGGAAATAGGACAAATGCTGTTGCATACTTTACTAACATAACTTTTCTTGCAAAGAAATAATTAAAATTTAAGATTTCTGTAAGATATTTGTTTGGTTTTTGTTCTTTTGGAAGTTTTATGTTTAAACCGACCGAATTTCCGCCTGCTTCAAATGCTCCTCTGTTTGCAGCTTCCATAATTCCCGGTCCACCGCCAGTTACGATTGAAAATCCTTTTTTAGAGAGTTTAAAAGCTAACTCTCTTGCAGCTTCATAGTATTTGTTTCCTTCTTCTACCCTCGCAGACCCAAAAATAGTAACAGAAGGCAGAAAATTCGGCATAACTTCAAATCCGTCTATAAAATCTCCAATTATTTTAAATAACCTCCAAGATTCTTCTTTTTTCATTTCATTGATAATATAGCTATTCATTTACAAAGACTCCCAAGAAATTTTGATTAATATTTTATATCAA
>Ga0081479_111172_pt1 | contig 11406 bp, 5 predicted proteins | sample MamHotmetagenome_FD_70984 | JGI IMG/M metagenome (GOLD analysis project Ga0081479, IMG submission 70984) | Hot spring cone microbial streamer communities from Mammoth Hot Spring (Liberty Cap Streamers), Yellowstone National Park, USA - T=72 v2... | ecosystem: Environmental > Aquatic > Thermal... | reverse complement strand
CATCTTTATTAGAGGGTTACCCGTTATTTGTAATGGGCAAAACCTATTCAATCGAAGGGTGTCTTTGAACCCCTTCGAACTTCCCCCAAAGGAGACTAAAAATTTTTTGGGTGGAGTTGGAGGAGGGGACTTATCCCTCCTCCATTGATTGTCATCCAGAGCGAAGCGAAGGATCTCCCAAATTTGAGGGGGTAAACAACACCCCCTCAATACTTCCCCATTAAAAAGGAAATTCTTTTGGGTGGAGTTCGAGGAGGGTCATTTCACCTCCTCGACTTAAAATGTGGAGACTCCTCCTTGCTATCGCTCCTCGGGGTGACCCCAACGGCGTCATTCCGAACGAAGTGAGGAATCTCCTCTGTTCAATCGAGGGGGTTAAAAGACCCCCCTTTTTGAACCGACCCGAAGTGTCATCCCGAACTTCTTTTGTGACGGATCTCCTACTATTGGAACAAGGGTTTCACCCCCTTTCCAACTTTCCCCCAAATTCATAAAGTCGTTTTTGGGTGGAGTTGGAGGTGGGGCTTATCCCTCCTCCATTGGTTAAGGAGGGTCATTTCACCTCCTCCATTAAAAATTGGAGATCTCACGTCTGTTGTGCTTCTTGGGGTAACGCGCAGTCATCTTAAGCGAAATGAGAGATCTCCTTTTTGTTTCTTTATTTGAAGTCGAAGGAAGGTATGACCGCCTTTCAAAAGTTGTCATCTGTGGGAGAATAAGAGGTTTTTATCTTTAGATTTTTTCGGGAAATTACGAATGCTTTTGTTCTTTTTTGTTTTGTGCGATAATATTTTTGGAAATTAGGAGCGCTTATGGAAGAAGACGAATTTTTTGAGGGAGATGTAAGGACTTTCTACAGGATTCTTAATCATAAAAACGAGAGTGAACTCCGTTTGATCAATGTCGGCATGTATCCAATCGTAAAAATTGTTAAGGGAGTTGATAGGTTTGTTGAGGTTGCAAGACAGTATAACGGAAAAAGGAATATCTATACAGTTCTTCGAGAAAGAAAGCCAAACCTCAAAACATCTGCAAAAAGCGAAGATATAATCGAAGCTCAAATTACAGTGCTTGACTTTGACCCCGTAAGGGAGCGTGATCGCCCTTCAACCTCTCACGAACTCAACAAGGCAATTGAAGTGGGGGAGGCAGTTTCTGAATATTTCGTAAAACAGGGCTTTTTGAAACCTCATATGGCAATTACCGGAAATGGTGTTGCCCTTTACTTTCCTCTTAAGCCAATTGTGATAACAGATGAAAACAGGCATTTGGTGTCGCTTCTACTTGAGCAATTCGAGAAATTTATTAGGGATAAATTCAAGGGATTGCTGAATAAAAACGCTGTGCGTCTTGATAATATGTACGACCTTCTTCGCATTGGAAGGGTAATAGGCACTATCAATGTAAAGGGTGGAGATGCAAACCACAGGCTTTCACGCTTCATCTATATAAACGACACGTTTTCTTACGATGAGAACCTGACGAATTTTATTCTCTCTTTTAAGCAAAATGTTAACAGTAGCACATATGGATTAAGTAATGAAAAATCGGAAGTAAATTCTATGGATGTCTCGAAAATGCCTCTAAATGATGACAAGAGAGTCCCATATGTCAAAGCGCCGTTCTACCCGATGCAGCCAATCCCCTATTTTGGAGAAACCCTTGAGGGCAACTGGATTTGGGAATACAAAGTGGATGGTTTTAGGTGTGAGATAATAAAGGATATAGATGTTTTGTATTTTGGAAGGCGTCTTGAGAAAAACCCCAATTGGAGCGAAAAACTCAACAAAGCAATCAATCCTAATGCACTTTTAGAAGTGCCTGATAAGACAATCCTAGATTTTGAACTCTACTCGACTCTTGGGAGAAGAGGTGTCCCTTCTGTGTTTGCAAATAACGGCAAGGCAAAGCCCATTATCTATGTGTTTGACATAGTTTTCTACAAGGGCGAGTTTGTTGGAAATCTTCCCCTTTCAAAAAGAAAAGAGATTTTAAGAGAGATTCATTTCAAAGAGCCCTTTATCGTTATGCCATTTTTCCCTTTAATAGATATAAAGTCATACCTTGTAGAATCAATTCAAAAAGGATTTGAAGGGATTGTCCTTAAAGAACTCTCATCAAAGTATGAAATTAGTTATGAAGCGCCCATTGCAACACAGTGGTGTAGAAAGGTAAAACCAAAATGACTTTGGAATATAATAATTTTGGAGGTGGAGAATGGCTGTTGGAAGATTCCAGGTAATGGCAACACTTCAAGCGGCAAGAGCATATGTGTTGGGAAAGCCTTTGCACGAAGCAAAGAGTTTTGGGCTCAATAGAGCAATTTTCTATGCTGCAGCAAAAAAAGGTTTTAAGGGGATGAAGGGCGTCAAGGTGCCTGAAAAGGTTGTCGTTGGAAAGAAGGAACTCCCCGAAGAAGAGATAAAGAAAATTCAGGAGAGTTTTAAGGTAGAAAATATTGGCGACGAGGTTGCCTATGCGGTTAATCTTAATGGAAAAACTTACTATATCATCGGAAACGAAATCCAGACAGAAGAAGATTTTAAAAAAGAGGTTGAGCGCCGTTTTAACGGAAAATTTGATAAAGCCTGGGAGGAGGCGCTAAAGATTGTTTCAAGTTATGACAAAGGAGTTTTGCTTTCACAGAGATATTTTTATGAAGTAGTCTATAAGCCTCGAAGAGACGAACTTGCAAAGAAATGGACTGCTCTTGCCGAAGAGAAGGACGAAGAGGAAAATAAATAGAAGGTAATCCTATCTTTATCCGCCTGCAACAGGCGGGAATATTGAAATTTTATCGCCGTCTTTCAAAGGTGTATCGCACTTGTTAAGAAATTCGATATTTCTTCCATTTAAAAGATATATATAATCATTTTTCAAATTCAGGTTTTCGTCTAATACCTCATCTTTGAGTTCAGGGTGCAGTTCTACAAGTTTTCTTATCGCTTCAATAACGGTATCAGCATCGAGGACGACTTCGCCCTCTTTAAACTTTTCCCTTATTGTTGCGTACATCTTTATTTTTACCTTTGCCATCTCAATAAATTATACAGAAATTGCATAAGAGTCCAAAATTGTTAACTTTGCACTCTTGCAGATATATAGATGCCAAGAAGAATTAGACATGCACCTATTATTTCAAGAGTGGATGGCGTTTCTTTTAGGATGAAATAGGCGCCAATTGTTGCGATAATCGGCTCACCTAAGATAGTTACAGCGATGAATGATGGATCGAGAAATTTTAGAGAGTAGTTATAGACTGTATGCCCCAAAATCTGCGGAATGAATGCAACGAGGAAGAACATAAGATATGTATGCATATCATACCCGAAGAATTTTTGCCTTGTTATTATGCCAATAAGAATAAGGATAATTGCACTAAATGAATAAGTAAAAAATATGTAGGGGATTAGGTCATATTTATTTCTTACCTCTTTTCCAAAGGTAAGATACAGGGATACCCCAATTGCTCCAAGAAGTGCAAGAATATTCCCAAGCATGTGTGATGTGCCTGAACTTCGTGATGAAAGTGCAATAAAAATACTTCCGCTAATAGCAATTGCAATGCCTATGATGAGTTCTTTCTTTATGCGTCTTTTATAAAAGAGATACGAAAAAATCGGTACAAATATTGGATTTGTTGTCACAAGCACTGTTGAACTTGCAACCGTTGTGAATTTTAGAGAATAAATCCACAGGGTAAAGTGGAGAGAAAGAAGAGCCCCAAGCGGTAAAAAGATAAGTGCTTCTTTTAGGCTTATCTTCTTTGGATAGAACAGGTAAATTGGCGCAACCATAATTGCGCTCAATGTAAGCCTGTATATTGCAATGACAATTGGCTCGGCGTTTGTTAGCCTTATTAATATTGAGGAAACTCCAACGCTTATTACTCCAATCGTCAAAATAATAAAAAGCGCAACCTTGTTTTGCTTTTCCATAACTCATCTATTTTAAACTATTTTACCGTATTAACAAAAATCTATATATGGAAGTAGTAAAAACCCTCATTTCAAACCAACGCGAAGTGTCGTCCCAAACGAAGCGAAGGATCTCCCAAATTTGAGGGGGTAAACAACACCCCCTCAATACTCCCCCATTAAAAAGGAAATTCTTTTGGGTGGAGTTGGAGGAGGGTCAGTCCACCTCCTCGATTTAAAGATGAGACCCCTCACTGCGTTCGGGGTGACACCCCAACCGAGTCATTTCGAGCGCAGCGAGAAATCTCCTATTCTATCGAAAGGGGTAAAGTCCCCCTTTCGAACTTTCCCCGAAAAGACTTTAATTTCATTTGGGGGAGTTTTGAGGGGGTGATGTCCAACCCCCTCAATTGAATTGGAGACTCCTCGCAAAGTCTGCTCGGAGTGACACTTTTTGGAAAGGGGGAAACCCCCTTTCCAACTTTCCCTCCAAAGTCTTAAAGTCGTCTTTGGGTGGAGTTTGAGGGGTCTTCTACATTCTCTATGGATTTGCTTTTTCGCTGTTTTAAAATTACCACTTTTATAGTAAACTTTAATAGCAAACCGTTGAAAGGTGGTGAATCAAATGGAGATTAAAGAATTATTAAGCAAAGTAAATGAAGAATTATCCTCCCTTGAGAAAGATGTTGCCCTTGCCTATTGGAATCTTGCAGCAACAGGGAAAGAGGAATTTGCAAAGGCGCTTGAAGAAGCAGAAACAAAACTCAAAACCTATCTTTCAAATAGAGAACTTTTTGAGGAAGTGAAAAGTGCACTTGAAAGTGCAGGTGAATCTTTATCACCTCTTGAAAAGCGTCAGTTAAAATTACTCTTAAATGAAATGTATCCAAATCAACTTCCAAAAGAAGCAATAGAAGAAATTGTAAAAAGAGAAGTTGAGATTGAAGCAATCTACGCGAACTATCGTCCTCAAATAGATGGGAAAGAAGTTTCAACAAACGACATTATGCAAATCCTCAAGGAAAGTAAAGATAGTAACGAGCGAAAGAATGCTTACCTTGCATCAAAATCCATTGGCGAAGTTATCGCACCAAAACTCATTGAACTTATAAAGATAAGAAACGAAAATGCAAAAGCTCTTGGCTTTTTAAATTACTACGATATGATGATGGAACTTCAGGAACTCTCAACCGATGAGGTTCATTCAAGATTTGCAAGGATTAAGGAAGAAACCGACGAGATATTTACCGAAATAAAAGACGATATCGATAAGGCAATTGGAGAATTGTTTGGAATTCCAAAAAGCGAAGTAAAGCCCTGGCATTATTCAGACCTCTTTTTCCAGGAAGTGCCAGATATCGATGACTACGATTATGACGCACTCTTAAAAGACAAGGATATCGTAATGCTTGTTAAAGATTATTATGAAAAAATTGGACTTGATATAGCAGATATTATTGAGCGCTCAGATCTCTACGAAAGAAAAGGCAAAAATCCACATGCTTTTACGCTTTCTGTTGACAGGCTTTACGATGTGAGGGTGCTTGAGAATATCCATCCGAATGTTAAGTGGCTTGAAACAACTCTCCACGAGTACGGGCATGCAGTTTACGACAAATACATTGATAAATCCCTTCCATATATCTTGAGAGAGCCAGCACACATCTTCACAACTGAGGCAGTTGCAATGTTTTTTGGACGCCTTGCAAGGCATCCAGAGTTCTACGAGAAAATTTTAAGAGTTGATAGTGTTACTCTTTCCCAAATTTCCAATAGACTACTTAAACTTTTAAGGTACCAACTTGCTATTACAACTCGCTGGGTTATTGCCTTTGTCTTTTTCGAGAAAGAGCTTTACAGAAATCCAGATGGCGACCTCAATAACCTCTGGTACGATATAGTGCATGAACTTCAATACATTGACCTCCCCGAAAGAAGGACATTCCCTGATTGGGCATCCAAGATACACTTTGGCTTTGCACCAGTTTACTACCACAACTATCTTTTTGGAGAAATTCTTGCATCGCAATTCTCTCACTACATTAAGGCAAACATTAGTAACTCTTTTGTTGATAGAGAAATTGGGAATTTCTTTGTTGAAAAAGTTTTCAAACCTGGTGCAACTATGCCCTGGGATGAACTTGTCGAGTTCGCTACAGGCGAGCCCCTTAGCCATAGTTACCTTGTAGAATTTGTAGAAGAAGGGAAATAAAACCTTTTCGTTGTAGAATTAATTTTAAAGAATACTTAAAGCATTTTGCCCTAAAAAGATTTTAGGATATGATTATTACTTAAGGAGGAAAAATTGACTAATTTAAGGTTTTTATTAAAGATTATAAGATAGGCGTCTTATGCCTTAAGTTATAAAATACTGCAAAATACTAAAGGGAAAACATAGTCTCTTAAAAAATATTAAAAAACAAAAATATTGTTTAAAAAATTTGTCGAGCTTTTATATAATAATCTTGGGATATAATCCACCTACAACAAAAAAGAAGGAGGTAGGAATGAATAAAAGGTTTTTATCGATTTTAGTGGTGCTTGCAATGGTTGTAAGCCTTGTTGCACCACTCGGAAACAAAGTCAAGGGGGCAGCTAATGCTACGATTAATCCAATCTACTATTATGCTCCTTACGATGGAACACAAAGTTTAGGGACGCCTATTGCCTACTATGTTCAACTTACTGGTGCAAACGCAAACTCTCAGTATTATATGAATGCTTATTTCTACAATAGGACAAACCCATCTGGTGCTTACATATGGAATTCTTCTACTTCAACATGGGTTCCAACAACATCATCTTCTCCAACTACAGCATCCGGCCACCCTGTTATTACAACTGATGCTTCGGGAAACTGGTCTGGCTGGATTTTTGTAAAATCACGAATTGATAAGGATTATACAGTAGCACCGAACATCAGAGTTAAGTTCTATCTTACTACAAACACATCCACCCAGATAACTGCAACTTATTATTCTGTCAATATGATGAATATGCATATTTCTGGATTTACCCCTCCAAGTTGGGTTACAACTGACGGCGGCTGGATTGAGGGCATTGCCTACCTTGCAGATGGTACAACTCCTGCAACAAATTGCCCCGTTGTAGTTAAGAATTCCTCAGGTACGATTGTTGGTATTTATATGACTGAGGATAACAGCGTGAATGAAGGTTATCCAACAACACCTGGTTATTTTAAGGTTGCAGCACCTGTTGGCACTGGTTATTCTGTTGAGGTGTGGGATTCATCAAACGCAAAGATTGGTAACGCAGTTACAGATGTATTTGTTAAGGCAGGACAGACAACAACCGGAGTAAATATTAACCAGATTACATCTTATCCACCATCTGTTTATTCAACAACTCCTGCAAACGGCGCAACCAATGTTCCTGTTAATACTACGGTTCAAGCAGTTTTCACAAAGGCAATGGATGCTTCAACTATTAATAATACGACAGTTGTCCTAAAGGATGCGTCAAGCAATAGTGTTTCAGGAAGCGTTTCTTATGATAGTTCAACAAATACAGTTACATTTACGCCTAATTCTTATCTTTCCATTAATACTACTTATACATTTACAATTTTAGGCGGAAGTTCTGGCGTAAAGGATCAATCAGGGAATCCAATGCCTTCAGATTACTCAATCTCATTTACCACTCAAGGAGCAGGTCCACAAGTCGTTTCAACAAATCCTGCAAATGGTGCAACAAATGTTCCCGTAAATACGACAGTCCAGGCAACATTAGATAAAGATATTGATACATCAACTCTTTCAACCTCAACCTTTACGCTCAAAGATAGTTCTAATAATTTGGTTAATGGCAGCGTATCATATGACTCATCTTCAAAAACTGCAACATTTGCTCCTTCATCTCAACTTCAGCCCAATACAACCTATACAGCAACTCTTTCAGGTTCCATAAAAGACACCTCAGGAAACTTGATGGGAAGTGACTACTCCTGGAGTTTTACAACACAGGATGTGCCAATTACGATTGCAGAGGCTCGTGCAAAGCCTATTGGAACGAATGTTTATATTAGAGGTAATGTAACCGTTGTTCCAGGCACATTCAATAGGGGTTTTGCAATTCAGGATTCAACAGGTGGTATTTATGTTTATCCTTCAACTCAGCCAACAGGAATTTCTCTTGGCGATGTAGTTGAAGTTAATGGAACACTTTATAATTATAATAACCTTTTGGAACTTAGCCCTGTAAGTTACATCCAGCGGATCTCATCAGGTACCTGTCCAGATCCACTTACACTTACACTCGACCAGGTAGGCGAAACACACGAGGGGCTTTTGGTTAAGGTTACCGGCACTGTAAAAAGTAAAAGTGGAAACACAATAGTAATTACTGACGGAACAAATGACAGGCAGGTATATGTCTACTCTACAACTGGTATAAACACTTCAAATATCCTGGTAGGCGATAGTATTACTGTTACCGGATTCCTCGGGCAGTATAACACTAACTATCAGATTCAGCCAAGGTACCAAAGCGATATAATTTTGAATAAGCCACAGGTTGTTTCTACAAATCCAGTAAACAACGCAACGGGTGTTCCATTGAATTCTATAATTACCGTTACTTTTGATAGAACTCTTGACCCAACAAGCATTGATAATTCAAGTATCCAGGTATTTGATTCTTCAAATAACCCCGTTTCAGGAACTGTCTCCTATGACAATGATAAGACTCTTACCTTTACACCTTCAGGTAACCTTCCTTATGATGTTGGCATAACAGTAAAAGTTTCAAAGAATATTAAGGATTCTCAGGGAAATCCAATGGGGACTGACTATGTATTCCAGTTCTCAACTGTCGTGTTCCAGTCTCCAAGCCCAACAACTCCATTCTCAACATCCTCTGACACATCTCTTAAGATTTTTGCGATTATGTATAACTCTCTTGAAACAGGTATTAATGAAAAAGGCGAAGCAGTATGCCTTATGAATACTTCCTCTAATACAATCGATATCTCTAATTATAAGATAACAGACTTTGAGGGAAGTGTTACAATTCCTTCCGGCACCTACATTGCACCGTCAGTCCGCATATGGGTTGCAAGGGAAGCAACTGAATTCTATAACGAATTTGGCTTTAAGCCTAACTTTGAATACGGGAAGGATACCGATCCAACAGTTCCAAATCTTGCTCAGGATAATAGCACATTCCCCATTTTTGACAACGGTGGCGATGAGTGTGCAGTGTTTGACCCATCGGGTAATATTGTTGATGTAGTTGCCTGGGGCACATCTGACTATGCAAATACAGGTTGGATTGGCGGAAAGATTAATCCATACATTTTTGCAAGTTATATCTCACCTGATGGCGACATTGCCTACAGAAAACTTGATGAGACAACCGGACAGCCAATTCCTGATACTAATACTGCGTCTGACTGGAGCTGGGATCCAAATGACCCAATTTCTGGTTGCAAGATTATGTATCCTGGATGGGACACCTGGGACCTCTTCCCAAAGACTGTAAAACACTCTGGGATTGTTACAACAACATTTGCACTTTCACCAGATAACGCATTCTATGCATTAAGGGATGCAATAAGGTCTGCCCAATCCTCGATTAAGATTGAACTATACACAATTACAAGCCTTGAACTTATGCAGGAAATTCTCAACAAGATGGATCAAGGAGTTCAGGTGAAGGTATTGATGGATGGTGAAGTGTATGGTGCAACCGGTGGCACATACGACCAGGTTAGATGGTTTGTTACGCAGGTTGTTAATAAAGGCGGAACTGCCTACTTCTTAAGAAATCCGCAAGGCTCGCCCTATCCACACGACAGATATAACAATGTTCACATCAAGACTATAATAATTGACGATTCTAAGGTATTTATCTCAGCAGATAACCTCACAAGAAGCTCCATGCCATGCGACGACCTTTCAGATGGGACGGCAGGTAATAGAGGTGCAACAGTTCTTACAAACGATCCTGTTATCGTCCAGGGAGTGCTTAAGATCTTCAATCATGACTTTAATATTGGCTACTACGATGTTTCTCCTTATAACCCTGCAACCGATGCCCCACCTGCAGGTTATACCCCACCTGCAATGGATAATCCTTCAGGATACTATCCAGTTCAGCCTCAACCACTAACGGTAACCGAATACGAAGAACTCGAACTTGTCCAGTCACCAGATACATCAATTAAAGGGACTGAAGGCATTATCGGGCTTATAAACAGAGCAGGAGCAGGCGACCTGATTATTGATGAAGCACAATACGAAGTCCTATATTGGGGACCGTCTGGTCAAACATACATTAATCCAAGACTACAGGCAATGATTGCGGCAGCCCAGCGTGGTGCACAGGTTTATCTCCTTCTTGACTCTGTAAATAGCGCCTCTACAAATACAACAACAAAGAACTATATTGATAGTCTTGGCTTGTCTAATATCCATGTCCTTCTTGGCAACCCAACCTCTGGCACCGGCTCATTCCCAATCCATAACAAGATGATACTTGCACGAATTGGTGGAAAGGGCTATGTTAATATTGCTTCAATTAACGGCTCTGAAAATGCCTCCCGTGCAAACCGTGAGCTTGGGATTATTATTCAATCCAATGCAGGTTTTGAATATTACTACAAGGCATTTGCCTATGACTGGAGTGTTTCAGGAGGAACCATTCAACCTAATCCAGGAACAACTTATACAATAACTTCAATTTCGACTTCTGGTGGTAGCATCAACCCGTCCGGCACTATTACACTAACTTATGGTGCTTCTCAAACCTTCACAATAACTCCAGATGCAGGCTATCATATAAAGGATGTTATTGTTGATGGAGTTTCAGTTGGTGCAGTTTCCACATATACATTCCAAAATATTACAGCAAACCATACAATAATTGCACAATTTGAAATTGATTCCTTCACAATCACTGCTTCCGCAGGTTTTGGTGGCACAATTACACCATCTGGTTCAGTTACTGTAACTTATGGCTCCTCCAAGACTTTTACCATCAAAGCGGATCCTAAGTTTATGATTTTCAGAATCCTTGTTGACGGAAGTCCGATAAGAATAACAAATCCATTTGAAATGACCTATACTTTCAACAATATTACATCTAACCATACTATAAGTGCAGAATTTACTCTTATCCCTGACCTCACTCCTCCTACCCTCACCCTCCCAACCATTAACGGTATTAACCTTGATACCCCCAATGCAACCCTCCAAATCAACCAAAACACCCTAACATTTACAGTCTCAGCTTCTGATGAATCAGGTATAGCAAGAATGGTTGTCAAAGTAAATGGTGTTGTTCAAATTGACAAAAATAACCTCGATCCAACAATCTACCTTAATGAAGGTGTAAACACTGTTGAAGTAATAGTCTATGATACAGTAGGTAACTATACCTCCAAATCCTTCAAGGTAATCAAAGACACAACACCTCCTTCAATTATCCTCCCTGATATTCCGGAAACGATAACAAGTAAGAACTTTACTCT
>Ga0081479_112463_pt1 | contig 11432 bp, 9 predicted proteins | sample MamHotmetagenome_FD_70984 | JGI IMG/M metagenome (GOLD analysis project Ga0081479, IMG submission 70984) | Hot spring cone microbial streamer communities from Mammoth Hot Spring (Liberty Cap Streamers), Yellowstone National Park, USA - T=72 v2... | ecosystem: Environmental > Aquatic > Thermal... | reverse complement strand
TAGTCAATATGCTTATACTCTTGGTAGACCGTATATAATAACTACAGGGATAGCAAGAAAGGATATATCTTTTCTCCTTGTAAACCCAAATTTATCTGATGAAAAGATTTCAAATTTTGCTAATCAATTTAAAAATTTTGGTATCAATGGTTTAATACTTTATGAAGTAGCTCCAAATTATGGTGTTTTATTAAATGATAAAGATATTTGGTTACATCCTCGTAATAAAGAACTTAAAAAAAATATTCCTGTTGATTATGATATTTTTATCTCTAAGGAAAAGATAAAAACTTTAGTAAAATACTTATATCAAAACGGGATAAAGGTATATTATTACGATGAAATGGGTGCAAATGATATAGATGGTTTTAATAAAATGTTTGCTATTTATCCACCTATAAAATATCCAGCTAATTATAAAGAATATTCAGTTCCATATTTTAAAAATGAAGAGAGTTTAAATAAATATAATGCGCCAATAGCTCTTTATGGTGGTTATGGACCTGCATGCAATCCTTATACTATGAAATTTTACTATGCAAAACAAATTGAAAAGTTAATTGAAGAACTTGATATCAATGGAATATTTTTGGATAGTTTTGGTTGGAAGTGTGAATTAGCATCTTTTGGTAGATTGTATGACGGGACTAAAATAAATTTATCTCCAGATGATATATGTTATGAGTTTATTAAGGAAATAAAACTTGCTGCAAAAAATGCAGGGAAAAAAGATTTTAAAGTTCTTATTAATATGGGATTTTATCCAGATAAAAAAAAGACATATCCAAAGACATCCAACTTAAATAATGTAGTTTGGGTTATAGAAATCCCAAATTATAGCGGATTAAAAACAATACCACTATATCCCAAAATATATAATGAGTTAAACGAAAAATTAAAGTCAGAAAAAGAATCATTAATAATTTTCCAACCCTTCTTCGATACCCAAAATCCTCATATCTATAATGTTTTTCTTGCTATAGCTGTCTCTAATGGCTTAGGAATATATCATGTGAATAATTATCTGGGGGCTGAATGGGCTAAGTCATTGGTTCCGGTCGTAGAAAAATTTAATAAGTTTATTAATAAGTATAAAAATCTATTTTTCACAGATAAAACAAACTTAAACAATGTTAAAGTTTATACATCTTCTAATATTATTTGTAATTCATATTTTGTTGACAATTATTTGGTAATAAATTTAATTAATGTAGATAAAAACACAAATTTAACTTCAAATAAAATTAACCAATATAGAAATACTCAAGTTTATATTGAAAATCTGAATATGGTTAAAAATAGTGAAGTCAAGTCAATTAATTTTGTAAATCAAACATTAGAAATTTTAAAATGTGATTATAAAGACAATAAATTGATTTGCCCTATAGAATTAAAAGATTGGAATATAATACTTATACCAAAGGATAATATATGAAAATTCTTCTTATTCATAACATTGCATGGAGTCATTATAAGGCAGTTGTATTTAGTAAATTGTATGAAATTACTAAAAAGGAAAAATTTGATTTAAAAGTTATACAAATTGCTATAAATGAAAAAGGAAGAAAAAATTTAGGAAATATTGATTTATCTATTCATCAATATCCATATGCAATACTTTTCAATACAAGTTATGAAAAAACTTCTCTATTAGAAAGAACAAAAAAATTAATTAGAGAAATCAAAATTTATAATCCAGATGTGGTAATTGTACCAGGATATTTTGATTGGGCTTACTGGTTTGTTGTTTTTTATTCAAAGTTAAAAAGGAAAAAAATTATAACAGGGTTTGATTCTACAGAATTTGACCACAAAAGAATTTGGTTTAAAGAACAAATTAAAAAAGTTTTTGTTAAACTATGCGATGGTGCTTTTTGTTATGGAATAAAAAGCAGGGAATATATTTGTAAATTAGGAATGAGTGAAGAAAAAGCATTTATTGGATGCCAGGCAACAGATAATGAAACAATAGAAAAAATTTATTTGGAAAAAATTAAGTTTAGAGATGAATTAAAAAGTATTTACAAAATTAATAAAAAATTTAATTTTATCTATGTTGGCAGGTTAAGTCCAGAAAAAAATTTAAAGACACTTATAAATTCTTTTTATGAGATTAAAAAATTTGGAAATTCCAATGACTGGGGATTAATATTAGTTGGGGATGGACCGCAAAGAGAGGAATTATTTAAATTGGTAGATAATTTAGGGCTTAAAAACGATGTCTTTTTTGTTGGAGGGAAATCTTGGAAGGAAGTAGTAGATTTTTATACTATATCTGATGTTTTTATTTTGCCAAGTATTTCAGAACCCTGGGGGCTTGTTGTAAATGAAGCAATGATATGTGGATTGCCAGTTATAGTATCAAAAAGATGTGGAAGTTACTGGGATTTAGTAAAAGAAGGTGTAAATGGTTTTGGATTTGATCCATTTAATCAAAAGGAACTTCAAGAAATTATGCTAAAATTTATAAATAAGGAGGTTGATATAAAGAAAATGGGAGAAGAATCAAGAAATATCATCAAAGATTATACACCAGAAAATGCTGCAAAGCAAATGCTTATTGGAATAAAAAAAGTTTTAGGAATAAAATAATATGAAAGTATTACACTTAATTGGTTTTTATCCAGAAATTGGTGGACCTTTCAGTGTTATTAAAGAGTTGCTTATAAAACTTTCTCAAAAAGAAATTAGCATTAAAGTTTTATCTCCAATTCCTAAAAATTATGATAAAGAAAAACTTATTTTTATTAAAGATTTACCTTTTGAAGTCGAATACATTGAAGAACAATTGCCAAGATTTATAATGCCTTCTTTTTCATTGAAGTTTATTGATAAAATAAAACAAGAAGAAATTGATTTAATTCATATTTCAATGCCTTTTGATTTTTATAATATTGCTACATACTTTTCAAAGAAACCTTATTTAATATCTTTGCACGGAACTTTTATGAAAGAAGCATATAAAATGATGAAACTTAAAAAAATAAAAAAAGATTTTTATATGAATATAATTGGCAAAAAAATTTTAAAAAAAGCAAAATTTATTCATCTATTAACTCAGGAAGAAAAAGAACACTTTTTGGAATTTTATCCAGAATTTGAAAATAAAATAAGAATTATTCCAAATGGTCTGGATTTATCTCAGTTTGAAGTTAATTTAAACAAATCTGATTTAATTAAGAAATATCCACATTTAAAAGATAAAAAAATAATTCTTTTTTTAAGCAGGATTAACTGGAAAAAAGGGCTTGATGTTTTAATTCCTGCATTTGCTAAACTTCATAATGAAGATAAAAACTATCATTTATTAATTGTTGGTAAAGATGATGGGGATGGTTTTGAAAAAAGGGTAAGACAGTGGGTAAATGAATATGGTTTAACTGATGCTGTTACTTTTACTGGACTTTTGATAGGTGAGGATAAACTTATGGCATTTTATGGAAGTAATCTTTTTGTTTTGACTTCTTATTCTGAAGGGTTACCTACAGCAGTTATTGAGGCAATGGCTTGTGGTATTCCAATAGTTGTATCTGATAAAGTTGGAATTTCAAGAGAAATAATGCAGTATAATGCTGGAACTATAGTAAAGACAAATGTTGATGATGTTTATAATGGTATAAAAAAAGTATTTTCAAATTTGGATAAGGCAAAAGAGAGGGCTTTAAATGGTAAAAAAATGGTTTATAATCTTTATGATATAAATAAAGTTGCTGATGAGATGATAAAGATGTATGAAGAAACGATAGATAGTCGTTAGTCGTTGATGCAAAAATTTATGAGATTGAAAAGAAAGCTAAAAAGGAAAATAAATCAATAAAAGAAATCATTGAGGAAATGTATAATATAAAATTATGAAAAAAATTGATTTAAGTAAGTTTGATAATAAATGGTATAATCCTGGAAGTAAATTTAAAAGAATTCTGTGGTATTTATTCAATAGAGTTTTCTTGAAAACTTATTTTCCTTATCCTTCAAGATTTAAGGTTTTTATATTGAAAATATTTGGTGCTAAAGTTGGGAAAAATATAGTAATTAAACCAAATGTAAATATAAAATATCCCTGGTTTTTAGAAATTGGTAATAATGTATGGATTGGTGAAGATGTGTGGATAGATAATCTTGCAAAAGTTGCAATAGGTGATAATGTTTGTATATCACAGGGAGCATATCTTTTGACAGGGAATCATAATTATAAAAAAGAGACCTTTGATTTAATTGTAAAGGAAATTATAATAGAAGATGGGGTTTGGATTGGCGCAAAAAGTATTGTATGTCCTGGTGTAAGATTAAAAACTCATTCAATATTGACAGTTGGTAGTGTTTTAACTTCAGATGCGGAAGAATATACTATTTATCAAGGAAATCCTGCAAAACCTATTAGAAAAAGAATAATAAATGAATGAATATTTATGAAAGTTTCTATAATTACTCCCACATTAAATTCTGAAAGATTTATAAAAGATTGTATTGAAAGTGTCAAAAATCAAAGTTATTTGGATATTGAACATATTATTGTTGATGGTGGGTCGATTGATTATACTTTAAAAATAATCAAAGAATATGAAAACACTTATAATCTGAAATTAATAACAGGCAAAGACAAGGGAATATATGATGCTCTAAATAAAGGAATAAAAAATGCATCAGGTGAAATAATTGGAATATTACATTCTGATGATTTATATCCAAATAATGAAGTTATAGAAAAAATAGTAAATATTTTTCAATCGCAAAAAATTGATAGTTGTTATGGTGATTTATATTATGTTAAAGAAAATGATATTAATAAAGTAATCAGATACTGGAAATCAGGGGTTTATAACAGAAATAAATTTAAATATGGCTTTATGCTGCCACATCCAACTTTTTTTGTGAAAAAAGAAATATATGAAAAATATGGAGTTTTTGATACTTCTTTTAAAATTTCTGGGGATTATGAATTGATGGTAAGATTTTTGTATAAAAATAATATATCTTGTTATTATCTACCTGAGGTTTTAGTTAAAATGAGAGTTGGGGGAAAAAGCAATAAAAATTTAAAGCATATTTTAATTAAAATGAAAGAAGATTATAAAGTGATAAAAAAATATAATTTAGGGGGAATCGATACTTTATTGTTAAAAAGTTTTATCAAAATACCGCAGTTTTTAAAAAAATCTTGAATTATAATTATCTTTTTCCCTTTTAATCTTCCTTTACAAAATCTTGCTTACAGATAAACTGAAAGTTTTGAGTGAAGGGAAAAAAATATGCAAAAAGTTTTGCCTTTAGGTAAAAAATTATGTATAATACTAATATGATTAAAAATAGATATTTGACAGATTTTGTTTTTAAGGATTTACAAGAAAAAATGGTTTTTATATCAGGACCAAGGCAGGTTGGGAAAACAACTCTTGCCTATGATTTGATGAAAAAGAAATTTAACAATGTCTCTTATTATAACTGGGATAATAGACAGGATAGAAAGGATATAATCAATTCAAATTATATTCCTGATACTGAGTTGATTGTATTTGATGAGATACATAAGATGAGAAAATGGAAATCTTTTGTTAAAGGAGAGTATGATAAACTTAAAAATAAGTATAAGTTTATAGTTACTGGAAGCGCTAAACTTGATATATACAGAAAAAAAGGAGATTCCCTTCAGGGAAGATATCATTTTTACAGATTGCATCCTTTCACTCTCTCGGAAATTATAGAACGAAAAATTAGTTTAGATTTGTTTAAAGATTTAAGTTTTGATAACAGATATTACAGAAATGAATTAGAAAGCATTTTTAAATTTGGGGGCTTTCCAGAACCATTATTTAAACAGAATGAAATTTTTTTAAGAAGATGGCATAATGAGAAGATTGAAAGATTATTCAGGGAAGATATAAGGGATGTAACTCTTGTAAGGGATTTAAGTTCTATGAAACTTCTCGGAGATTTAATTCCTGAAAGGGTCTCTTCAATTTTATCTATAAACTCTTTAAGGGAAGATCTTGAAATAAGTTTTAAAGCAGTAAAATTATGGATTGAAATACTTGAATCTTTCTATTACATATTTAGAATTTATCCATATACTTCAACAAAATATAAATCAATGAAAAAGGAATCAAAGGTTTATCTTTGGGATTGGAGCGAGGTTGTTGATGAGTCAAAAAAATTTGAAAATATGATTGCATCACATCTTTTGAAATTCGCTCATTTTTTAAAAGATAATTTGGGATATAAAGCTGAGGTTTATTTTTTGAGAGATCTTGAAAAAAGAGAAATAGATTTTGTTTTTGAGGTTGATGGTAGGTTATGGTTTGCTGTTGAGGTTAAATTGAATGAGCAAGATGTTTCATCAAATTTTAAATACTTTGCAGAAAAGCTTAAAATTCCTTATTTATATCAGGTTGTTAAAAAAGAAAATGTTGACAAGTTTAAAAATAGTGTTAGGGTGATATCGGCAAGTAAGTTTTTGACAGCATTTTTTTGAGTTTTGTTAGGTAGATCTTCTAATCACTTCAATATCTTTTAATACATCTAAATTATAATTTCAAATGGAAAGTGTGGCGGCAGAGCAAATATATGCAAAGATAACCCTTTTGCAACTACAAAAAATCCCACTTAAACTCCCCCTTTGTCAAAGGGGGAAAAAATTCAAGGGGGGATTTTAAAAGCTCCGACGTAGCGTCGGAGCCCTACAAAACAAATCCCCCCTACCCCCCTTTGGTAAAGGGGGAAATAAGTTGGAACAATAACTTGCAAGGCTAAAGCCTTGCCCTACAAATATTTTATTATCATCTACTAATTCATAATCTATAATTCAAAATCCAAAATTTATAATCAAACCTATAATCCCAAGTCCCTCCCCCCAATCCCTAACCCCCTATTCCCCATCCCCAACCCCTCTCCCCCAGTCCCCTTTTTTTAGTTTCCTGTTTTTATATTTTTGCCAACAAAAACGATATTTGAATTTATGATTATTGCGTTAAAATATTTTGAAAGTATTGAGTCAGAGGAAGGAATTATTGAAACAATTCCAAATGACCAACTAACATATCTTATATCTTTGCTTTCAATATAGACAAAACAATCATTTTCTCTCCATACAACACACTCATCAAAATTTATCTCAGATGGATCTTTTGTTTTTTTAAACTCAGGGAATTTATCAATATATTTTTCCATATTTTTTCCTCCAGTATTTGAGATTTTCTTTTATTGTTTGATACATTTCTTGGTGTATTTTAGAGTTTGTTGCAAGAACTTCTATTCCCCAGAGTTTTATTTTTTCAAATCCAAATTCAAATGACTTATTTGAAAAATCAGTTATTTTTCCATCTGCTTCTTCAAGTATTATTTTACCACCGGCAACATCCCAGGGTTTTAAGTTAAACTCCCAGTATCCATCAATTCTTCCACATGCTGTCCAACATATATCAAGACTTGCAGCTCCACATCTTCTTATATCATGAGATTTTTTAAGAAAAGAAGAATAAAAAGAACAGTAAAACTCTGATTTCTCTGCTCTATCATATGCAAAACCAGTTGCAAGAAGAGATGAATCTAATTTTTTTGTGGATGAAACTTTTATTTTTGTGTTATTTAAATATGCACCTTTTCCTTTAACTGCCCAAAAAAATTCTTCTTTAATACAATCATATACAATTCCAAATAAGACATTATTATCTTTTATAAATCCAATAGATATTGCAAAATGTGGAAAAGAGTGTGCATAATTTACAGTTCCATCAAGAGGATCTATTAACCATATTCTTGATTTATCTTTTATTATGCTTTTTTCTTCTTCAGATATTATTGAATCATTTTTAAAATTTTTAAGTATTTCTTTTCTTAAAATTTTTTCAGATTCAAGGTCTGCAATAGTAACGGGATTTGCCCTTCCTTTAAGAGAATATCCAACATTTTTGAAATATTTTTTAATTATATTTGATGCAGATATTACTGCTTTTTTGGCAACCTCAAACTCTTTCATAAAACCTCTTTATAATTGAATTTACCTTTTTCTATTGAGATCATATCTTTAAAAAGATAGGTAAATATATCTGACATTGAACTTTCATAACTTCCATAATCTTTTTGGTATCTTATTATTTCATCTTTTATGTATTTGGTGATTCTTTTATCTATAAGTGTATCTATGAAAATTCTTTGAAAATCATAAGGTTTTAGAAATATATATTCGTTTCTTTTTAAAAATTCATTGCTAACAGAATTTCTTCTAACCATTATCATAAACTCTTTATCAAAATAAACAAGTGCCCATTTTTTAGGATCAAAGTTTTCAAGATAATAAGGCCTTTCAAATCTGTATTCCTTATTTTTTATCGTTATTGAATATGGAGATGTTTTAAATCTACCTTTTGGTATGAGAAAAATGCCAATATCTATAAAATATTTGTTTGAAAAATCCTCCCATGATTTTTTATTTTCATGTGCTTTGATATGTTCTTCAAGCATATCGCTAAATATATATCTTCCATCCATAAAAATCTTTTTATAATCATACAATTCCCATCCAAGCCATCCACCTATGCTCCATCCATTATAAAGATTTAGGTTTTTTATGTATTTATAATTTTCTTTTAAAAATTTTATTGTTCCATCAGTTATACTTTTTTTGTTAAAAATTCCGTTTTCTAAATAGATTAGGTTTGATAAAAAGTATGGCATTGAAATAAACCAACTAAAAAATATAAAAACCAAAGAGAATGTAATTTTATAAATGTATTTTTTAAGTATCTCTTTAAAAGTTATCCCCATAACCATAAAAACTATGACACTTGAATACATACTCAGTCTTGTATGCAGAAGCCCATTCATTATGAAAAAGACCATCATAAAAACAAGAACCATGTCAACTTTTTTTTCTTTAATGAATTTTAAAAGATAGCTTATTATTATTAAACTATGTGAGATTAAAAGAAATGAGATATTTATTTTGTCTGCTTCAATTTCTTTCCATTCCATTATGTAATTCTGATATTTACTTAAGTTTATAAAATGGTCAAAAAATATACTGTATATTTTGTATCCATATGGGTTAATAAGAGTTGAAAGCAATGCTATAAAAAATATTATTAGAAATTTTTTTGTTTTTAAGATGGTTATCTCTTTTGTCTCTCCATAAATAAATGAAAGATTTTCATTTATTATTGTTCCAAAAATGAATATCATTATAAGAAAAAGTCCGTATGTAAAACCACCATGTAAATTTGGCCAGAGAATAAAAAGAAGAGTAGTTATTATTAAATCCTTTTTGCTTATTGATAAGTTGTCTTTTATTCTATATAGATATGAAAGGAGAAGTGTAAAAAGTATTAAGCTTAAATGATCAGGTCTTAGATCACTTAGATGAATTATTGATATTAGAAAAAATGGAACAATCCAAAATATGTTAAAAATTGAAACTCCAATTTCCCTTATAAGTACTGATATAGCAAATGATATTCCAAATAACTGAATAATCTTTAAAATGAAAAGTCCTTTATAGCCAGAAAATTTATATATAAGATAACAAACTATTTCATAAATCCATTCTGTATTTATAAAATATGTTCCTGGTTTTGTCCAGCTTAGAAAATCATATTTTAAAATGCTTAGGTTTTCAAGCATCCATCTGCCATGCGATAGGTGCCAACCTAAATCAGGATTTGAGATAGATTCAATTACTATTGGCAAAGATATTAAAAAGCCTAAAAAGAGATATAAAAGAAAATACTTTTTATTAGATTGCATTTCTCAAGGGTTTAATTCTATATGTATCTTTGAATCAACTCTAAAAATATATGTTATTAATGCTGCTCTTATCCACATTCCATTTCTCTCTTGCCGCCAATACATTGCTCTTGGATCATCGTCAACCTCAACAGAAAGTTCTTGTCTTCGTGGAAGTGGGTGCATTATTATTGCGTTCTTTTTTATGATATTCAGATGTTTTTTTGTAAAGGAATATTTATAATAATCAACATTTTTTGATTCGCCATTTTTATCATGTTCATCCTGAATTCTTGTCATATATATAGCATCTGCTTGCGATATTCCTTCTTCAAAATTCTCCGTTTCTAAATATTCTATCTTATTTTCTCTTAAAAATTTAAGAACATCTTCTTCCATTCTAAATTCTTTTGGAGATATATATATTATTTTTATGTTTTTATAGTTTTTAAGAAGATAACTTAATGACCTTACAGTTCTTCCTCTTTTTAGATCTCCTACCATTGCTATAGTTTTGCCATCTATCTCGCCATTAAAACTTCTATATAACGTATACATATCAAGAAGTGCTTGTGTTGGGTGTTGGTCTTTGCTTGAGCCAGCATTTATTATTGGAACTGGCCTTTTTGTTCTATTCATAAGCCATGCAGATTTTTCAACAAAATTTGGTGTTGGATGCCTCATTATTATAAGATCCACATAACTTGAGAATGTTCTTATGCTATCTTCTGGGGATTCTCCTTTGTATTCTGATGATATTGATGTGTCCCTTATCTCAGATGTTTTTATCCCAAGTATATGACAGGCATTTAGAAACGAAAGAAATGTTCTTGTTGAAGGCTGAACAAAATAAAGCATTGCTCTTTTATGATTTAAAAGTGATGATGCAAATTCCATTCCTTCCTTTGTTTTTGTAATTCTTCTAAGGGTATTTGCTATTCTAAAAAGGTACTCAAGTGTTTCTCTGTTAAACTGTTGTGCAAAAAGGCAGTCATAGATTCTTCCTTCTTTTGTAAAATAAGGTATCTTTTCTTCTATAGGTTTAGATAGAAACTTATCAAAATCCTTTTCTATGTTTGTCATTTCAAGTGTTCTTTCCATAAAACCTCCTGTTTTTGTAGGGCAGGGCTTTAGCCCTGCAATTTGCAAACATAAATGTTTGCCCTACATCGATTTTAGTATTGCTTTTAAAATCCCCCTCTTTGTTTCCCCCTTTTGAAAAGGGGGAAAGGGGAATTTTTATTTATATAGCAGGGCTTTAGCCCTGCTTTGACGCTACGTCTGAGCCCTACAATTTAGATTTCATAGAGCAGAAATTTTGTTTCGCCACCAATAACTTTCAAGTAAAATTATATCATTTTTGGAAAACAATATTATGTATTCGAATTGAATCATAATTTTTGTCCCTGAACAAAAGATGGATAGATCAAAATTATGTCCCCAAAAATATTTAAATTATTCAAAATACTAAATCTCCATTTAATTTCCCTATTTTCAAAGTGGAAAAATAAAAAGATAGGGATTTTAAAAGCTCCGACGTAACGTCGGAGCCCTACAAATAAAAATTTCCTTCTAGTCCCCCGTTTATCAAAGGGGGGATTTAGGATGATTTTGATTCGTTTTTATTTTATCTGCAAAAAATTTATAGAAAAACTTATGAGAATAAAAGAAAATATTAAAATGGATAAGAGTTTATACATAGATTTCCGATGATATTT
>Ga0081479_116484_pt1 | contig 11632 bp, 9 predicted proteins | sample MamHotmetagenome_FD_70984 | JGI IMG/M metagenome (GOLD analysis project Ga0081479, IMG submission 70984) | Hot spring cone microbial streamer communities from Mammoth Hot Spring (Liberty Cap Streamers), Yellowstone National Park, USA - T=72 v2... | ecosystem: Environmental > Aquatic > Thermal... | reverse complement strand
TAGGGGGCTTGGGATTTAGTGAGAGGAATGGGGAGTGGGGAATTGAGATTTGGGGCTGCGAATTGGGGACCGGGGGATAAATGTTGGATTATGAATTATGAATTTTGGATTTTAAATTTCAGATTATGAATTATAAATTTTAGATTTTGGATTAAATTTTTCTTTTAATTATTTTTGACTTTAATAAAAATTTACAAAATAAAGCCGATCGTTTGGATTTTGTTAATTTTTTTGATTTTTAATTTTGATTTGGAATATTTATTTTAAAATTGAAAAATAAGATTTGCCTTTATAAAAAATCCCCCTATCCCCCTTTGGTAAAGGGGGAAATAAGAAAGGGGATTTGTAATGCGAATGAATTGTTTCTTTTGGTAAGAAAAACGTTTTATGTAAATTGAAAGTTGCAATTTCAAAATGCATAATAATTTGATATAATATTTTTATGATTAAAAGAGATATTGAAGATACAGTAGAGAAACTTAAATCAAAATATCAGGTTATTGTAATTACGGGACCAAGACAAAGCGGAAAAACTACTCTTTCAAAGAAATTGTTTCCTAATATTAAATACACTAATCTTGAAGAGATAGATATAAGAGATTATGCAAAAAAAGATCCACGAGGGTTCCTAAAATATTATGGGAACAATTTAATTATTGATGAGATTCAAAGAGTTCCAGAACTACTTTCTTATATTCAGGTTGAGGTTGATAGCAATAAAAAATCATTTTTTGTATTAACTGGGTCAAATCAGTTTGAAATGATGTCAAGAGTTTCTCAATCGCTTGCAGGAAGATGCCTTGTTTTAAAGTTGCTTCCATTTAGCATAAATGAATTAAAAGAAAAATATAAGAAACTTGATTCTGATTCTCTAATATTAAAAGGGTTTTATCCAAGAATTTATGATAAAAAAATAGAACCACCAGTTTTTTATAGTAGTTATGTTTCAACTTATCTTGAAAGGGATTTAAGATTATTGATAAATATAAAAGATTTATATACATTTCAAAAATTTTTAAAGATATGTGCTGGAAGAATTGGAAGCATTATAAATCTTGAAAGTATTGCAAATGATGTTGGTGTTTCTCATACTACAATAAGGGCGTGGCTTAATATACTTGAGGCAAGTTATATAATATTTTTCTTGCAACCTTTTTATAAAAATTTATCTAAGAGATTAATTAAATCTCCAAAACTTTATTTTTATGATGTAGGGCTTTGTTGTTATCTTCTTGGAATTGAAAATAAGGAACAGTTATTTAGAGATCCACTTCGTGGAGCGCTTTTTGAAAATCTTGTTATTTCTGAGTTTTTAAAATTAAAATATAATTCAATTAGAAATTTTAATATGTTTTTTTACAGGGATTCAAATGGAACGGAAGTAGATCTTTTTATTCAAATGGGTTCAAAAATAATACCTTTTGAGATAAAATCATCAAAAACATTCAATGAAGATTTTGCAAAAAATATTAAAAAAACATATCCTCTTTTTAAAAAAGAGTATGTCTCGCCTTCAGTAATATATGATGGAGATTTTGAGCAAATAAGAAGCGATTTAAGAGTGATTAATTTTTTAAATATTAAATCTTATTTAGAATGAGTATTTTTGATTTAGGATTAAAGATAAAAAGAAATTACATCAGTATCATTAGAAAGAATATAATTTGCAATGACTACGCAAAACTAATGTTTTGCGACTATCAAAAACTTGCAAACTAAACTTTGCGACTACAAAAAATCCTCCTATACCTCGATGTTACGTCATGGGAGAAAAGAAATTCAAAATCTCCCTATAATCCCCCTTTTGTAAAGGGGGAAATAAAATGGGGGATTTTAAAAGCTCCGATGTAGCATCGGAGCTCTACAAAAAATCAACCTAATATTTTTTTTATGGGAAGGAAATAAAACAGAAAAATAGATTTTTGATTATGAATTCACTTTAATGCTTAGGATTAATGGATTTTTTGTAACTTTCGTATATTCCCATATAGAAACTTAGAAAGCCCCAAATAACAAATGTGGCGAAATTATATTCAGTAAAACCTGAAATTGCTATGTTTATAAAACTTCCAAATAATGAAATTGAAAATGCTTTTGAAAAATTATCATCTGATTTCATAAATTCATTGTAATATTTTTTTATGAAGTATATTAAAATCCATAAAAGAATTCCAAGTCCAATAGCTCCTGTCTCAGCAGCTGATGTTATATATATATTGTGGCAGTGAGCGGTGTTATCTATTAGTCCTTTCTCCAAGTATGGTTTTAAATAATTGCTAACTTTTCCATCGCCAATTCCATATAATGGATTTTTTAAAAATATCTCAAGACCTGCTTTCCAGAAGTTTTTTCTAAGCTCCATATGTGATATATTATTTTTGCTCTCAATAGTTTTTTCGACTCTATCACGATAGTTTCCAAAAACGCTGAAAAAAATTAATAGAAAAACGGAGATTGAAAAGAAAGTTGTAATTAAAAACTTTTTGCTTTTAAAAAAAGAGATTATTAAAAAAGTTATTATTGTGCTAAACCAATATGTTCGTGAAGCATTAAGCATAAGTCCAAAGAATAAAAAAGGAAAAAAATAAAAAAGTTTTTTTGAGTAAAATGATGCAAAACTAAATGCAATTATGCATACAGTAGAGAAGTATCCTGCAAATCTTAAAGGATGAGAATGAAATCCTTTAAATCTTAACATATCTTGGGTAAATAAGCTTTTAAAAATTATAGGAAATCCTAAATATTTTTGAAGAATTGCATATATTACTGTTATTGTGTTTACCCAGATAAGTATTTTTATGAATTTTTCTACTTTTTTTGCATCTATATTAAGATTTGAAGCGGTTATATATCCTAACTTATCCCATATTCCATTAAAAAATCTTGGAATAACACTTGAAAAAAATTTATTTAGAATAAGAGTTATCGCTTTCCATAAATAAAGAAAAAAGAAAATTTTAAAATCACGGGGGATATATTTTAAGTTTTCTTTTATATTCGTTAAGTAAAAGACCAGAAATAAAGAAAGAATTATTGTTGATGCTGATATTGATATTGCAGATGTTAAAGCAAGAAGATAAAAAAAATAAATCCAATATTTTTGCCAGAAAAGATTTGTGTTAATTATTAAATTTTTCATTCTTTATATTATAACTTTAATTTTCCCTATTGACAATGGTTTAGTTAATTACTATTATTATATTATGATTTTTAAGTGAAGAGGAGGTAAAAAATGGCAAAGAAAGCAGCAAATGCAAAGTTTATGGCACCAGTAACACCAGATGAAAAACTTGCTGCAATAGTTGGAAATAAACCGCTTCCAAGAACTCAGATTGTTAAAAAGATATGGGATTACATTAAGAAGAATGGGTTACAGGATAAAAAGAATAAAAGAATGATAAATACCGATGAAAAACTTGCAGCAATTTTTGGTGGAAAGAAACAAGTAAGTATGTTTGAGGTTGCAAAGGCAATTAAGAATCATACAAAAGAATCATAATCCTGCACTTCTAAATAAAAGAGAAAGGGAGTGTTTTTGATAAGCACTCCCTTTTTTATTTCTATTAAATTTTTTATAATAGTATTTGAAGTTTAATAAAGAAAAAAAATTTTAAAATATAAACATAAAAGGAGATAATTATGAAAAATGCAAACAATCAAGTAAAGAAGGCAGAAGGGAAGCTTGCAGTACTTGTTCCTGGAATGGGAGCAGTTACATCAACATTGATTGCCGGTGTTGAGATGTTTAAAAAAGGACTTGGAAAACCATATGGTTCTATTACTCAGATGCAGAGAATAAGGCTTGGAAAAAGGTATGAGAATAGAAATCCTTTGATAAAAGATTTTATTTCTCTTGCAAAACTTGAGGACCTTGTTTTTGGTGGGTGGGATATATATGAGGATAGCATTTATGAAGCTGCACTTAAATGTGAGGTTTTCTCAAAAGAACAATTGCTTCCTGTAAGAGAGGAACTTTCCCAAATAAAGCCAATGCCTGCTGTTTTTGATAAAAAATATGTAAAAAACCTTAATCCTGTTATTTATAAAAAAGCAAAAACAAAAATGGATCTTGCAGATATGCTTGTTGAGGATATTGAAAGATTTACAAAAGAAAACAATGCGACAAGAAGAGTTATGGTATGGGCTGCTTCAACAGAGGTTTATATAGAAGAAAGTGATGTTCATAGTTCACTTAAAAAATTTGAAGAGGGTTTAAAGAAAAATTCTCCATATATCTCTCCTTCAATGATATACGCCTATGCTGCTATAAAAACAAAAACACCTTATGCAAATGGAGCACCAAATTTAAGCGTGGATATTCCTGCTCTTATTGAGTTTGCGGAACTCAACAAAGTTCCTATTGCTGGAAAGGATTTTAAAACTGGACAGACACTTATGAAGACAATTGTTGCACCTGGGCTTAAAGCAAGAATGCTTGGGATAAGAGGATGGTATTCAACAAATATACTTGGGAATAGAGATGGGCTTGTTCTTTCGGATGAGGGCTCTTTTAAAACAAAGGAGAAAAGTAAAAAATCAGTTCTTGATACTATACTTGAGCCAGAAGTTTATCCCGATCTTTACGGCAATCTTTATCATAAAGTAAGGATTGATTACTATCCACCAAGAGGTGATGCAAAAGAAGGATGGGATAATATAGATATATTTGGATGGATGAATATGCCAATGCAGATAAAGATAAATTTCTTATGCAGGGATTCTATTCTTGCTGCTCCTGTTATGCTTGATATACTTCTTTTCCTTGATTTTGCACAGAGAGTAGGTCTTAAAGGTATTCAGGAGTGGTTGAGTTTCTTTTTCAAATCACCAATGCATAGACCAGATCTTAAACCTGAAAATGATCTTTTCATTCAACATATGAAATTAAAAAATACGTTAAGATTAATTATGGGAGAAGAGGTTATAGATCATAGTGGGCTTGATTATTATGAAACAAAGTTTAAACCGATACAACCAAAACCACCAAAGAGATTTAAAGCAGAATAAGATGCTATTCAAAAATATTTTGATATTTTTGTTTTTTTTGAGTAATATAAATCTTTTTAGCGAAAAATTCAAAGGATATGAGGTAGGTGATATAGAGATTGTTGGGCTTAAAAATATAAAAGAAAAACTTATTCTTAAAACTGTTAGAGCAAAAAAGGGAAAGATATACTATGAAGAAGACAAGAAAGAAGATATAGAAAATCTGATAAATCTTGGAAGCATAGATAGAGTATCTGTTGAGACAGTTTTTCTTGATAAAGAGGTTTCTCAAAAAAATTATGAACTTGTCCTTGATACAAGAACAGTAAAGGTTATTTATACGATATATGAAAAACCGTATATAAAAGAAATAAAAATAAGTGGAGCAAAAAAAATCTCAAAATCAAGTGTTAAATCAGAGATAGGTATAGATAAAGATGATTTTTATGATGAGATGAAACTAAAGGAAGGCATTGATAAACTTTATTCAAAATACAAAGAAAAAGGTTATATAAATGCTGATATAAAATACAAAGTTGATGTGGACTCTCAAACAAATAAAGCAACAATAACAATTGATATAGTTGAAGGTGAAAGGGTTAGTGTTGGAAATGTTTTTATAGAAGGAGTAAAATCGTTTAAAGAAAAAAAGATTAAAAAATTAATGAAGAACAGAGAAAAAAAAGTTTTTGCAAAAGATGAGTTTGCAAATGACATAAAAGAAATTGAAAATTTTTATAAAAATAATGGGTTTCTTAATTTTAAAATTCTTGCTTCAACATATACAATAAAGAATAATAAGGTTGATATAAAAATTACAATTGATGAGGGTGGAAAATATTATTTTGGTGATTTTGTTTTTAGTGGAAATACCATATACACATCACAGGAGCTTAGTGAGAGTATTGAGTTTGTTAAAGGAAAACTTTTTAAAGAAGAGAAATTAAATGATACAATAAAAAACATTCAAGAAAAATATGCAGATAAAGGATATCTTAAAGTTTTTGTAAGTACTATTACATCTATAAAAGGGGATTATGTTGATATAAATTTTGTTATTGAGGAAAACTATCCTATTTTTGTTAGATACATTGATGTGGAAGGAAATAAAGCGACAAAAACTCATGTTTTAAAAAGAGAGATTATTCAAAAGGAAGGTGATGTTTTTTCGCTTTCAAAGATAAGAAGAAGTCAAGAAAAAATATTTAATCTTGGTTTTATAGATAATGTTGAGTTGATTATAAATCCAACATCAAAATATGATGAAGTTGATCTTGTTTTTGATGTTACAGAGGGAAAGCCTGGTATGCTTACTGCTGGGGCAGGGGTTTCTTCCAAAGAAGGGCTTATGGGGATGCTTTCGCTTTCTCATATGAATATTTTTGGGCTTGCACAAAGACTTTCGATTAACTGGAATTTTGGAAAAAGAGTTTCAGATTATTCTATAAACTGGACAACACCCTGGATTTATAACAAACCAACATCACTTGGTGTAAATCTTTTTAACAATAGAAGATATAGATCATACTCAACTACTTATTCTGCATATACTGAGAAGAGAACCGGTGGAAAAATAAATATCTCTCCCAGGTTTGAAAATGATAAATATAGTTTAAATTTTGCATACTCATATGAAAGGATAAAGGTTTATGATATTGATGATATATATAAAAATGATATAAAAGAGGGGACAAGTATTCAGTCATCTATTTCTATGGAGTTTACTCGTGATACAAGGGATTATATATGGGATCCAACAAAAGGAACGAAATTCAGCCTTGGACTTGATTTATATGGAGGATTGTTTGGTGGCGATATAGATATATACAAGCCATATGTTTCATATTCTTACAACAAAAAACTTTTCTCAATAGGCGAGTATCCTTTTGTTTTTTCAATTGCATCAAGATTTGGTTGGGTAAAGGAGTTTGGGCAAACTAAAGAAGTTCCAGTTTATGAAAGATACTTTCTTGGTGGTGCAGATACTATAAGAGGGTATAACTCAAATGGACAAGTTGGTCCCTTAAATGGTGGAACAGTTTATTATATAACAAATATTGAGTTTAAATTTCCACTTGCAAAGGAGAAGAAAAGAACAATAGTTCAGTGGGCTTTCTTTTTTGATATAGGAAATAGCTGGGATAGATTTAGGGATATTAATTTTAAGATTGGTTCAAAAACAGAGCAATTAAAAACAGGTGCAGGTTTTGGAATAAGGTTTACAACACCTGCTTTCCCAATAAGGCTTGATTGGGGTTATGGATTTAATCATAAACCTGGTGAAAGCTTATCAGATATATACTTTACAATAGGAAATTTTTTCTAATATGATGTGGATAATTTTTTTGTCATTGATTTTAAATGCTAATCAAGATAGTTGTAATAATTACTATGATAAGTGTAGTTCAAAAAAAACTGATATAATTAGTTTTCTTGAATCAAAAACTAACGAAAAAAGAAATGCAGTTTCAGATTTAAAAGAAGAAAAAAATACCAAAAATTCTTTAGAAAATTTCACTGAAAAAGAAAATTTAAATTCTTTTCCTCCTGAAAAGTTTGAAAAAGAAGATAATAAGAAAGGTGGGTTTGAAAATCCCTTAGTTTTTTTGTTTGTTGTTGGTGGGATTATTTTTCTTTATTATTATCTTAATACAAATAAAAGAGCAAAAAAAGGGAAAAAGAAATCTTAAATTTCTAAGGATACTTATAAAAAATGGGAATGTTATTGATGGGATTTCAGATAAACCAAAGAAACTTGATATACTTATTGATGGCGAAAAAATTGTTGATATATCTCAAAAAATAGATTTAAAATCCGCTATTACTATAGATGCATCAGGGCTTTATGTAGCACCTTCTTTATTTGATATTCATACACATTTAAGAATTGGAAATGAAGATGCGGAGGATTTTCTTTCTTTTACAAAGGCAGCGATTAAAGGTGGGGTTGGAAGCGTGGTTATTATGCCAAATACAAAACCACCACTTGATAGATATGATATTTTAAAAAAAGTTATTGATGAGTCAAAAAAATATCCATTAAATTTCTTCTTCACATCTACTATAACAGAAAAAAGGGAAGGTAAAAAAATAAATGACTTTAAAAGTGTAGTTGATCTTGTAGTTGGTTTTTCTGATGATGGAAACTGGGTTTCTGATGAAAGTATAATGAAAGAGGCATTAGAAAAAGCAAGATTTTATGGTAAAAAAATTTTTTCACATTCACAAATGCAAGGAGATTTCAAAGATCCAAAAACGGAGTATCTTGCTGTAGAAAGAGATATTGAGCTTGCAAAAAATTCTGCTATACATTTTCAACATATAACACTTAAAAAATCTCTTGAACTTATAAAAGAAGCGAAAAAAATAAATCCTTATATAACTTGTGAGACCTGTCCACATTATTTTTGGTTTACATCAGATGATGAGAATAATGATCCAGATTTTAAGATGAACCCACCGCTTAGAAGTAAAATAGATAGAGATTTTATTATTGAGGCAATAGATGATGATATTATAGATGTTATTGCAACAGATCATGCACCGCATACAGAGAAATCAAAATCTGTTGGTTTTGATAGAGCACCTTATGGTGTTATTGGGCTTGAGACACTTCTTTCTTCAACAATTACAAAACTTGTTATTGAGAAAAAAATGAATATATCAAAAGTTATAAAAAAGATGAGTTCTCTTTGTGCTTTGATATGTCAGATAAAAGATAGAGGAAGTATAACTAAGAATTATTACGCTGATATAATAATATTTGACATTAATAAGAAATGGAAGGTCGAAAAAAATAGTTTTTTTCAAAATCATCAAACTCACCTTTTAAAGGAAAAGAATTAAATGGAGTTGTTTTAAAGACAATAATAAATGGTAAGATTGTATATGACGATGGTAGATTTTTTATATAAAAAATTATTTAAAGAGATTTTATTTAAAATGGATCCAGAGGATGCTCATAATATAGCAATCTTTTTTTTAAAAATTTTTTCACAGATAAACTTAGATTTATCACCGAAAAAATCAAAGCCTTTTGAATTTATGGGAATTAGATTTAAGAACCAGATAGGTATTGCTGCTGGATTTGATAAAAATGCTGAAGTATTTAGAGCACTTGGGAATTTAGGATTTGGTTTTGTTGAGGTTGGAAGTGTTACATTAAGACCACAAAAAGGAAATCCAAAGCCAAGGGTTTTTAGGATTATAAATGAAAAATCTATTATAAATCATTTTGGACTTAATAATTATGGCGCCTATGAGGTTTTAAAAAATATTGAAAAATGGGATAAAAGAAATATTGTTCTTGGAATAAATATTGCAAAAAATAATGATGTTGATTTTAATGATGCACATAAAAATATTGCTGATTGTTATAAGATATTAAAAGATGTTGGAGATTTTTTTGTTATAAATATAAGTTGCCCAAATGTTGGTATGTTTGAAGGAGATATTTCTAATTACATAAGAAAGATTATTGAAGAGGTTAAAGGTATATCTGATAAAAAACCACTTTTTATTAAAATCTCACCAGATCTATCTGATTGTGATATAAAAAATATTGTTGATGTTTGTGTTAATATGAAATGTGGTATTGTAGCCACAAATACATCGAAAAGAAGGGATATAATTAAGGATGAAAAATTTAAAAAAATAGAGGGTGGAGCAAGCGGTCTTTGCTTAAGAGATGTTTCTTTAAGTGTTCTTAAAAAAATAAGGTCCTATTCATCTGATATTCCTGTTATATCTGTTGGCGGTATATTTAATAAAAATGATATAGAGGAGAGGAGAAAACTTGGGGTTTTTCTTTTTGAAATATACACTTCATTTGTTTATGAGGGTCCTGGAATAATTGAAAAACTCTTAATTGATTAAATTTGATATAATAAGGTAGTAAGAGTTTATGAGTATTGATAGGAAAAAATTGATTTATTTATTATCTATTGTTATTGTAGCTATTCTTGGTTTTGTTTATTATTATCTTGATACAAAATATTTCAAAAAGTCAGTTGAGATACCAAAAAGAGAAGTTGATTATGCACTTGAGGCAAAACTTAAAGCACAGCAAGCAGTTGATAGTATGAAGACAATGTATCCAATGAAAGAGATAGATAAATCAAAGGTTAGAGTTTTTGAGACCCAAGCGATAAAATTAGTTAAAGATAGTAACTTTCAAGAGGTCTCAGAAAAACCAGTAGATCCATTTACTCAACTTGCAGAGATGGCAAAATCAAAAAAGAAGGTTTATGTAAATTTATCTGAGAAGGACCTTAATAAAAAAATAAATCTTTACGATAAAATCAATAAATCAGAAAAAATAAAAACTGTTAATATTCCACCTATGGGTGAGAGCTATGGATCAAGCATAACACCTATATATGCACCGTGCAAGTGGCAGGTTTTTAAATCATCATCTTCTTGGGCAAGTTTTATAGAGCATCATATGGTTAGAGAAAAGCCTGAGGTTGATTTTTCAAAAAATTATTTGCTTACAATAGTTTCTGATTCTGAACTTCCACCAGGTATATTTAAGATTGATTCGTATGAACTTGTTGAGGATGTTTTAAGGATTAAGTATAGAGTTGATATCTTTGAACTTGCTGAAGAAAATAAAAATGCAAAAAGGAATTTCTATAGCATTATAAAAATACCTAAAAACTACAAATCCATTGAACTTATACAGATACAATAAAAAAAATTAAAATTTTAGTCTTTTTTAAGGGTTATGAAGTTAATTACTGAAAAAAAGTTGGAGTTTCCATCTATAAGTGTTATACACTCATCTGCTGGCTCTGGAAAAACATATCAACTTGTTGAAAGATATATAGATTTTATATTTTTGGGGAAGAAAAATACTGATTTTTCAAATATTGTAGCAATAACATTTACTGAAAATGCAAGTAAGGAGATGAGGGAAAGGATAATATCAAGACTTAAAAGTTTAGCAAATGGCAATGATAAACTTTCAAAAAAAGCATTATCTATCGTAGATGAGATACTTGATAGATATTATTATTTTAATGTAAGAACAATTGATTCTTTTGTTTTAAGTATATTTAGATCAAAGGCAATTGATCTTAATTTTAAAACTGATTTTGAAGTAGTTTTTAATTATAAGGAAGTACTTAACGAAGCATTTGCAAGGTTTTTAAGTAAAGTTGAGGATGATAAGAAACTTTATAAGGAATTTGAAAATGTAGTTGATTTTTTAAATTCAACATCAAGGGATTTTTTCTTAAATCCATTTCCAAAAATTGAAGAGATATTTTTGTATTTTCTTTCAAATGAGGATAAGTATCTTCTTGATATAAAACCTTTTGAAGAAAAAAATGTTTCTGAAAAACAAAAAATAGAAAAGAAAATTATTGAACTTGTTGGTGAGGTTATTACAAAAACTTCTGGTAGAGGAGTTTATGTTGATATTTTAAAAGGTTATAATTCAGGAAGTGTTTATGATATAGCTTCAACTGTTGTTGAAAAAGAATCTGTTTTTGTTAGAGGAAATATCCCAGAGGGATTTGAAAAAATAAGCAATGAGATAATAAAACTTTCATATAAATGGCTTATTTATGAGATGATTGTTTTTTATCAGCCATATGTAGAGTTTTATGAAAAATTTAGGAATTTTTTTGATGATTATCTTAAA
>Ga0081479_119753_pt1 | contig 11774 bp, 10 predicted proteins | sample MamHotmetagenome_FD_70984 | JGI IMG/M metagenome (GOLD analysis project Ga0081479, IMG submission 70984) | Hot spring cone microbial streamer communities from Mammoth Hot Spring (Liberty Cap Streamers), Yellowstone National Park, USA - T=72 v2... | ecosystem: Environmental > Aquatic > Thermal... | reverse complement strand
AAAGCATCCAACATATCGAACAGAGCGTTGCGACGTTTACGAAAAACGCGCCCATATACCGCTTGACGAAATTCGATAAGTCTGCTAATATGCTCTTGGGTGGGGATTGGTGGTGTCATAACCCCAATTCTACCAAAGGGCGGTTTTGCTCAAGGGCAAGACCACCTACAATTTTGTCTAAACTCGAGGAGGACGACATGGCACGTAAAATTCTTTTGGCTCTTTTGCTCTTCGTCTTTCTCTATCTTGGAGCGGGCTCCCTCTTCCACTTCAAATGGCAAAGTGACCTGGCGGCTTGTCGAGAAATGCGCAGGGCACAGGGGGAGTTTGTAGAGCCCGAGGTTTTTGGCGGGTTTATGGGCTTGATTTTCGATGTGACAAACTGGCCGATTTACGCGTGGGCAAATATTTACCACGATGGAACGCCGTTCGCGACACCCTGCACCCACTCCAGGGTTGTTATACCAAACAGGTCTTCAAAGACCATGTTTGACGCGCCCATATATATTTGCGTACAGAATATGGCCTTTAGAATCGTGATTGATATTATCAGCAGCCAGACTTGAACAGCGTATCACCAGGCTATGCCTGGTCGAACCGACCCAAGGTCGGTGGTACAAGATTACGGCAATAATTTGTTAAACTTCATATTACAAACTGCGGTCTGCCGTCTGCGGTCCGTGGTCTATTTTGCGGTCTGCTGTCCGTCGTCCATATTCGTTTATTCGTTCCCCATTCGTTGACGGTTTGCCCTCCCCCGGCAGGCTCTAAAGCCGTGCTACACGGTCTGCACCGTCCATCGTCTGACGGGCTGGGAAGCCCGTCCTACAAACTGCGGTCTGCCGTCTGTCGTCCATATTCGTTTATTCGTTCCCCATTCGTTGACGGTTTGCCCTCCCCCGGCAGGCTCTAAAGCCGTGCTACACGGTCTGCACCGTCCATCGTCTGACGGGCTGGGAAGCCCGTCCTTATACCAAACAGGTCTTCAAAGACCATGTTTGACGCGCCCATATATATTTGCGTACAGAATATGGCTTTTAGAATCGTGATTGATATTAGCCTCTCATATGGGGGAGCATCCAGGTATGTAGAAGGTTTTGGGAAGCCTTTTCAGAATGTATCTCTCCAATCGTGGAACGCGTCCCAGGTCGAAGAGCGACAATGCAGCGAACCTGTGCTTTCATCGCTTGGAATCATTTCGCAGCGCGGCTGAAGCGCAGACCATTAGATGTTCCTCTTGCAGAAAAACCGACGCATGTTTGTTGGATCACAGGAGGTTTAAATGCCAGAGAAACAACACATCCCAGATTCTGTAGAGCCGTTCTATTCGGCAATTGTCAATCTGACAGATGCATTTTGCAGCCAACACTTGAACAGCGAATATGCAGAACTGGCTCGTCGAGTAGCCGCAAAACTCGCCAGAAAGCGTCCCTCTCCCATTGTGCGAGGCAAGCCTGAAATCTGGGCTTGCGCAATCATTCATGCGCTGGGGACTGTCAATTTTCTCTCTGACAAGTCACAAACTCCGCACATGAGAGCAGATCAAATATGTGCTCTGTTTGGCGTCAGCCAGAGTAGCTGCGCAAATAAAGCAAAATTTATCCGTGATACGCTAAAGATGCATAAATTATCTCCAGAGTGGTGCCTGCCAAGCCTGATGGATAAGAATCCTCTGATATGGATGGTGCAGGTCAATGGAATGATAGTGGATATTCGTCAAATGCCCCGAGAAATTCAGGTGATTGCTTACGAAAAAGGACTGATCCCCTACATTCCTGCAGACCGCAAAAGCCCTGGTAAAAGTTAAGCTTTGCCCCTCCAGGTTATGCGCTGCGAGCCGGCCAGGTGGGTTTGATGCGAAGGTATCTTATCTTCTCTGCTGCCGCTGAGCCAATCCGTTGATCCGTACAGGAGAAACGCTCACGGCTGGGCGACGGCGTAGACGCGCTCAAACTCCTTCAGGAATTCAGCAGCAATCTGCGGATTGTAGATCACCAGCAAATTCTCATCGTTCTGCTCTTCGGCGCTGGCGGAAAAGTTATAGGAGCCGAAGATAACGATGGCGCGGTCTATGATAAACACCTTGTGGTGCATTTGCCCCGAATTCCCGTCCAAGCGCACATCCAGGCCGGCCTGACGAAACGGATCGAATTCGGTGCCGCGATTGGAAGCCACCTGATCCTTTTCCATCACCCCATGCACCTGCACCCCGGCCTTTGCCCGCTCCAGGATTGCCTCCCCCAGGTCGTTCGCAGTGAACGAATAGGCCAGGAAGTAAATGCTCTCCTTTGCCGAACTCAACAAGGGTAGAATGGCCGCGGCCACCCCATCATCCGGCGAAAAGTAAACCTCCACTCGTGTCCCATCCGGCATCACGACCTTTGGGAAAGGCGTGGCCGCCACCTTATCGCGCCCGAATTTGTCCTCCAGGAACATCTCCTCAAACTCTTTCGAGTAATCTGCCGCCACCTCTTTGGAACGGATGCGGATCAGATTGTTGTTATCGCTATAAACCCCCGAATTGGTCAGGTTCGTCGAACCGGTCCAGACTTCCTGCCCGTCAATCACGATGAATTTGTTGTGCATCAACCCCTGACGGCGATCCCCGATCATCGGGATACCCGCTTCCTTCAGCGTTTCCGGGACGGCGCGGTCCATATTCTCGCTCTCCATCACGAGCCGCACCCGAACGCCCCGCTTGTGAGCGCGCAGCAGCGCATCACGCACGCTTTTCAGACTCAAGCTATAGAGCGCTGCATCCACGCTGACCTGCGCCCGATCAATTGCCTGCACGATCGGCCCATCCACGCCGCCTTCTTTCTCTTTGCTCAGCGGATTGAGCGGATCGGTGAAATACAATTCAAACCAGCTATCGCTCACCCCATATCCCACGCGCAGCGGGATCGGCTTCAATACCGGGGCGCCTGCGACAGCAGTCGGCGAGGTCTCTGTCGGGGCAGCAGGCGTAGCGGTGGCAGGCTGGCCTCCCAGTCCTCGCTCCAGGAGCGGAAGCACGTAAAGCAAGACAAAGAAAAGGAGCAGGAAGATCAACGTCGTATTTCGATCCATGCGCACAGTTCGTCTACGGGGCATCTCAGACTCCTGAAAAACAAGTTTTGCTGATTATACCCTGCGTTTTTCTGACCCGCCTCAGCCAGCAACTGGAGATACTGTATCCCTCTTACGGTATAATCAGAGTGACTCTCTCCGAAAATCCAGCGAGGTCAAGATGCTTTCTCCAACTGTCACCATTACCTATCATCGCTTTGAATTTCAAAAGTGGGAACAAATCCAGGGAGAGACCATCGTCGAAACCCCCGTCTCCCTGACCGTCAACGGGCAGGTCTGGCTGACGCTGATGTGCACACCCACCGACCTGGAAGCACTGGCGCTGGGCTTCCTCTACAACGAGGGCATCATCGAAACGCTGAGCGAGGTGGCAGATGTGCGCCTCTGTGAGCATGGGGATAACGTAGATGTCTGGCTATACCACGCTGCCGAAAGGCCACAAAGCTGGCGACGCACCTCCGGCTGCAGTGGAGGCATGACCTCCATAGATGCACAGGCGCGCTGGGAAAAGTCTATCGAGAACACCGGGCCGCGTCTCACCCCGCAACAGGTAGAATCGCTGGTTGAAAAACTGCTCCAGGAGCAGGAACTGTATCGGGATACAGGAGGCGTGCACTCCTCCATCTTGAGCGATGGCGATCAGGTCTTGCTGCGCGCGGAAGACATCGGTCGCCATAATACCCTGGATAAAATCGCCGGGCAAATGCTCCTGAAGGGCATCTGGCCGCCGTTTCGCGTCCTGGTCACCACCGGGCGCATCAGCTCGGAAATGCTCCAAAAAGCCGCCCGCCTGGGGGCCGCGGTTCTGATTTCCCGTACCTCCCCGAATGCGCTTTCCATCGCTCTGGCGGAACGCTACGGGATCACCCTGATCGGCTACGCCCGCCGCCATCGCTTCAATCTCTATACCCATCCCTGGCGCATCGAGCAAAGCGCCCTCCTGACCCCCGCACAACAAGCCGAAAATCCTGCCTCGTAGCCTCTCGCTCACCCTTCGATGATCCCACCCCCGATCAGCACGTCCCCCTGGTAAAAGACCGCCGCCTGGCCCGGCGTGACATCCCGAAGCGCCATCTCAAAACGGACTTCTGCCCGATCCTCACCCTGCGGCTCCACCCATCCCGGAACCTCGCGCGCGGTATAGCGAATCTTGACCTCGGCCTGAAACGGCGCCTCCGGCACGCGCCCGCAGGTCCAGTTGATCTGTCCGACGCGCAGACTGCGCTGTCCCAACTCCTCGGCGCGACCGACGATCAGCGCATTGGCGCTCACATCTTTGGCGATCACGTACAGTGGATACGGCGCAGCGATCCCCAGCCCCTTCCGCTGCCCGATGGTATAGGCCGCCAGTCCCTGATGCACCCCTATCTTTCGCCCCTGCGTATCCAGGATCGGCCCCGGTTGCAACATCTCCGGCGCATTCCGCCGCAAAAAAGCCCGATAGTCCTCCCCTGCCAGGAAACACAAATCCTGACTATCCGGCCGGCTGGCTGTGGGTAGCCCAAAGCGAGAAGCCAGGGCTCGCACCTGTTCTTTTGTATACTCCCCTATTGGGAAAAGCGCCCGTGAAAGTTTTTCCTGCGTCAGCACATAGAGCACGTAGGACTGGTCCTTGGTGCGATCCACCGCCCGCAGTAGCTCATAGCGTCCGTCTTCGGTGCGTCGCAGGCGTGCATAATGCCCGGTCGCCATCGCCTCCGCCCCAATCGCCAGCGCATGGCGCAGGAGAAAATCCCAGCGAATCTGCCGATTGCAAAGCAGGCAGGGATTGGGAGTCTGCCCACGGCGATAGCCCTCCAGAAAATACTCCACCACGGTCTGGCGAAAGATTTCGCGCGCATCTATGACGTAGAACGGGATCCCCAGACGAGCCGCCACCCGTCGCGCCAGCGCCATCGAATCCGGCGTACAACAGCGATTGGAATCCTCCTTTCCCGGCTCCGACCACAGGCGTAGCATCATCCCCACGACGTCATATCCCTGCTCCCGTAACAGCGCGGCGGCGACGGAAGAATCCACCCCGCCTGACATGGCAACCACCACGCGCTTCATCTTACCTGCTCCCCTTGCAGGGCACGCGCCTGCTCCACGCAGCGCGGCAAAACATCCAGAAATGCCTCCACCTCCTCTGCTGTCGTTGGTGCGCCCAGCGTCACGCGCAGCGATCCGCCTGCCCATTCCCGCTCCAGGCCGCAGGCCAGCAAGACTTCGCTCGGCTCCGGCTGGCCGCTCTTACAGGCAGAGCCAGAAGAACAGGCGAAGCCGGCAGCATCCAGGAGCTGGAGCAAGAGATTCCCATCCACTCCCTTGAAGACGAAGGAGGCATGGTTCGGCAGCCGGTAGAGAGGATGACCGGTCAGGCGAGCCTGCGGGATACGTTCCAGCACGCCCTCGATCACGCGCTGGCGCAGATTCTGCACCCAGGCGCGACGCGATTCGCGCTCCTCGACCGCCAGCTCCAGCGCCCGCGCCATCCCGACGATATACGGCACGTTGTGCGTACCGGCGCGTCGCCCGGCTTCCTGACCACCGCCGGTTTGCACGGGCCAGAGCGGCGTGCCCTGGCGCACGTAAAGCGCGCCCACCCCCTTCGGGCCATAGAACTTATGCGCGCCAAGCGAAAGCAAATCCACCCCCAGCGCCTGCACATCAATCGGAAGGTAGGCGGCGGCCTGCACCGCGTCGGTGTGAAAAGGAACCCCCTGCGCCCGGCACAGGGCCGCGATCTCGGCAACGGGATTGATGCTGCCGATTTCGTTGTTGGCATACATCACCGAGACCAGGGCCACATCCGGCCCCAGTGCCTGCTTCACCGTCTCCGGATGCACGATCCCGAAGGCATCTACCTCCAGCCACTCGACCTGAAAACCTTCTTCCCGTTCCAGAGCCTGTGCCGTCCTGGCCACCGCCGCATGTTCCACGCGCGCCGTCAGAATGCGCCGCGCGCCAACCATCTCTCGCCGCGCCCGCGCCACGCCGCGCAAGGCCAGATTATCGGCTTCGCTACCGCCGGAGGTAAACACGATCTCCTGGGGATGGGCTCCGATCAGGGCCGCGATCCGCTCTCGCGCCTCCTCCACCGCGTTCTCCGCCTGCTGGCCGTAAAAGTGAACCGAGGAAGGATTCCCGAAGACCTGGCGGAAATAGGGGAGCATCGCCTCCAGAACACGCTCATCCAGCGGCGTTGTCGCCGCATAATCCAGATACACCCGCTTCATCATGTCCTCCTTCATGCGACCAGCGGCCGGCGCGGAATAAAGCGCCCCATCCCCTGCTCGCCCAGCCAGCGATCCCCATCCACGATCAGGCGGCCGCGCAGGAACACCTTTTCCGGATACCCCACCAGCTCCCAACCCTCGTACAGGTTGTAATCGGTGCGCTGGTGGGAATAAGCAACGCCATACGTCAGGCGGCGCTCCGGGTCCCAGATCACCAGATCGGCATCCGAACCGGGCAGGAGAGCGCCTTTGCGGGGATACAGGCCGAAAATCTTCGCCGGATTGGTGCTGGTCAGCGCCACAAATTGATGGGGTGTAATGCGTCCGGCGCGCACGCCGTATGTCCAGAGCAGCGGCAAGCGATCCTGCACCCCTGGCACCCCGTTCGGAATCTTCGTGAAATCCCCGGCCCCCAGCTCCTTGCCGGGGATCGCCACCGCTCTTCCCTCGTAAAGGATCGGCTTTGTGCCATCGTAGAAAAACGGGCAGTGATCCGTACCGATCACATCAATCAGCCCCTCCTTCAACCCTTCCCAGAGTCGGGCGTTATCGGCGGCGGTGCGCATGGGCGGCGAACAGATCCATTTTGCCCCATCCGGGCGGCGCAGGTGATCCTCGGTGAAAAACAGATACTGTGGGCAGGTCTCCCCAAAGATACGCACCCCGCGCTCGCGCGCGTAGCGCAGCATATCCACCTCACCGGCAGCGTTCATATGCACGATATAAAGCGTTGCGCCGCTGACAGCGGCCATCCCTGCCAGGCGCAAGCCAGCCTCCACCGCCCCCCAGGCCGGGCGCGTTCGGGCGTGCCATTCCGGAGCGGTATGTCCTGCGGCCAGCGCCTGCTCAACCAGCGTTTCGATCACATCCCCATTTTCGCAATGAGCCATCACCAGGATCCCATGCTTCTGAGCGATCTGCATCGCCGCGAAAATCTCCTTATCCCCCAGGCGCAGCCGTCCATTATAAGCCGTAAACACCTTGATCGAAGGCATCCCTGCCTCCACCAGCCAGGGCAACTCCTGGGCCAGCGACTCATTCCAGCGCGTCAGATTCATGTGAAAAGAATAATCAATGGCCGCCTTTTTCGCCTTCTCCTGCCAGGCCGCCAGCGATTGATGCAACGTCGGAAAATCCAGAGAAACGAAATCCAGCACCGTCGTCGTTCCCCCGAATGCGGCTGCCTTATGCCCGGTATAATGATCATCGCTGGAGACGGTCCCGAACATCGGCAAATCGAAATGCGTATGGGGGTCCACGCCGCCGGGCGTGATAAATTTCCCTCGGGCATCCAGGATCGTCGCCCCGGGCACCGTCAGCTCGCGTCCGATCTGAGCGATCTTCTCACCCTGGATCAACACATCGGCCTCGAAAATTTCCGAGGCGGTGATCAAAGTCGCGTTCTTAATCAAAATCATCTTCACCTCCGGGTTCAAACCTCAGGGATGATTATAACCGTATCCTGGGACAAAAGGATAAGAAGGAAAAATTCACGGGCGGTCTTCCAGGCCATCCCCCTTTGCCTGGCTGGCTCGTGCTCCATTCAGGCCGGTCTTCGGGTGCGCCTTCCCCTCCGACCCGGCGCCACCTGCCGCGCCCGACGCGTTGCTGCCCCTTCCGCCTGAAGATCCCGCCCCCCTGTCCTGTATTCCCCACCATGCCAAACCCTGTCCCCCGCTACCGTCCATCTCGCCGTCTCCCATCCCGCTGTCCATCCCCCGTCCACAGTCCGCCGTCCATCTTGCCGTTTGCTGTTCGCCGTCCCTCCATCGTCCCCCGTCTATCGTCCACCCCGCGGTCCGCCGTCCGCGGTCCTCATTCGTTTATTCGTTCCCCATTCGTTGACGGTTTGCCTCCCCCCCCCGACAGGCTGGAAAGCCTGCCCTACGGCAGCCTGCCGTCCGCCGTCCATCCCGCGGTCTGCCGTCCGCGGTCCTCATTCGTTTATTCGTTCCCCATTCGTTGACGGTCTTCCCTCCGCCAGGCTGGAAAGCCTCCCCCTCCACCGTCCACGGTCTATCCTCCACCGTCCATCCCGCGGTCTGCCGTCTGTGGTCCGCCGTCTGCATTCGTTTATTCGTTCCCCATTCGTTGACGGTCTTCCCTCCCCCAACAGGCTGGAAAGCCGCCCTACCTCCGTCCATCCCGCGGTCTGCCGTTCGCGGTCCTCATTCGTTTATTCGTGCCCTATTCGTTGACGGTTCGCCTCCCCCGACAGGCTGGAAAGCCTGCCCTACCTCCGTCCATCCCGCGGTCTGCCGTCCGCCGTCTGCATTCGTTTATTCGTTCCCCATTCGTTGACGGTTTGCTCCTCCCCTGACAGGCTGGAAAGCCTGTCCTACGGCGGCCTGCTGTCCTCCGTCCATCCCGCGGTCTGCCGTCCGCCGTCTGCATTCGTTTATTCGTTCCCCATTCGTTGACGGTCTTCCCTCCCCCAACAAGCTGGAAGGCCTGTGCTACGGGTGACCACGGTCTATCGTCTACCGTCCATCGTCCGTTATAATTCGCAAAAACTTCCCGCTGGAGGTTCCCCATGTCCCGCTTTCCCCGATTCCTCATTCTGTTCCTGACCCTCAGCCTCTTGCTCACCGCCTGCCGACCGCCGACCGCTGACCGCAGACTGCAGGCAGACGATGGACGGTTGACCGTGGACGGTGGGCAGACAGGCACTCCCACCCCCACATTTGCTCCTACTCTTACTGCAACCCCCACCGAAACCGAAATTCCCCAACCTTCCCTCGAATCCCTTGGCCTCTTTGCCGAAACCCAGGCCCTTCTCAAGCGCCAGGGCTGGGACATCGCCTGGGACGCCCAAAATGCCCGATACCTCATCCGCCAGCGCGCCTGGGACGAAGCCAATCAGACCTTCACCTCCCAACTCACCCACGAAGCAGGCTGGATTGACCTCGAAGGCAACCTCCACTTCACCGCCACCTATTTCTCTGCCCAAGAAAACGAAGATGGCACCTGGCAAGACACCTCCACCACCGAAGACATCGTCGTTGACCTGAAAAACCTCCCCCCAAATCCCTACCTCATCATCAAGCAGCAACTGGACGAAAACGGCAACCCCATCTCCTTTCAGGAAAAACTCAAAACCCCCGGCTTCCACCTTCTGGAAACCAAAAACCCCGCCTTTGAAAAAACCGGCATCCTTACCCTCACCTATCTTGATGAAAACGGCATCCCAAAAACCCTCACCTACAACCGTGAACTCAACTTTCTCCAAATGCCCGAAATCTCCACCGACCTGCGCCACCCCACTCCTATCCCGATTGAAGCCGTCCACTCCCTGGCTGCCTTGCAATTCATCCTCCTGCGCTACGGCGACGGCCAGCCTTTCCCCACTGAAAACTTCCCCGGATGGTCATTACAGTTTTACTATTACCCTGAAAATGATACCAAACAAGCCATTCTATGGCCCCGCAATGGAGAAACTGCCAAATACATCCGTTTCATCGGTGAAAAAGACTTCAAAATTCCCTGGTTTATGATCCTCTTGCCCGATGGCACCGCCTATCCATCCGCTCCAGTTGAAATCTTCAACCCCAAAGACCCGCAAAATCCCAAAGACGGCAATGAAAAGCTGATCCTTTTCCCGGTTTTTCTTGGCAAGATGAGCTATCCACAACGCTACTTTTTCAATCTTCAATATCTCAAACCCACCGAGTTTAATGCTTTATTTAAGCAAAGAATTCTTACTTTGGCTCAAGAAGGTGGATATTTTTCCAAAACCAACATCGGCAAATGGACCGACTTCTACGACCCCTCCTCCCTCGACTCCCTGCTGGGGATGGAAGGGAATGATGTGAATAATGTGAGAGTTTACAGTGCAGACGGCAACGGCACATATAAGCTTGAAACTGCACTTGCTATTGGATACGACCTATTGAAGTCTTCCAATGTAGCCGAAGTCGTTGTTTATGATCAGAACGGTAATATCGTGCCATTTTACTTGGACAGCAACCTTCAACAATGTGTTTTGGTAATAAGCCCGTGAATCGGGAGACCGTCCACAGTCCACGAATGCCTGACCACGAGTGCACGAATGTCCGCGCCGCATTCGCGCATTTGCGATTTATTCGTGGACGGTCCCCTCCTCCACCTGCCAGAAAATACATCCTTGCCTCGAACCACCTCTTCAAAGCGTGCTAAAATTTGAACAGGAGGCCTGCCATGGAACGCGAAACACTTTTCGCCCTGCTCAAAAGTCAGCAAGACACCCTGCGCCGACAATTCTTCGTTGCTTCCCTCTCGGTATTCGGGTCGGCAGCCCGCGACCGCCTGCGCAAACAAAGTGACATAGATTTGCTGGTCGAATTCGAGCGCCCGGTGGGATTATTCGCCTTCATCCGCCTCAAACTCTACCTGGAAAACCTGCTCGGCCGCCGCGTTGACCTGGTCACCCCCGCCGCCTTACGTCCCGAACTGCGCCAACAAATTTTGCAAGAAGCAATCCATGCCCTCTAGAAACTGGTCCATGTACGCGCAGGACATTTTGACCTGCATTACCAAAATCGAACAATACACCGCAGGTCTTGACTACGCCCACTTCGAAGCCGACGAACGCACGGTAGACGCCGTCTTGCGCAACCTGGAAATTATCGGCGAAGCGGCGCGCCAGATTCCCCGTGACGTCAAAGCCGCCCACCCCGATTTGCCCTGGACAGAAATGCAGACCATGCGCAACATCGTCGTTCACGAATATCACGGCGTCAACCTGCAAATCATCTGACAGACCGTCAAAGAAGACCTGCCCGCGCTTGTGCCGCTTTTGGAAAAAATCCTGCAAAAATAGACTTCATGCCATGCCCCGCCTCACACGGACCCTTACCCTGCTCCTCACCCTCAGCCTCCTCCTCGCCTCTTGCGGACCGCAGACCGCCGACCGCAGACCGCAAGCGGACGGCGGACAACCGACCGTCCCCTCTCCCCCCCTCACCCTCTCCCCTTCTCCAGCCGTCCCCCTTACCATCACCCCCACCGAAATTCCTCAACCCTCCCTCGAATCCCTCGGCCTGACTGCTGAAATCCAGCAAATGTTCAACCACCAAGGCTGGGACATCGCCTGGAACGCCCAAAATGCCCGCTATACCCTCTCCCAACTCGCCTGGGACGAAGCCAATCAGACCTTCACCTCCCAAAAAACCCACGAAATCGGCTTTATTGACACCGAAGGCAACCTTCACTTCACCGCCACCCAATACTCCGCCAGCGAAAACGAAGATGGCACCTGGAAAGACACCTCCACCACCCAGGACATCGTCATTGACCTGAAAAACCTCCCCCCAAATCCCGACCTCATCATAAAGCAGCAACTGGACGAAAACGGCAACCCCATCTCCTTTCAGGAAAAACTCAAAACCCCCGGCTTCCACCTTCTGGAGACCAAAAACCCCGCCTTTGAAAAAACCGGCATCCTCTCCATAACCATCGAAATAAACGGCACACCCACAACCTTCGTCTACAACCGTGAGCTTGGCTTCC
>Ga0081479_114927_pt1 | contig 11989 bp, 12 predicted proteins | sample MamHotmetagenome_FD_70984 | JGI IMG/M metagenome (GOLD analysis project Ga0081479, IMG submission 70984) | Hot spring cone microbial streamer communities from Mammoth Hot Spring (Liberty Cap Streamers), Yellowstone National Park, USA - T=72 v2... | ecosystem: Environmental > Aquatic > Thermal... | reverse complement strand
TGTAAGAATAGGAGTGTTTGAAATATTTAAAAGTATAGTTAGATGCTCAGAGATTTTTTGAAATATTGTAAAATAAAGATTAGAGCTTTGTATTTTTACCTTCTTGGTGGAATTTTTGCTATTAAAATTTTAACTGCCACCAAGGAGTTTTTTTAGATGTTCTATTTATATTTGAATTTCTCACCCGAGGTATGTATTTAAATTTAATACTTTGTTATTTTATAAAAATAAAAAATTCTTTGGAATGCTGTAAAGTTTGAGCCGATAGCTATTAAAAGAATGCTGTAAAAAACCATTCCGGATAAAAGTCCAATAATTAAAAATATTGACCTTTCTGGTCTTTCAAAAGCACCTATTTTACATTCATATCCAAGACCTTCACATCTTGCCCTTGTGTAGCTTGTCATAAATGAGCCGATTATAGCCACTGCACCAATCAAAAAAAACAAATCATCATCCTTGTACAGATAAATCAAAGCAAAAATTGGAACCACGTCAGAGTATCTATCTATGACAGAATCTAAAAAAGCTCCAAAAGTTGAAGTTTTGTTATACTTTCTTGCAAGGTAGCCATCAAGCGCATCAAAAATATTTCCAAAAAGAATAAAAATCCCTGCGATAAACAGATAATTTAGATAAATAAAATAACTTCCAATAAAAATTAAAATCAAACCACAGATGGTTAGAAAGTTTGGAGTTATGTTTAATCTATACAGAAAATCTACAAATGGAGCTGTTTTTTCTTCCCAAATAGGTTTTATATTTTTTATGAACTGACTCATCTGTTTTTCACTATGTTTATAAATTTTTTTACTTTATCTAAATCTTTAACGCCCGGAGATACTTCTAACTTTGATGATGCATCAACTCCATAGGGTTTTACATGGTTTAAAATTTCTTTAATATTGTTTTCAGACAGACCGCCAGAGATGACTACTTTGTCATACACGTCTGTAATCTTTTTCAAGAGATTTAAATCTATCATCCCCCCCGTCCCGCCATAAACACCTTCTTTAAATGCATCAACTAAAACTGTAATATCTTCATTTTTAAACATCTTTATTTTTTCTAAATCTAATTCATCTTTAACTCTGATTGCCTTTATAACTCTATCTTTCGGAAATTTTTTAACAAAATCTAAATCTTCATCTCCATGAAACTGGACAAAATCAGCTATGTTTAAAAGTTCTAAAACCTGCTCTAAACTTGGATTTACAACAACCGCAACAAGCTTACTATTTTTTAGCTTTTCTTTTATTTCTTTAATTCTTTCAATGTCAACATATCTTGGACTTTTTGGATAGGTTATAACACCTATATAATCTGCTTTATACTCTGATATCTCTTTTGCTTGACTTGGCAGAGTTATACCACAGATTTTAACGATCATCTTACTTTTTTAGTTAAAGCTTCTTTTATCTTTTTCTTCAAACCCGATACAGATAAGCCAAGTTCTTCCATTACTTCCCAAGCCGGACCAGATATACCAAATCTATCTTCAACACCATGTCTTACAAGGATAGTTGGATAATTTTCTGCTAAAACTTCTGCCACTGCACTTCCAAGACCGCCGATTATAGAATGCTCTTCTGATGTAACCACTGCACCTGTTTTTTTGGCGGTTTGTATGATTAAATCTTTATCAATAGGTTTTATAGAAGACATATTTATAACTTCTACGTCTATACCTTCATCTTCAAGCTCGTAAGCAGCTTGTAAAGCCATAGAAACCATCACACCGCAGGCAATAACAGATACATCTTTACCTTCTTTTAAAACATAACCTTTGCCAAGTTCAAACTCGTAGTTTTCGGGCAATATTACCGGGAATTTTTCTCTCCCCATTCTTATATAAAAAGGCTCTTTAATCCAATGAACTTTTTTAAGAATTTTTTCCATCTCAATGCTATCTGCAGGGACGATTACATTCATATTTGGCAATATTCTCATTAATGATACATCTTCATTCATTTGATGAGAAGCTCCATCTTGACCAACAGAAACACCACCGTGAGAAGCTACAAGCTTAACGTTTAGCTTATTGTAAGCTATTTGCTGTCTGATTATCTCCCAAGGTCTTCCAGCTAAAAATATAGCAAATGAAGATGCATAAACAGTCCTGCCGGTGTAAGCAAGTCCTGCAGCTATACCAATCAAGTTTTGTTCTGCAATCCCGGCATTGAAAAATCTATCCGGATAAGCAACATGAAATTTATGAGTTCTTGTAGATTCTGATAAATCTGCATCTAAAACAACCATTTCCGGGTCTATCTTTCCAAGCTCAACCAAGATCTCCCCGTATGTATCTCTTAATGCTTTTTTAGGTAATTTATTTATATCAATTTTTTCAGCTATCAAACTACACACCTCCAGTTGTTAATTCTTGGATTGCTTTCTCGTGCTCTTCTTTACTTGGTGCAACGCCATGCCACTTAAAGTTATTCTCCATAAACGATATACCCTTGCCTTTAACTGTATGAGCTACAATCATGGTTGGCTTTCCTTTTACTTGATTTGCTTGAGTAAAGGCATCTATTATCTGCTGATAATCATGTCCGTCAATCTCTATCACATGCCAGCCAAAAGCTTCATACTTTTCTTTTAGTGGATGAATGTTTACAATCTGTCTTATATCTCCGTCAATTTGAAGATTATTATTATCAAGAATTGCTATTAAATTATCTAACTTATGATGTCCTGCAAACATTGCAGCTTCCCATGTCATTCCTTCTTGCACTTCTCCATCCCCAAGCATTACATAAACTTTATAATCTTTATTTGCAAGTCTTCCAGAAAGAGCTTGACCGATTGCTACCGACAAACCTTGACCCAAGGAACCTGTTGAAGCTTCTGCTCCGGGAACGCCGTGTTTATTTCCTTGCCATGCTGGATGACCTTGTAATCTGCTATATCCATCCGGAGTAAATCCTTTTATTTTTCTGTAAGTAGATAATTCTTCTTTTGGTATATATCCAGCTTTTGCCAACACTGAGTATAACGCAGGTGATGCATGTCCTTTAGAAAGGATAAATCTATCCCTATCTTCCCACCAAGGATTTTTTGGGTCATATCTTAAAAATCCACCAAAATATAAAACAGTTAATATATCAATGGCAGATAAAGACCCGCCAGGATGTCCAGACTGGGCGTTGTACACCATTGTGATAATATCAATTCTAAGTTCTCTTGCTATTTCTTTCAACTCTTGAATATCTCTCAACCTTATCTAACCTCCTGTAAGTTTATTACTTTTTTATAATGTCTTTAAAAAGTTTGGAAAATATGAGATTCTCCGCTTCGCTCAGAATGACGGATAAAGTCGCCTTTTCTGATGCTTATTATTCAACCTTTGACTGTTATACTTAGGGCGTAAATCAAGGATCTTCTTTTTAAATTCTATAAAGACCACTAATTTCTTACCCAAAGTATAGATATTACTTATTCATTTAGCAAAGTTCAAATTTGATATATTAAGTTTCATTAAAACACTACCGTTATTTGTAAGCTGAATTTCATTGTTTAAACCATACTCAACTGTATAATCTTTATAGATTATCTTTCTTAAATTTCCTTCTTCATAAACAAGCGTATACTCTGGTCTGTTTATCTTTAATCTATTGCCATCACATCCATACTTTTCATTCTCTTGGATGTTGAATTTTTTAGATATTAAACTTTTTAAAAGAGTTATATCTGTCAATGGTTTTGCTTGTGGCATATAAAGGGATACTAAGGATAAAATCTCTCCAGAATTACAAGATTCAAATCCTGAAGCTTTGACGCATAAAGAGTTATCTTTTCTTTCTATTGTCAAAAGATTTTTTCCAAAAGGAGATGATATATAAATTTTTTCATTTTCTCTAAATTCTCCTTTTACTAATGCTGACAAACCAGAAACCATCGCAGAACCGGCAAAGCTAAATTTATCAGGTATGGCATTATCTTTTTGTTTTATCTCTTTAAATTTATTTTCACAGTAAAAAGGTTGAAACGTAGTCGTAGAACAAGAGTTTAAAAATAAAGTAGAAAACAGAACAATAACTAGAAATTTTAAATTTTTCATCTTACTTACCTCAAATCTTTAAGCTTTCTTAAAACTCTTCCTTTTTGATTTGGCTCTCCTTCTCCCTTTTTATCTATTAATTCTAAAGCTTTTTTGTAGTACTCTACAGCATCTTGTTTTTTGTTTAATTTTAGTAAAATATCTGCATAATGCTCATTTAGTACTGGGTCATCTTGCATTTTTTCAAGTGCTTTTTTTATCAGCTTTTCAGCCTCAGTATAATTACCCTTTTTGTAGTACCCCCAACCAAGGCTATCTAAATAAGCAGGGCTATCTGGCATTTTCTCAAGTGCTTTTTTAACAAGTTTAATGCCCTTGTCTATGTTTATTTTTCTGTCTATGTAGGTATATCCAAGATAATTTAAAGCATCAGGGTAATCCGGTCTTAGCTCTAAAGATTTGTAAAGGGATTTTTCAGCATCTTGCCAATTTCCAAGTTTATCAAGATAAATCGCCTTTATAAAATGAACAGTTGGGTCATTCGGTGCTATACTTTCAGCTTCTTTAACAAGCTCAAGTGCTCTTTTTGTATTTCCTTTCTTGTCTTCTATATCAGCCATTGATAAAAGAATTTTATAATCCTTAGTGTTTTGGACATAAAGTTTGTTTAAAATTTCTAAAGCTTTATCGTACTCTTTTAGGTTTAGATAAACGCTAACAAGTCTATCAATAAGTTCTTGGTTGTTCGGCTGTTGTTTGTATAACTCTTCATAAATTGCTTTTGCATTTTGGTAATCTTCCAATGTTTCATAAGCCATTCCAAGCATAAATTTTAGGAATGGATTATCCGGATTTTTTTGTGAAGATTTTTTTAAATCTTGTAAAATTTCGTTAGATTTACCATACTTTATGTAAAGTAAAAATTTCTTTAATATAGCATCGTTATCTTTTGGATTGAGTCTGATGATTTTATCTATGGTTTCTGCAGCATTATTGAAGTCATCTTTATCTACGTAAATCTGAAATAGCCTGTTTAAAGCTTCAAGATTATTAGGGTCGTCTTTTAGTATGTTTTTGTAGATTTCTATCGCTTTCTCATAACTGCCGGATTGTCTGTAAATTTCGCCAAGAAGTTGCCATGATGGTTTGTATCTTTTGTCGATTTGTAAAGATTTTTTTAGATATTCTTCTGCTTTTTGTGTGTTGTTCTCAAAAAGATATATTCTTGCTATTTTGTAATAGATAGATGGGTCATCTTTTTTTATTTTAGCAAGGTTTTCTAAAAGCTCTTTTGCTTTGTTTAAATTTTTATTTTCAATATATTGGTCAATCAAAGCTGAAATTATTTTTTCATTGTTTGGAAATTTTTTATACCCTTCTTCCAATACGGATAAAGCTTCTTTTTGATTTTTCGTTGCGTTGTAAAAGAATGATAAAAACAGATAAGTTTCTGGGTCGTTTTTAAATCTCTCTTTGTAAGTTTTTAGCAATTCAAAAGCTTCTTCTTTTTTACCAAGACTGTATGCGAGGAAAATCGTTTCTCTGTAGACTGCAGGTGTGTCAGGCATACGTTTAACGGCTTCTCTGCAAAATTCGTAGGCTGTTTTTATATCATGCCTGTCTTTGGCTTTCTTACATATTCCATAATAAAATAATGGATTTTCTGAAGATGGTTTTATTTTTATGCCTGCAAATGCAGTATTACACAAAACAAGTGCTGATAATAAAAGTTTTTTCATTATTTACTCCTAAATACTAAAACAGCAGTTTTTGTTCCTTTGAGTATTTTATAAGATGTAGAACCTATAAACGACAACTTTCCGCCTTTATCTTTTCTTTTACCTGTAGCTATCAAGTCAACGTTTTTTTCTTCTGAAAACTTTAAAATTTCCCTTTCTGGAAGACCTTCTTTGTATACAACTTCAATTGATGGATACTCTTCTTTTAGCTTTTGTAATTTTTCAATCTTATGCTGTCTTACTTTTTCATAAACTGATTTTATATGAGTAAAATGTGAATCATTATCAACGTGAATTACTGTAACCTTTGAATTATAAATAGATGCTAAATCCAATGAAAATTTTAATGCTTCTTCAGAAGTAGGCAAAAAGTCGTAGGCAACAAGTATATGATTATACTGAGTTTTGTCTTCTTTTATAACAAGCACCGGAATTTTAGACCTTGATGCTATTCTTAAAGAGTTACTACCTATGGCTTTTTCTTCAATCTCTGATTTTTTATGAGATTTTACAATAATTAAATCAATATCGTTGTTTTCTGAAAATTCTAAAACAGACTCAACAACTTGACCTTGTAAGATAATTGGAACTACGCATAAACCTTCCGCTTCAAGTTTTTGTTTATATTCAGATAAAGTTTCTTTAGCTTTTTCTTTTAAAACTTTTTGTAAATTCAAAAGAGCTTCTTTTTCTTCTGTCGGAAGCTCATCAAAAAATGGAACGCTTAGCGGCTCTAAAACATAAACAATATAAACTGTTGCATTCTTAGCTTTGGCAATTTTAGAGCCGGCTTCTAAAACAGTCTTACTATCTTCTGTTAAGTCGATTGCTGTTAGTATCTTACGAAGCATTTTTGATTTTTTCCTTAGCGTATTCCATCAAGCCACCGGCTTTTAAAATAGCTTGTAGATTTTCCGGTAGAGGTTTTATCTTATACTCTTTATTTTTAGTAACATTTCTTATAACACCTTGGTTAATATCGATCTCTAAAATATCTCCTTCCTCAGCCTCTCTTGCAGCTTCTGGAGATTCTATGATTAATAAGCCTAAGTTAATAGCATTTCTAAAGAATATTCTTGCAAAAGATTCAGCTACTACTGCAGCAATTCCAGCCCCTTTGATGGCAAGAGGAGCGTGTTCTCTCGAAGACCCACAGCCAAAGTTTTTGCCAGCAACAAGTATATCACCTTCTTTTACTTTTGATGGAAATGTTGAGTCTGCATCTTCCATTACGTGTTTTGCAAGCTCTTTTGGGTCTGTAGTCACAAGATATCTTGCAGGTATTATTTGGTCTGTATCAACGTCATCTTTAAACTTCCAAACTCTTCCTCTAATCATAATTTCCTCCTAAATTTTTTAAACATCTTGTGGCATCTTCAATTAGCAATTTTAATCCATAAGTATTTACAAAAAAATTATTCTTATTATATTTTAACGCGTTTTCAATGTCTCGTATTTGAGATAAAACTTTGTTTTTATTGTCTTTATCTTTTAAAGAAATAAACTTGTTAAAATAAATTCCATCTAAGAATGAAACATAGTGAATATTATCAACATTTTCAGAATATTTAATAAATTCTATGATTTCGACAATTTGCTTATCTTGAGCCCCACCACTCTCTTTTATATGCTTTGCTTCTATTATGAAATAATGTTCACAGATTTTAATTACTATATCAGGATACTTATTTTGATGTTCTCTACCAAATCTATAATCAAGATGTTTCCTTTTTGTAAAATCATCGAATATTTCTTTATCAGATTTATTACTATCAGGCAGTAGATAGCATATTTTCTTACCTTCAAAATCTTTTAGATTTTCTACTTTCAGATATTCAGTATTAGAGATATTTAATATGTTCTCCAAAAGTGTCTCAATTTTTTTTATACCTAATTTGCCTTTCTTTCTAGAAGCTCCAGCATCATATAATACTTGAACAGTTGTATTTGTATAACCTAATCTATCGTAGATTTTTCTTCTATTTTCACAATAAAGCTCTAATATGCTTTTTAATATATCTTTTTTTTCTTCATTGCTATAGTCTTTAAAAGTTGAATAAGAAATATCTAAGGTTTTCCAAAAAGCGACAAACTCAGTATATTGAATTTGCTCAGCAGATTCAATTAAGTTAAGAATATTATTAAATATTTTTTGTAGTACTGCTTCAGTATTTCCCTGTTCTTCTTTTAGTACACAATATGTAACTATTAGTTCTCTAAGTTTCTCTACTCTACTTATTAGTTCTTCATCATTTACAATTATTTGGTTTATAAAATATGAATCGTCAAAAATGTTTTCTTTATACTTTAAAGATTCGTTCCAATAGTAAAAATTATATCTTAATTCTACCATAGCTACAAATTCTCCTTTAAGATCTTTAAAACTTTATTAATATCTTTTTCTTTAACCGATTTATAAAATACATTTTCTATCCTTTGGTTTAAAATTGACCAAGGAAACGTTTCTATTATTTTTTTTACTTGCAATAAGCCTAAATATTTCCTTGTGTACATACTGTCAGAATATTTATACGTAGTCATAAACTCACTATCTGTGATGTCTCTTAAATATTCAAGAATTAAATTAAAATAATCCTTTAAGAGATATTGTATATGAATAGGTAAAATGGGATTTAAAAATATTTGAATTGGATGTGTCCTATAAGGCTTAGAAACTATAATTCCATCAGCTTGAAAATCTTCTTGTATTATATATAATCCTGCCCTTTTATCTAAAGAACCTGTGTCTATCGTTCTAATATATAGAATATTTGATGCTATTTTGTTATAAAGCTGCTGGTTAACTTTTATTTCCTTTTTAGTATATCCTATCTTACTAAAATCATTTGCATCAACAACAATAATAGATTTATCTCCTTTATTACTCTGCACTTCATCATGCGTTAAATAAAATTTTACACTCAAAGGATTTTTTGCTTTGTGTCTCTCCACAAAATCCTCAAATTCGTTCCCAGCTCTGTAATGATTTCTTGGTGTTAAAATGTAGATTCTTTTTTTGATATTTGTATCACTAATCTTCAAACCTTCAAACACAACATCATGGATAGATATTTTATCTTTTCTCTCAAAAAAGAAAATACCAACATTTATACCTGTATTTTCAAATATTTTTTTCTCAAAGATAATGGCTTTATTTATTCTATATACTTTAAAAAACATATCTCTTATTTTCTTTGCTCCTGAAGAGCTAAAAATAAAATTAGTTGGAATTACATATATCATTTTTTGTATTTTATGATTTAAATCGTTAATCAATGCTATCTGATAAAGGTCTTGATATCCCTTATTATCTCCTTGAAAATACTGCAGATATTTTTGTGTTTCTTTATGTTTTTTTATATATCCAATGTATAAATAAGGTGGATTTGTAATGTGGTAAACAGGTAAATCATCGTTTAGTAAATACTCAGGATAGTTTTTTAAAGTATCTAAACATTTTATATTTTCTGAAGCAATTTCTTTTGGTATCCCATAATCTTCTGCTCTTTTTACAGCTTTTTCTACAATTTCACTCTGAATATCAAATAAAAAAATATGTTTTCTAAAATACTCAATTCTTTTATCTTCCGGTATGTTTTTAAGTATTGGCAGAATTAGATTTCCCTCTCCACCAAATAGGTCTAAAAACTTATAGCCATACAACTTATCTTTTATTTCGGGAAAAATAAACTCATTAAATACTTCTTCTGATGTAAAATGTTGTCCAAATAATCTATATCTATCAACTTTTTGGTTAATAAAGCTTATATTTTGAATATCAAGCATTGTAGACATAGAATTATACTTCCCTATCAAATTTAATTTAGAATTATTATAACAAAAATAAAAGGAGGCAATTTATGAGAATAGTTAGCGGTATGCGTCCTACAGGAAAGCTTCACTTAGGACATTACTTTGGCGTTATAAAAAACTGGCTAAAATTACAAGATAACAATGAATGTTTTTTCTTTGTTGCAGATTGGCATGCATTGACAAATAAATACAAAGAAACATCCGATTTAAAACAAAATATTTACGACCTTGTAATAGACTGGCTTTCTTGCGGTATTAATCCGGATAAGAGCACTATCTTTGTCCAATCAGGAGTTAAAGAACACAGCGAGCTTGCATTACTCTTTGGCATGATAACACCAAAAAGCTGGCTTGAACTAAATCCATCATACAAAGATTTAAAATTTAATTTAATTTTTCAATACATAAGAGACTTTCTATTTGGAAAAAACATAAAAATAGACCAAGACAAATTACACGAGATTGTATATAAAGCTTTTTACCACAAAAAAGATATAGATTACGAAGGATTAACGAAAGATTTAACAGATTTAAAAATCAAACAAGAGATAGTAAATGAAATAGTTCACAACATAAAAGAAGGAGATATTGGAAAAGATATAGACACATTCGGATTCTTTGGATACCCTATCTTAATGGCAGCCGATATCTTAATTTATAATGCAGATGCGGTTCCGGTAGGAGAAGACCAGCTACCACATATAGAGATAACAAGAGAAATAGCAAGAAGATTTAACAATCTTTATAGCCCTATATTTAAAGAACCACAAGCCCTATTAACAGAATCATCAAAGCTTCTTGGAACAGACGGCAGAAAAATGTCTAAATCTTACAATAACACAATAGCGTTAAGCGAGCCAAGAGAAACTCTTGAGAAAAAAGTATTATCTATGAAAACAGACCAACAAAGACTTAAAAAAACCGACCCGGGAAGACCGGAAATCTGCAATGTGTTTTCTTATCATAAATATTTCACAGATTCGCAGGAAGTAGATAAAATTCAAGCAAAATGTAGAAACGCCGAAATAGGATGTGTAGAGTGTAAAAGAACTTTATTTGAGAATATAGATAAATTTTTATCTCCTATAAGAGAAAAAAGAAAAGAATATGAAGAAAATATTGGGTACGTTGAAAAAATAATTATAACCGGAACCCAAAAAGCTAAAGAAGCTGCAAAAGAAAATATAAAGGATGTTAGAAATGTAATGGGGTTGATAAACTTTTAAAAAAGTTACAAATTTTTAATTTGACTTTTACTGTAAAATAAGGTAATATTTAATAAGTATGAAATTAAAAATTATATCAGGAGGTATTAAAGATGAAAAAGTTATTCGTAGTAGCGTTAGCAGTAGGTTCGGTAACATTAGCAAGCTGTTCAAGTGCAACCTATGCGACAAAGGAGTATGTAGACCAACAGGTAGCAGGGGTTGCTGAAAAAGTTAACTCTGTAGATGCTAAATTATCAGCATTAGAGAAAGAAGTTGCTACTTTAAAATCTTCTGGAAATGCTACAGCAGCAAAGGTTAGCAATTTAGAAGCTCAAATTAATCAAATGAAAAACGCATGCCCAGAAGCATGCAAAGGAAAAATTTCTGCTTTAGAAAAAGATGTTGCTGAATTGAAAGAAAAAGTAGAAAAACAATCTTCTCATATGGAAAAAGAGGTTGAAAAATCTATGAGAAAATAATTTTCTTTCCACCCTCCCTCTGGTGGGAGGGATTTATTATAAGGAATTTTTACTAAAATATGTTCATATATTCAAAAGATTTAAGTCATAAGTCATAAGCTTTTATTAAGCTGAAGAATAATTAAAATCGCTACACATTACGAAGATCTCATTTTCTTCCTTCTTGCAACTTATTCTTTTTGCTTCTTTTATCTCTCAATGGTGTAAAATTCACATTTTCTTCTTTAAGCTGAGACCGTTCTAAAAATCCACATCGTCATTCTGCAGCCGGCGAAGAATCTCCTGTATTGTTTCTTTCCTTTTAAAACACATTAACATGAGATCCTTCACTTCGTTTAGGATGACAAAGAACGACCCAATGGTGTCATTTTTTTAAGCTTGATCTTTAAAATGATATTTATCATTGTTGACTTATTTATATCTTTCAAAGCAATTGAAAGACATATTGGTTAAACCTTCTAAATCATGACAACTTTCGGAAGTTGACCAAAGCTCATAAATAAAAACTATTGTTATCACAATTAATATGAAGCTCTACTTTCATAAAGATACCACATATTAAGAAATCAATGAAGTCTTTTAGTAAATTTTGAATTTAATAAAACTTTTTAATTTAAGTTTATCAGGCAGCAACCAGTGTTTTAAATGTAGCAATTAAAGAAGGATTTTCTAAGAATAATTGATCATTTAAAAAGAGATTTTGTGATTTGAAAATTGATTATTTCTTGTCGGATTTTTCTATGATAA
>Ga0081479_111115_pt1 | contig 12007 bp, 8 predicted proteins | sample MamHotmetagenome_FD_70984 | JGI IMG/M metagenome (GOLD analysis project Ga0081479, IMG submission 70984) | Hot spring cone microbial streamer communities from Mammoth Hot Spring (Liberty Cap Streamers), Yellowstone National Park, USA - T=72 v2... | ecosystem: Environmental > Aquatic > Thermal... | reverse complement strand
TTCTACAATCCTTATTCAACAGTAATGTTTCTTTTACTACTTCTCTATATCTTCCTAAAAATTCTTTCAGAAATTCCTCCATTTTTTCCTCTCAGGGTATTGACTTATTATACTAAGTCTTAAATGTATGATTTGAATTTTTCAATAATTTCCTGTGTTTTCTCTTTTCTTGTTACTACAAGAATTGTGTCGTCACCTGCTACTGTTCCCACAACTCCTTCAATATGTATGCTGTCGATGATGCTTGCAACACCGCTTGCATTACCTGGAGGAGTAAAAATTAGAATCAAATTTTCTTCTGAGTCAATTCCCTTCACGAAGTTTTTAAATGCAATTTTTAGGCTACTCTCCAGATTTTCCTTTTCTTCTTTAAGAATTGCGTAATAAAATCCATTTTCATCTCTAACCTTTACAACATTTAGTTTTTTGAAATCTCTTGCAATTGTTGCTTGTGTTACTTTTATCTGATTTCTTAAAAGTAGTTCCTGGAGTTCTTTTTCACTTTTTACTTTTTCTCTCTGTAAAATTTCCCGTATAAGCCTTAGTCGTTTTTCATAATTTTTCATTTTTGTCTCCTTATATGCATAATTATACATTTTTATTTTGAAAATCAATACCTTTTTATGCAGTATTTTAAGGTTTAATAGCAAACAATATTTATGTATGCTGTTTTATATCGTAATTTGTGAAACTTTATTAACAAATTTGCCTTATGTTTCAAGAATGAGTTAAATACTTACTTCGAACCACCAATTTTCTTGTGTTTTAAGGGTCATCCAGATAAATTTAGGGTTAAAGTACTATAGAACAAAATTTTGCTTAACTATGCGTATTCTATGCAAGTTTTTTAAAGCTCTCATTCTACCTCTGTTTTATGACGATAAAATAAATATTTATGTTTTTAATTTTTTTATGCTAAAATATCCGTGGAAGGAGGTAGGATGGAAAACATTTTAAAAGAAAAATTGGATGAAAAGAGTCTTGAGAAATTAGAGAAAATTAACAATCCTAAAGTTTTTGAGTTTATTACGAAGTATGCTTTGCACTGCAATCCAAAAAGAATCTTTGTATCTGATGGGAGCCCTGAGGACATCGATTTTATAAGAAAAAAGGCGCTCAGTGATGGTGAAGAGATGTCTTTAAAAATTAAAGGGCACACAGTTCATTTTGATTCTTACTACGACCAGGGAAGGGACAAGAAAAATACAAAGATTCTTGTTGATGAGGGTGAATACCTTGACCCTGTTATAGAGACTGGCCCAAGAGGTCCTCTTACGGAAGAAGTTCACGAAATTATGAAAAACATAATGGATGGAAGGACTATGTATGTACTTTTTTATGTCCTTGGTCCTGAGAATTCACCTTTTACAATTCCTGCAGTTCAACTTACAGATTCTCCTTATGTTGCTCACTCTGATAACATTCTCTACAGGCAGGGCTATAATGAGTTTGTAAGGCAAGGCGAGAAACTTACAAGATTTTTCAAATTTGTCCACTCCGAAGGTGAACTCGACGAGAGAAAAACTTCAAAGAATCTCGACAAGAGAAGAGTGTATATTGACTTAAAAGATGAGATTGTTTATTCCTGCAATACACAATACGGAGGGAACACTATTGGTTTGAAGAAGTTAGCCATGCGCCTTGCTATAAAAAGAGCCTCAACTGAGGGATGGCTTACAGAACATATGCTCCTTATGGGAGTTACAGGTCCGAACGATAGGGTTTCATATTTTACTGGCGCATTCCCTTCAATGTGTGGTAAGACTTCAACTGCGATGCTTGAAGGAGAGAAAATTGTTGGCGATGATATTTCTTATATAAGGGAAATTGGGGGTGTTGCAAAGGCTGTTAATGTTGAAAAGGGGATGTTTGGAATTATCGAAGGCATAAATTCAAAGGATGACCCGATTCAGTGGAAAGCGCTTCACAGCGAAAATGAAATTATATTCTCAAATGTTTTAGTGCTTGAGGATGGATCTGTTTATCGGAACGGTCACGATGGACCGGTTCCTGAAAAAGGAATAAACCACTCAGGTGAATGGTACAAAGGCAAAAAAGATGAAAACGGAAAAGAAATTCCGCCGTCACATCCAAACGCTTGCTTTACCTTACACCTTGAAGTTTTGGGAAATGTTGATGAGAACCTGCATAACCCCGCAGGAGTTGAAGTTTCAGGGATAATTTATGGTGGAAGAGATTCTGATACCTGGAATCCTGTTTGTGAAGCGTTCAACTGGGAGCATGGAATTGTCCTCAAAGGGGCTTCAATTGAGTCAGAGACAACTGCAGCAACTCTTGGCAAAGTTGGCGTAAGAGCATTTAACCCTATGTCTAACCTTGATTTTCTTTCAATCCCAATTGGCAAGTATGTTGAGATTAACCTCGAATTTGGGAAGAAACTAAAAAAGACTCCCAAGATTTTTGGTGTGAACTACTTCCTTAAGGATACCGATGGTCGTTTCCTTAATGAGAAAAATGACAAAAAGGTGTGGCTCAAGTGGATGGAAAGAAGAGTCCATAATGAAGTAAGGGCTCTTAAGACACCTGTTGGTTTAATGCCGCTATATGAAGACCTGAAGATGCTTTTTAAACAATACCTTAACAAGGACTATTCTTATGAGGATTATGTTAAGCAATTTACACTTCGAGTAAATGAAAACCTTGTAAAAATCGAAAGATTAAGAAATATCTACTCAGAATTAAAGTTTGTTCCTACTCGTGTATTCGAACTATACAGTGAAGAAGAGGAAAGGCTTAAAGAAGCAAAGGCAAAGTTTGGAGATTACATAACACCTGATAAGTTTGAGGTAGTTGAGTGATTAGGGGAGCGGAAGCCCCCTAATTTTTAATAGTCAATTCTTAGCGTGATCTTTCCGTTCTTTATTTGCTCTTTTATTACATCGCTTGACTTGTTTGCAAGATCGTTAAGAAAATTATTTCTATCGTTTTCTTGCATAAGTTTTAGTTGCGATTCTGTTAATGAAACGGGCTCTATGGTAAATTCAAATGATTTTACGTATTTTGTTACAAAAACGATCAAGCCTTCCTGTGTTTCTTTTGAAAAATACTGGTCGAAAACGAAATTCCCAAGCGAATAAAATATAAGGGTTTTGATGTTTCGTTTTTTTGATTCGTACAATTCGATATCTTTCACAACATGGGGATGACTTCCTATAATGAGGTCTGCACCGGCATCAATAAGCGTATGCGCAAGATACCTATCACTATAAGTGCTTTTTCCAATATACTCTTCTCCAAAATGTATGACCATGATAACAAAACTATTTTCGTGGCTTTCTTTTATATCTCTTATCCATTCCGAAACTTCATCAAGATTAAAGGGATATGTTGCGTTGAATCCCACCAAAACAACACCGTTTTTCTCTATAATGCGTGAATTTTTAAAGTTAGTTGGTTCACCAAAAAAGTCAATGCCACCTTTTTGTAGAATTTCCTTCGTTTGGGAGATGCCGTTTAAACCCATATTATCGGTGTGGTTGTTTGCAAGAGAAAGTGCGTTGAAGTGAGCGTACTGTAGCGTTTGAATAACATCTTTATCGAAGCAGAATCTCAAAGAGTCTCTTTTGAAATTTACTTTTTTATAGGCAATTGGTCCTTCAAGGTTTCCGACTACTAAGCCGACGCCTCTAAACCCCTGTTCAATATAGTAAAATGGGTAGAAATATGAATTTGATAAAATTTTTTGATATACACCCCTATCAAGCATAATATCACCAACAAAAGAAAGAGTAGTGGGTTCATTGTTTTGATAAGATAATTTGCCTTTCCTGAAAATACAGCTCACATAGGATGTTGAACTTGTGAGGTATTCTTTTGAATAGTCCTGAGCGTTTTTGTGCGCAAGGATTTCGTAATCGCCATAGCCTCTTAGGATTGAAATGTATCTTAATATGTACAAACTTTGCCACGAGTCAACATCGATTGTTGGAAATTCGTTTTCTACAAAATTTGTAAGTACTCTTATACTTTTCTGGTCGTGGACATCCTCAATTTCTTTGGGAAGATAGTGCGAAAAATCTACACTTGCAATAACAAAAGTGTCAACAGGAAGTGTGCTATTCAAAAGTGATGCAAAATTTTTTGCTTCATCCATTGTGACCTTAGGACTTACAAGAATTGGTAGTATTAGGCTTTCGCCAAAATATTCTTTAACGAATGGAAGATGATTTGCAATTCCATGGTCTAAATAAATTGAGGCATCATCCTCTTTTATATTAAATTGCTTTTTAAGGATATTAATTTCATCGGTTGCAACCTTAAAATCGAGAAATTGTGATTCTGAAGTGATGAATGAAACGCCTTCAGAGGTGCATTTCCCAAAGTGGTCAGGCGAAAGGATAACGACAATTTTCGATTTTGCAACTTCACTTGAAATGCGCTTGTAAAAGTCTTCAATTACATCCTTTGCTACAAGATGGTGTGGAACAACGCCTCCTAATATCTTTGGCTCAACAATTTCAGGAGCCGATATATAAGCAGGCTTTAAAATTAGTATTGTTGAAATTGCAATAAGAGCAAAGATTATTAATTTGAAAAATTGCTTACCCATTTTGGTTTTGGAGGAATTTTCCCTTCTTTTAACATACTTCGCCATTGTTCATTAGTAAGCCTATTTTCCATAGGATACTTAAACTCATAGTAAGAAAACACGGGACCAACCGCAAGATGTATGTTTCCTTTTTCATCAGGGCATGCAACAAGAATTGTATTTATATAGCCCAGTCCTTCTTCAAGAACGATCTTTGTATTCCCATCCGTATGAACATCCGTTACAAGCGTTGGCTTTATAAGGTCAATATCAGTTTCTCCTGAGAATAACATCTGAGTCGCTCTATCAAAATATTCACCGATGCCTTTAATTGTATAATAGTCAGTGTCATCAAAAGGGGCATTCTCAAGTTCCTTTTTTACAATGTTAAGGAGTTTTTGAAGTAAGGTATCAATGTCATCAAGTGCATACATTTTCCACTGTAGCGTGTCCTTAATTTTTCCATCTGTTGTTTTATCTTCTATCTTTTGAAACCCATCTTTTGTGAGGCGCGTTAATTCAATGAGTTTTATGTAGAATTCAGGAACTGGTTCAACATAGCCTGGGTAGGGTTTTTCTTCAGGACCGCCCTCGCCTTTTTCTGCCATTACATAAATCTGCTTTACATAAAGGACTGTATCGTGCCTTAATTCAGTCCACGATGACAGAGCCGTTTGAAGAAGTTTATCAGCATATGCATTTGTTTTCATAAAAGTTGGAAGCCCTTGCACTTCCTTCAAGAAAAGTGATGTAAGGACATCAAGCCACTTATTGTAGAGAGTTTTATTCCACTCATCTTTCGGTAAATTATCTATATAACTTTTAAGTTCGTTAAAGACTTTATCATAGTCTGAGTAGTTTGTGTCCCCGTAAGCCTTCAGTAATTCAAATGCCCTATTAGAGCCAAGTAATGCCATAAGGTCGAGCCCTCTTGGAAATCCTCTTACTTCTCGCCCTTTACATCCCTCTACAGATGTTTTTATCCAGGTAAACGGTCTATTTTCTTCTGAGTCTTTATACTTGTCATACCAGGTGTAAGTAAAAGGAAGGTTAGCTGTGGGAAGAGGAGTTTTCTCCCCTGTGTATTCGCCCGAAAAGGGCGAGACAATCCTTGAGAAAAGATAAGAATCGATTGTGAATCTTTGTCCAAGTAGCCTCATACCTTTTGTCTCTTTAAGAAGTTTTAGATTTGTTTCTTTAAAATGTTCAATCTCTTCCTTACTTAATGGTGGGCAAGGCATTGGCATCTCACAGGCGCCTAAACCGCTATAGATTTGAGGATCCCTTAGTTTTTGAAGTTCTGCTTTTATTGTATCAAATTGCGATATTATATCCTTTTCACTTGAATTGTCTTTAAGAAATCCATTTAAGATATGAGCATATTCGTAAGGCGTTATGTCGTCTGAGAATCCTACAAGAAAAGATGTGATTTCGTAAATTGTTGACCACTTATTCTGTGCATCTTCAGATTTAAGAAAATCGTATGATATGAATAACCCCTGTAAAGTTTGAATTTTTGCATCATAAATAGAAATGATTCCATCATAAAAGCCGCATTCTGAGTCTCCCTCTTGTATTTGTGAGGAACCATTAAGCAGGAAAGTCATCCTTCCATACCACATAAGAGTTTTAAAATACGATTTTAGAGTTTCTGACTCCGTGTAATGCCCCCGTGGTATATATTGAGAGTAATCTTCCTTATAGAGGAATATTTTTGAGTTCTCGAAACCATTATGTTTATTGATGAGCGCTAATTCTTGTTCTACAAGGTCTTTTTCGCTTGCATCGACATTGAAATTTGGGTCTTGAAGTAACTCCGCTACTCCAAAGAATGCAAGGTTTCTTTTTGCAACTTCTTTTATAATAGAATCATCCGTATCCGTATTCTTGTATCTTTTGAGGTTTTCATTGTAGAAATAATCCGTGATGTCTTTTATGTATTGAGCAAAGACATTCTTCTCAAAATCAATAAGTGTCCTCTCAAAAAAGATATGGTAGAAGTGGAGAATAGAATCAGTAGTTATGTAAACTGGGATTTCCTTTTCCTGAAGCGCAAGGTAGTATGAAAAGAAATCTTCCTTTGGAGAAATTGTTTCAGGATAGTGAACATACCTTGTCGAGATCTTCATATCACCTATTTCCTTTAGTGTTTCTATTACAACAAAGCCGTTCTTCTTAAGGATATTAAGTGCAGTTGCTTTAACAGTTATTTTTCCTTGAATTGTCTTGAGATTAAGAATATTGGAAAGACTTAGAGGAAGTGTATATTGTTTTGCGTGTGGGTTCATTGTAAATTCAATTGGTGCCGTTTGTGCTTCAAAAGATTTGCTCATTACAAACTCAATTTTTTGCTGTGTGTTCGTTCCACCCTCTGGGTTTTCACCTTGCCCGGGCTGTTCCTGTGTGTTCGTTCCGCTCTGTGAGTTTCCGCCGTTTCCCGGTTGTCCATTTGAGGGATTTTGGTTACTTCCATTGTTTGCAATCTCATTAGCATTTTTGTGTAAAGCAAAATAGACTGATACACTCACAAGTGATACAACAAGCGCAAAAATGATTGCATACAAAATTACTTTTTTCATAAATGCCTCCTCCAAAAATATTTTAATACTTTACTCCAAATATTAGATAACTGATGTTTGAAATTTGTTCCAGGTTTTCATATAATTGGGTGGGAGGTTTATCAATGAAGAGAAAGGTTTTATTTGTTTGTACGCACAATTCAGCAAGATCACAAATGGCAGAAGCATTTCTAAATGCCCTCTACGGAGAGCGATTTGAAGCTTACTCTGCAGGAACTCATCCGGGTAAGTTGAACCCTTATGTAGTAAGGGCGATGCAGGAAATCGGAATTGACATCTCGAAGAACAGGACAAAGTCAGTTCAGGAATTCAAAGGAACAAGATTTGATTATGTTGTTACTGTTTGCGATCAGGCAAAAGAAGAGTGCCCATATTTCCCTGGTGCGCTTCAATACATTCACCAGGGTTTTGAGGACCCATCTACATTTACAGGAACAGAAGAGGAAATAATGGAGAGGGTTAGAAAAGTTAGAGACGAGATAGAGCAGTGGGTTATGCAGACATTTAAGAATCTATAAAAATGAGGGGGCAAAAGCCCCCCTTTTTAAAATATTTCTTTGTCCTTATTTTCTTTTAATGCCTTTAGAACCTTATCAGGTGTGTATGGTGAACTTCCGAGCCTTATTCCAAGTGCATCATAAAGTGCGTTACCAATTGCGGGGATTGGACCATTTATATTAATCTCTGAAACTGATTTTGCGCCAAGTGGACCTGTAGGCTCGTATGTTTCAACAAGTATTGGAACAATCTCAGGAATATCTCTTGAGGATGGGATCCTATACTCCATAAAGTTAGGATTGAGAACCTTGCCGTTTTCTCCGAACTTGTACTCTTCAGTTAATGCATATCCAATACCATTTACAATTGCACCTATTATCTGTCCTTTTGTAAGTTCAGGGTTTATAACAATACCGCAATCAACCGCTGCGGCATATTTAATTGGTGTGATAACGCCGGTTTCCTCATCAACCTCAATTTCTACAAAGTGAGCTGCAAATGGAGGAGGTGAGGACTCAGAGACAAATGAGCCAACAGCGATTATCTGTTTTTGCTTCTTTACATAGAATGTATCGTATGCAATTTCTGAAAGGCTTACACGTTTTCCACTCTTTGGCGAGATAACAAATCCATCCTTAAGTATGTAATCTTTGTTATCCTGTTCTCCAAACATATCTTTTGCAACTTCGAGGATCTGGTCTCTCAATTTGAGAGCGGTATTATAGACTGCACTTCCAGAGATGAATGTGCCCGATGATGCGTAAGCACCTTTATCAAAAGGAGTGACATCTGTATCTGATGGATAGACGATGACCTTCTTAGGATCAATTCCAAGTACTTCACCCACAATTTGTGCAACAACAGTGTCAAGTCCTGTTCCAATATCAGTTCCACCGTAAAGGACATTTACAGAACCATCCTCATTTAACTTGATTGTTGCAGAGCCCATATCGATTTTTGGAATACCAGAGCCCTGCATATGCAGCGACATACCCACACCTCTAACTTTCGAGCCATTTCTCACTTTTTTGCCCCATTTTTCATAGAAACCAATTTCCTTTGCTCCTAACTCGAGAAGTTTATCAACCGCTTCGCTTTCAATGTACTGGACGACACCTTCCCTTCCCTCTCCAAGTGCCTCAAATATTGGGGAAGTTTCGCCTTTTCTTATGTGGTTTATTTTTCTTATTGCAATTGGATCTAATCCAAGTTTTTCTGCAACCATATCAACCGTTTGTTCAAGGCATGCATAACCCTGTGTTGCTCCATACCCTCTGTATGCGCCTGGCACCGGGAGGTTCGTATAGACGACATCTGCTACAAATTCAACATTTGGTGCTTTGTTATAAAGTGGTAGTGTTTTTGAGCCAGTGTTCGAGGCAACGGTAAGCCCGTGTGTGCCGTATGCGCCTGTATTGCTTAATGCATACATCTTTATTGCAGTAAATCTTCCATCCTTCTTTGCACCAATTTTTACTGTTATTTTCATTGGGTGTCTTGTCCTTGATGAAATGAACTCTTCTTCTCTTGTATATACTGCTCTTGCTGGTCTTCCAGTTTTCATTGTTACAAATGCGCAGACTTCTTCGAGAATTATCTCTTGTTTGCTTCCAAATCCTCCGCCAATCCTTGGCTTAATTACTCTTATCTGTGATACAGGGATTCCTAAAACCTGTGCAACGATTCTTCTTACATGGAATGGCACCTGTGTGGAAGACCTTATAACAATTCTTCCATTCTCATCAAGATAAGATATTGTTGCATGAGTTTCTATGGGGCAGTGCTGAGCAAATTGTGTTTCAAATGTGTGCTCAACAACAACATCTGCTTCTTCGAAACCTTTCTCAACATTGCCTGCTTTGACTTCGATATGGGCAACCAGGTTCCTCTTTGCATCGTAAGTGCCTTGAGGGTTTTCCTCGTGAATTATCGGTGCTCCCTCCTTCATCGCTTCTTCTGGATCAAACACTGCAGGAAGCACATTATATTTAACCTTTATGAGTTTGAGCGCCTCTGTTGCAATTTCCTCTGATTCTGCAGCAACAGCTGCAACTCTATCACCAACAAACCTTACATGTTGATTGAACATACAGGTATCATATGGAGATGGTTCTGGCCATCCCTGCCCTGCTGTAGTGTGGTAAACCTGCGGAGTGTTCTTGTATGTTAAAACCATATGAACGCCAGGAAGTTTTTCTGCCTCCGTTGTGTCAATGTCTTCAATAATTGCATTTGCGTGAGGTGAATAAAGGAATTTTATGTGAAGCGTATTTGGAAGTTTTATATCGTCAGCATAAACTGGTTGTCCTGTTGCAAGAGCAAGAGCATCAATTTTTTCAACATTTTTCCCAATTACTTGCTTTTCCATTATTTCCCCTCCTTAAGAAGTGTTATTGCATACTTAATTGCCTCAACCTGCTGAACATATCCTGTGCATCTACAGAGATTCCCATCAATTGCTTTCTTTATATCCTCATCAGTTGGATTTGAATTCTCTTTTAGCAGTGCATATGCTGCAAGAATTGTCCCGGGAGTGCAGTAACCACACTGGACTGCTCCTTTCTCAACAAATGCTTTTTGAAGTGGATGCGGATTTAAAATATCTCCTAAGCCTTTTACTGTTGTAATTTCTGCGCCGTTCACCTGCGCTGCAAGTACAGTGCAACTTGTTTTAGGAGTGCCATTTATAAGTACCGTGCATGCACCACATGTTCCCATGTAGCAATTCCCTTTTACCTCAGTAAAGCCATTTTCTCTTAGGATATCTAAAAGGACTTTACCAGGATGGATGTCAAATTCGTAATCCTTGCCGTTAATTTTGTAATGAACTTTCATCTCTACCTCCCAAATGATTCAAGCAATCTTTTAGCAAATACGCCTGTAAGTTCTCTTCTGTATTGTTCATCTCTTCTTATATCGCCTTTTACATCAGCATTTTCTTTTGCAAAGCTATAGACTTCTTTCACTGCCTCGTTTAAGTCTTTCCCTTTTAGGAAATCTTCAAGGGCTTTAAACCTTATAGCAGGCATTGGCCTTGAACCATAACTTACAATAATATCTTTTATCTTGTTTTCTTCAATTTGAGCAAGCATAGCCATATTTAGAAGGGCAATGTCAGTTGCATTCCTTACATGCCTTTCCATTCCGAATTTGTAGGAGGAATCAAACTTCTTGAATCTTACTTCTTTGATGATAGCCTCTTTGAGTTTTGCTCTGAAGTCAGTTTCGAAAAATTCATCTATCTTCTCTGTGTGTTCACTTCCATCAAAGTAAACTACCTCTGTATCGAGAGCAAGAAGTATTGTTGTAATGTCTGAATAGGGTTCTCTTTGAGCAACAGATCCTCCGAAAGTAATCTGATTTCTTAATAGTTCCGATGCAATTAAAGACAAAGCACTGGATAAGTTGCCATTGAAAAATCCCTTAATTAGATCTGATTTTGCGGCGTTGTTTATCGTTACTGTTGCGCCAATTGAAACTGTTCCGTTTTCTTCCCTAACGTAGTTTAAACCAAGGTTATCAAGGAAGATAAAGTACTGGACTTGGGGGTTTGGGAATACAGTTAGATGTAATCCACCACCAACCACCTTTGCTTTATCACCTTTTTCTCTTAAAATTGCAATTGCTTCTTCAAGCGTTTCAGGATAAAAGCATTCTTCAACATTTTTTAATTTTAACATTTCTTAACCTCCTTGTTAATTTGGTAATAAATCGTTTTCTTTCAAAGCTCCCGTCATCATTAAACCTATTTTTTCAATGGGGGTAGTTGGAGAAACAACACCAACTATTTCTCCTTCATACATCACTGCTATTTTATCAGAAAGTTCTAAAATTTCATCCAGGTCTTCAGAGATCAAAAGTACTGCCGAACCTCGGTTAGCCGTTTCTACTATTCGCTTATGTATGTATTCTGTTGCTCCTATATCAACGCCTCTTGTTGGTTGCGATGCTATGAGTAACTTTGGAGTCCCTGCAAGTTCTCTTGCGAGGATTAGCTTCTGAATATTTCCTCCAGACAAGTTCTGAACAAGTGTTGTAACAGAAGGTGTCCTCACATCAAATTCTTTTACAAGGTTTTTTGCGTGATCGATTATATTTCTTTCATTGAGAAAGATACATCTTGAAAATGGAGGATAATCATGTTTTTTAAGGATTAAGTTTTCTGCAACTGTAAAATCTGCTATTATCCCAGTTGTCATTCTTTCCTCAGGAATATATGAGATACCCATATTTATAATTTCTTTTGGTGACTTATTTGTTATATTAACTCCTTCTAATAGGATTCTTCCGCTTATTGCCTTTCTTAATCCAGACAATACTTCTTCAAGTTCCTTTTGTCCGTTACCTGAAACGCCTGCTAAGCCTAATATTTCACCTTCTT